>Ga0079992_127576_pt1 | contig 99030 bp, 106 predicted proteins | sample FaiFalFF_MnMetaG_3_FD_69197 | JGI IMG/M metagenome (GOLD analysis project Ga0079992, IMG submission 69197) | Freshwater microbial communities from Yellowstone National Park, Wyoming, USA - Fairy Falls B (FF_Mn_B) MetaG (SPADES assembly) (version 2) | ecosystem: Environmental > Aquatic >...
CTGAACCGCTAAGGGGCTTCAAGCAGACGAAGCCGAAGATACCACCCAACAGTAGCACCAAATGATATCCACGTTAGAACAACCTTTATAACGCTATTGAGAGCTCCTAGATAAAACCAGACGAGCTTAGAGTTTGTGTTTTAAGATCTTAGTGGTAGGTTTCTAATAAGTTTTGGGTGTGAGTATGACATGACCCCTCCCCGCATCCCCAGGAGGCCTAGCCTTGTGCTAGGCCTAGCCTCCTCTCACGACCGGAGCAAACCGTTCTGACACAAAAAAGGTTTGAGTTTAAGCTCCTAGCTCGCCTAGTATTCTGTCCGCTTCGCTTCTGGCGGCTTTAACAGTCTCCATTAGCCTGCCTTGGGCTGGCATTGGTAGTTTTGCTACGGTCTGCTCGGCTATTTCGGCTAGCTTTAGTATGAGCTGTGCTTGTAGCTTGACCTCCTCGGCTGTGGCCCTCCCCTCCCTGTAATCCCTGTACAGTTTTTGTAGGAGCTCTAGCTCGGCCTTGAGGAGCCCTATTGTAGCCGTTGGGTTCCGTTCAACAACGTCTAGGGTGCTCCTTCTAGCCTCCTCCTCCAATGTCCCAGCCTTCTCCCTAGCCTTCTCTACGTCGGGCCTGTGCTTGGCGGGTATCTCGTTTAATGGTATCCTCTCTAGGGGTTGCTTGAGGCATCTGAGTATCTCTGCTACCAACAGCTTGATCTTAACCTCCTCCTTAGACTCCCTCAGCGTCTTAGCTATACTAGACATAACCACGAACGTCTTATTACCGGGTGCTACTTGTATGATGCACCTTGCAACCTCCTCCACCACCTCTCTACCCGGAGCCCCGGGTGGTAGTACCTCTAGAGCTCTACCAAGCCTCTCTAGGCTCGCCGCTAGCTCCCCCACATCACCTCTCATTGCCGCCTCTGATGATCTAATGGAGCTGGCCATCTCCCTGGCTATGTTGCCTAGAACGTGGGCTTTAACCCAGCCTTGCTTAGCTGTCTTAGCCAGGTATGCCCTGACCTCCGATATGTTCCTGTTGACCTCCCCTAGCTTCACGGCAACCTGGCTTGCGTTTAGAGCCCCCGATGCTAGGCCCTCCCTTAGAGCTTTTATGTTACGGGCTGTCTCCTCCAGCTTCACATCAACCCAGGGCTCGACGGTTACATTAGCGGACCTGAGGTACTCTACTGTCGCCCTTAGCTCCTCCACCATCCTGAGCTTGACATCCAAGGCTACAGTGAGGCCCGGAGGGTACGTCACGTTAACCCTGGATAGCACGCTCCTGGAAGCATTTAAAGCCTCAACCTGAGCTCTCACAACCTCCACTAGGGCAACCTCGGGAGCCCCACCCCTAGCCCCCTCAAGCCTCGATATAGCCCTGTCGAAAGCCTCCCTAAGCTTGGAGGCCTCCGGGGGGCTCACCGCCTCCAGGTAGGCTAGGGTAGCCCTAAGCCTCTCAATGGTACCCTGCACTACGGCATCCACACCGCTCTGCTGAACGTACTCCACCCCCAAGGCTACGGGTGCTAACATGGAGGCTAGCAACAACCAGACAACAACAAGCCCAGCAAGCCTAGCCACCCCACACCACCCCCTACTCCACCCTAGACTAGTGTAAGACCTCCTAGAATAGGGGGAGGAGGGGAACTGTAGGGAAGGGCTAGGGAAAAGGTGGAGGGAGGTTTTTAACTTCAAGCTAGTGTCATGGTAGGCTTAGTGCCTTGTAATACTAAGCTTACCGGGTTAAAATGTGCATTTACGTTAAACACCTTATCTGAGGTCCGGTATGAGCGTGGGAGTGAGGTGGGCTGAGGAGGCTGTGGTAGAGGTTGTGACCCTACTCCCTTTAGTTAGTGAGTCCGGAGAACTTCTGTTACCAGGATGAGTTCGGATGTTTGTAGAGGCCTTGAGGAGAAGAGTTCCGGTAAAGCTCATCCTAGTTGATGTCATCTCATTGAAGGGCTTTTACATTGTGCTAAGGTACGGTGGTAGGCTACCCATAGTCATTGTTAATGGGAGGAAGGTGCCAAGCGAGATCGCAGAGAACCCGGAGGTGCTAGCAGAGCAAGCATACAAAACCATGTTAGAAATATCAAAGTAGAGAGTTTAAGGAATTGTACTAAGCTCGTAAACACCCTCCATCTAATACAGCGTACAGATTAAACCCTAGAGCTCACCCTAGTATATGCTTCTATATCAAAGGCGTTTGAAGGCTAATTCTTCTTAGTGTACATGATACCGGCTTAGAGCACCAAGCATACCGGGTAGCATTACCACTCGTAGTAGCTATGGGGACGGGGGTACACTCCCTTGTGTTGATGGTCCTTCCTGTTTCCTCCTTAGGAGGCCGTCTGCCTCCGCTAATCTTATTGCCTCCCCTGTGTAGTGCTTCTTAGCTCTCTCAACTGCTATGCTTCTCAGGGTGTTGAGTATGCCTATGTAGTGTTCTCTCTCCCATTCGTCCATGTCGTGTTTGTGTTCTAGATACCATTTGAGGAGGCTTGTGTAGCTTTTGAAGTTTGGCGCTATCTCCTTTAAATCCTCTTCTCTAAGCCACATGTCTATGTTCTCTCTATCCCTATCGTAAGCTGTGTGTGCATGCCTATAGTGTGCTACTATAATCCTTTCAAGTGCTTCACTGGCATCCATGATCCCACTCCACACGGCTTCGAAGGCCCGGGAATCTCTAGGTGGCCTTAAGATCATCCCACATCTTGGGCAGTGAAATTCAAGATTTCTCCTAAGCTTAGATCTCTCAGCGTAAACCCTCCTCCTACTCCTCTCCCACTCAGAGTACCTGGGGAAACCTCTTATAACATCAAGATTAGCCTCTATGTCTGGGATAACGAGTAGTACCGCCTCTGACTTCGAGTAGTACGGGTTTCTAACCTTCTTAAACCTAATCAAACCCATCTCCAATGCGAGCTCCACTTGATTCCTCGTCAAACCATACCTCTTCATAGCCTCACTCTTATAAATCCAAATCCTCTCAGGGAACCCCTTTATAGCATCAAGGTTCTTCTCCAAATCCTCTCTACTAACAATAACACCGTGACCTCCCAGGTCTCTATACCTAATAAGGCCTTGGAGGATCGCATAGTCGATTTGATCAATCGTTAAACCATACTCTCTAGCAGCACTACTCCTCCCAACCCACCTAGCAGGCTTCATGGCATCAGATACCTCCAGGGCTAATTTTAAGAGCTCACTAAGTTACTCTAAGCTAAACGTTGTTTTAAGCTTTTAATGCTCTCTAGGTGCTATGTGTGCTTCTCTAGCTTAACCCTGTAGACCTTCGCTCCACCCCTCCACTCAGACTCTACTAGCCCCATCTTCTCCAGCTTCTCAAGCTTCCTGTACAATGGCGTCTTAGGTATCCCGGTCGCCTTCTGTAATGTTGGTGCTGTAGCCTCGCCCACGTTCTTCAACGTTTCTAGTATCAGCTTATCCCTTTCATCTAACGCCTCTTCTACTGTTGCCACCTCCACTAGCCTAGAGGCCCCCCTCCTGGCTCTCAGTAAGAGTGCTCCCGCAGCGGCTAGCAGGGCTAGGGCTCCGAGCGCTAGGAGGAGCCATGTAGTGGGTGCACCCTCGGTGGGTGCCACCTTCTCCCGTTCAGGTGCCTCCTTTACCGTAGTGGTGGGTGTCGCGGTAGGTGTTACCTGCCCCGGTGGTGGGGCTGGCTGTGTTGTTGGTATTAGCGTGTACTCTAATTGCACCGTGGATCCCGGCTTGAAGACAAGGTGTAGAGTGTTGTTTACAAGCCTTACACCGAAATCCCTGGGCTCCACCGAGACTATTAGAGCCTCCCCTGGTAGTGCCAGGAGGGTTTCAAGGTCTACCGCGCCCAGCTGGAGCCTCCAGATGGCACCCTCCTTTGATGTAAGCCCAAGACTGTAAACCCTAACGGTAACCCTCCCGGAGAAGGTTGTGAAGGACAGGAGCCCCCGAGCTTCATCGTAGTGGTATGGTGCTGGATCCCCGCCATCGCTTACGGAGACGTAGATGGCGTCCCGGGGAACCCTCAACGTGATGTTAGCCGGAGCCCCCTCAACAGAGAGCCTGTACTCCAGCATGACACCCCCATCAGGATAGACCGTTACAACACAATATCCAGTGTAATTCGTGGAGCTCAAGGCATGAAGGTGGGTGTGCGCGAGTAGCCCTAGCAAGAGCACCCCAACCCATGGAATGGTAGTGGAGCGCACACAACCCCCCAACCCAGTTAGGTGTCGGTCACTATAAAAGTTTAATTCAGTGCTCTAGATCCTTAGAGGGATAGGAGTTTATGTTAGCCTGGTTGGGGGATCGCTCTTGAAGCTAGTAGCATGAAGATTATAGCTAGAACCATTAGCACGATAGCTATTACGGCTGCCACGATAGCCATCGTGGTCGATGTACCGAATATGATTGGTATAGGGCCTACCATTATAACACCCCCACCTTCAACCCTCACGGGTTTACCGAGAGCGTAGACTAGCGTTCCAGCGAACACTAGGAGAACACCTAGTAGTATCAATGCGAACCCGGCTATCACAAGGTGGCTTCCTTCAACCAAAACCTACACCCAGTACCTAGTGTAACCCCTAAGGAGGGGTATTAAGTTTTGGCCCAGGCCTGGGGGCACGGTCTCCGAAGGCTTGGAGCGCCGAGGTGGGGGCCCTTCCCGGGAGGGCTCCACCCGCACCCCCACGAACGTCTACGTCCGAGGCTAGGTTGCTCCCTTCCGGGCCTGGCCGGGTTTCCTCGGCTAAGACGGTAGTAGCCTGCCCTCCGGCAGGCCCCCCGTCTCCGTAGACCCCGTGGGACGGGCTTCATAGCCCCCGGCCCCGGGTGGCCTCCCACCCCTCAGACCTCCAAGCCTCCGGATTACTGGCCCCCGCATGGCGCCTTCGGGCTAGCCCTTCTACGGGCTAGGGGGGTTGGCGGGGCCCCCGGCCCTTCCCGTGCCCCCGCTATCTCTACTACCTGGGGGGTTTAATAGCTTTAATCGCTGGTTGATAGTAGGATTACAGCTATTATTGCTAGTATCACGCCAGCTATCTTCCTAGCGGTTGCACTCTCTCCTAGTAGGGCTATTGAGAGTGCTACTGTTACAGCTGGGTATATGCTTGTTAGCGGTACTACTATGGAGGCTTCAGCAAGTCTAAGGGCTATTATTAGCATTAAGCCCCCTAGGGCTCCCATCAACCCCCCTAAGAGTGCTATACCCAGGCTCTTGTAATCGCTTACATGGCTGAGCTTCCCTGTGAGGGTTAAAGCAAGGGTTATCGTAGCGTATACGAGGAAAGCTCCTAGAGCTGATGCAACGTAGACGTACTGCCATTCGAGGTTGAGGCTAGCGTACTTCAAAGCTAAACCCCACAAACCCCATAACACTACGACCATAACCGATAATACAAGCCAGGGCTCCAAGGCCGAACCCTGGGGTCTAATGTTGAGTCCTAAGCCCTTTTATAGTGGATGGGTGGTTCGATGGGGACCCCCTACTTTTTCAGCATCTCCGAGAACCTTCTAGCAACCTCCCTATACTTGTCTTCCAGCTCCCTAGCTAGTATCTCGTACCTCTCCACTATCCTCGACCTCCTAGCCTCATACCTCGACTTTGCCGCTTCTCTAAGCTTCTCCAGAGCTTTCTCCAGGGTTTCCTTGGGTAAGCTCATTTTACAACCCCCTACCTCTAGTCTTCCTACCAGCTTATAACCTCTAATCCTTCCATCCTAGGAAACACTCCTCTACCAGGTAATCTAAGGGTTTAACCTGTGATTTGTGTTTTTAAACATAGCTCTAGCTTGTCCACCTTAAAAACTGTAACCTCTGTATAGATATATGGTGATGAGATTATGGCTAGGGGGTGTAGTCGTAAGAAAAAAGGAGGGTGCGGGGAAGCGCGTTGAACCTAGTGGGGGAACAGGCTAGATTTTAAGTCCGAAAGCTTGTCTTAGTAGCTGTCTCACTATTATTAGTCTTTGTATCTCGTTGGTCCCCTCGTATATGGTTGTTATTATAGCGTCTCTAAGGTATCTCTCTACTCCTGTTTCAAAGTCCACTCCGTAGCCTCCATGTATTTGTATCGCCTGCCTAGCTATCCACTCTGCTGCTTCCGTAGCGTAGGCTTTAGCCAGGCTTGCTGCTACTACGAATTCAGGTCTCCCCTTATCAGCTAGTGTTGCCGCCCAGTAGGTTAGTAGCCTTGCGGCTTGAAGTCTCATGTACATATCAGCTATCTTCTCCGTTATAATACCATGTGCTATTAGGGGTTGACCGAACGTTTCTCTCTGGATAGCGTAGTTCAAGGCTTTCTCGAACGCAGCTTGAGCTATGCCAACCCCCTGTGCTGCAACACCTATCCTTGTGTGATCGTATGTATCCATTAGAACCTTAAACCCCTCGTTAACGGCCCCAACTATGTTCTCCTCTGGGACTTTAACATCATCTAGTATAACCTCGTACGGCTGCTCCCCCCTCAACCCCATAACCTTGAATTGCTGTCCAATCCTTACCCCAGGCCACTCCCTCTCCACCACGAACGTCGTTATACCCCACCATCTCTTATCAGGTTTAGGTGGCTCAGTTCTAGCTGATACTAGAAGGTAGTCTGCCTCGCCAGCACCTGTAATGAATATCTTCCTACCTGATATAACGTAGTGGTTGTTAACCCTCCTAGCTTGCGTTTGTATAGCGGCTACATCACTACCAGCACCAGGCTCTGTGTTAGCGTGTGCAGCCCTAGCCTCACCTTTAGCAACTGGCGGTACATACCTCTTCCTTAAATACTCACTACCCCACCTTAAGACAGGCACCACAAATAAATCCCTAACGCCTACAGTAACACTTAGTGCAACACTGGCTCTCGAAAGCTCCTCAGTCATAATAACAGCCATTAGCACACCGCCACCCTGACCACCATACTCCTCCGGGATACCAACACCAGTAAAACCTAGGGAGACCATCTCTTTCCATAAATCCTCTGGAATCCCATTAAACTCCTCGATCTCCCTCCACCTAGGCATAACCTTAGACTCAACGAAATCCCTAACACTCTTCCTAAAAAGCTCGTGCTCCTCTGTAAGCTCAATCCTAAAATCCTCAACACTCTTAAACGGGAACACCATACCCGGCACCGAGTTGGAGAAAGGTCAGGAGTGTTTATAAAGATTGTAGAAAATACAGGTAGCAGAGGCTACGCGGTTGAATCCAAGGTTATATCCTAGCTTCCCCTAGCATATGGAATCTTATGTATAAGGTACTCTAGCTTACTTATAACACTAGTTCCAGTATAGCCTAGGGGGATCTCGACAACGTGGACCCCCCTAGCTTTAGCCTCCTCCAGTAGCATTCGATCTACTTGTGAGGCGAGCTCGCACCCTCCATTACATATAACCGCTATAAAGGCTATGACACCCTCTTCATCTAATTTTCTAACAGCTTTTTCTAATGTCTGAGGGCTCGGGCTTTCGTGTTGATCGACTACAATATACGCTACTACTTCAACCCCAAGCCACGTTATAGCCGGCTGGATCTCAGCTGTTGATATGACCGCCTTATAGCCTTTCAACGCACCTTCATAGACTCTAACCAGGTCATCTAGCTTTGTTTTCAACTCCCTGTATTTACCTATATACACATCCCTCATATCCGGTCTTAGCTCAACTAGTAAATCTACTATCCTACCTAGGATCACAATTGCATTCCTTGGGTCGTAGAAGGGCTCGTGGTAATTCTTTACGCCATGACCGTGATCGTGGGCGTGACCGTCTTCAGGGAGCTCTGGTATTATAAGCCCTGGTATCTCAACTAGGTTTAGTATTACTGCTTTAACCTCACCCCTCCTCTGGAGCTCCTCCACCCTCTTGTCAATCGATGTGTGGCCCATAGAGATTATCAAGTTAGCCTTCCTCAGTATCTCCATCTCTGAAGGCGATAATTGGATCTCATGAGGATCTCCTCCGGAACCTATCACATAGAGCCTATCACCTTCAGCTAGTAAGCTCCGGACTTCATCCTCGAAACCCGGGGTTAAGAGTACCACTAGCAACCCTTCTCTAGCCTCCTCACGTCTCTCTAAGAAGAGCCCGCTTACAGCTAGTACTAGTAGGGCTACAGCTAAACCTAATATGGCTACTTGCGTCTTCCTAGCCATTTCATGTGCACACTCCATATTATTTTTTAAATGAAATGTGCACTTATAAGTTTTTATGTAGGCTAGGATTATTAGTAGAGATATTTAAACCCTATTTCACCCACATAGTAATACTATGGGTAGAGCGGTCTGTGCACGAGTTTAAAGACATACCTATGGTTAGGCTTGATAGTGTGCACGTTAGCTTTAATGGTGTGAGAGCCCTAGATTCTATAAGCCTAGAGCTTAGAGGCCCCGGGATTATCCAGGTTTTAGGGCCTAACGGAGCGGGTAAATCAACTCTCCTTAAGGTCATAGCGGGTCTTATAAGACCTGTTAGGGGTAGTGTTTACGTTAACGGAGTTGATGTAACTGGGAGGAGTGATGTTGCAGGAATGTTTGTAGCCTACATGCCCCAGTCTAACGAGCCCCCTGGGTGGTCTCCCCTTACTGTATGGGAGTTCGTTGAGACATCTGTTTTAACGAGGAAGGCTAGGTGGCCTAGGTTCGTGGTTGGAGGTGTTAGGGGAGTTGTTGAGAGGTGTCTCTCAATGGTGGGCGTTCCTAGAGGCTCCTGGTATTTAAGGTTGAGCGAGCTTAGTGGTGGTATGTTCCAGAGGGTTTTAATAGCTAGTGTTCTTGTAACAGGTGCTCCTATAATGCTACTAGACGAGCCTCTAGCCTCCGTGGATCCTGAGGGTAGGGTTGCTTTATCAAGGGTTTTAAGCCAGCTGGCTACGGATAGGCTTGTAGTTGTTACAAGCCACGACCCGCACCCGCTCCTAGAGCATACTAGGCTTGTCGTAGCTCTTAATAAGAGGGTAGTGGCTATCGGGGATCCCCACGAGGTTTTATCGAGGCTGGCTCCAGGAGCTCTATACCCCTATTGGGTGTCAGAGCATGGACATTAGGCTATACCTAGCACTACTCATAGTATCGCTTGTAACCCTCCTTATTACACCTAAGCTGTACTGGGTTGTAAGCTACCCTACAGTAATGGCTGTTATCGGATCCTCCCTTGCTTTTGGCTCTATAAGTGCTTTAATAGCTGCTAGGAGGCTCTACTTCCTAGCCCACGTAACACCTCATATGGCGTTGCTAGCAGCCCCCCTCTCAGCTATAGTTTTAGGACATAAGGGTGGGGATTGGATTCTAGCTGTACTACTAGTCCTAGTCTTAGTCTGGACCTCGGGATATGCTCTTTATAAGGGTGTAAGCAGTGATGTCATAGCATCTATCATGGTCTCGTTTACAGCCTCAGCTACAGTACTAGCCTTATACTATGCTCAGAGGATTGTAGGGGCTGGAAGGGTTTCACAGCTCATCCTAGGAGATCCCCTACTCGTTACCAGCTTTGAAGGACTCACAGCTTTAATAGTGGGGCTTCTCGTAGCGGTATTCTCTCTTAGCATTGCACGTGAGGTGTTCTTTGTAGGTGTTAGTAGAGAGACGGCCCTCGTTAGTGGTTTGAAGGTTTGGATTTACGATTTCACCCTCTACACCCTAATGGCCCTCAGCGTAGCCATAATGCTTAGGATAACAGGGTTCCTAGTAACATCTGTCCTAACACTCCTACCTGGAGCTATAGCAGTCATAGTAGCTCGTGGTAGCCTACAGGTAACCCTAGCCTCCATAACGATAGCCTCCATAGCCTCTGCCCTAGGCTTACTAGCCTCCATAAGCCTAAACATGCCACCCTCAGGTGTAACAGGTTTAATCCTCGTAACCATCTATGCACTAGCGAGGGTTGCTAGGTTTGGCTAAGAAGAGGTTCGGTGTAAGCGTAAGCAGGAGTTTAGCTGAGAGCCTCGACATGGTAGCAGGGATGCTGGGCTTAGATAGGAGTAGCGTTGTTGAACTAGCCCTAAGAGGGTTGCTAGAGGATTACACTCACCACGTGATACCGCATGACTGCGTAGCGCTCATAGCCCATATATGCGATAGGGATCTGGTGGAGGTGGCAACAGTTATAGGAGGCTATGGGGAGCTTAGGATAACACAGCTACACAGCCATACGGGGGAGAAGTGTATTCAGATACTCTTAGTATCAGGGTCTAGTAGCGTGATAGCTGATTTCTACTCAAAACTAGCCAAGCTTAAGGGATGCAGGGTTAAATACATGCCATTGCATGAGATAAGCGAGGTTGCAAGGAGGTCCTAGCTCTCACAGGATTACCGAGTTATCCCTATACAAGCTCTTATGTAACCTAGTGTCGTAAGGGGGTCTAAGCTGGCGACTTTGGTGTTACTGGTTTTAAGCTACGCTTTCGTAACAGCTCTTTGGCTTTACTCCGAGGCCTTACTCTCATCTACAATAGTTGTAGGCGTCCTAGGCGGGGTTGTAGCGGGCCTCCTAGGCTGGGTTGGGGTTTCCATAGCGTTTCTAGCTAGACTCCCCCTCCTAAGACTACTCTTATCCCCTAGTGCTAGGAGGCCTGTGTTAACCCTCTCATCCATAGCTCTCATACTATCAGCTATCCCCGCCTCCCTAGAGGGTGGGCTTGGCTACGCTACACTCTACCTACTTGCATCTATAGCGTTTGGCATAGTATCAGCGGCTGTACTTGCTAGCGTGCTTAACGACGTAGATTATAGTGACTGGGGTGTAGCCCTGGTTTCATCTAGCATAGCAACATACACTCTAGCACTTCTAGCCCTTATAGCCTGGAGCATCCTGGGTTTAAACCTAGGAGCACCCCTAGCTGTGGCATCAGCGGTATCTATAGCGTTTCTAGTATATACACTAAGACCACCACCACTACCAAGCATAACATTGAAAACAGTCGAAGTTCTAGTAGACATGTTATCCTTTAGGAGAGATCCTGAAGCCTACAGGCACTTGTACGCGGACGTGTTAAAGTTAGCCCTCATACTGGGAGGGCTTGGAGCTGTAAAGGTATCCCTACTATCAACAACAATAGAGGATCACGGAGTTAACGCTATAGTAGCTCTGACAGCAGGCTCCCTAGCAGGCTCGATAATAGCATCTTACACCTTAAGACCGAGGATAGCCATGGCCATAGCGATAGTAGCTACAACGATAACACTAACTCTAAGCGAACCACTCGTAGGACTAGCCCTAGTAAACATGGCAATAACATATAGCAACCTAACAGTAACAATAGTAACCCTGGAGAACATGCCAAAAGCGATATATAGAACACTAGCAACACTAGCAATAGCAACAGCAGCGGGAGCAATCATAGTAGGTGTAACATCACTGGCAAACCCGCAAACAGCAACATCAATCCTAACACCAATAGCAACCCTAGTACTACTAACATCAGCAATCCTAACACTAAAAAGAGGAAGGGAATGGGAATGACCTCCCCCATCCTGTAGACATGAGCTTAACCCGCCTTGAAAATGAAGCTTGCTCGGGCTTTAATGTCGACTTTGTTAACCCTGGATTGGGTTACTCTCGCTTTATGTATTGTTAGTTTCGTTTACGTAGGGGTGGCTTGAGTAGCGCCTTCTCTACATTGTTTTGTTATCCCTTCTAGCTTATGTTGCCTCTCGGTGTGCTGGGTTTGATTTGTAGGTTTTGTGGCTCCGATAACCTTATTTGGGATCACGGGGTTGGCTATGTTGTTTGCGCTAGCTGTGGTTCGGTTGTAGAGGAGCTGTTAGACGATGGTGTCCGCTTCTCCAGCTCTCCTGCTTTGAAGCCTAGGTTCTCCGCGGGGTTCCATAGTTTTAGGTTTAAGGATGGTGGTTCTGTTGATAGGTTCTCTTTGATAACCTCTCTTATCAACTCCAGGGCTTTAAACATCCTCTCCTCCTACCCTGTTGTTAGGTTTGCTTTAGAGCTCGTAGACTCTAACCCCGTTCTTAAGGCTAGGACGTTGAGGGGTAGGGTTGCTCTGGCGTTATACCTTGTCTACAGGGCTCTAGGCTACTCTAAATCTAGGTCTAGGGTTTTAGCCTCTAGGGCTTTGAGGGTGTCTCCTAAGACTATAGAGAGGGTGGAGCGTTGGAATAAGAGCGTTCTAGGTGTTTTAGAGGTTAAAGCTAAAGATATGCTTATAAGCACTGTTAGGGAGAGGAGGCAGGCTAAGGCACCTTTAATATCTTAAAACCGTGGATGTTATTAACCAACAGGGTCTCAGGTGTTTGATGTTAATATTAGGGGTGTAGTGTTTAGGGCTAGAGGGCATACTAACATAAGGGCGACTCATAGGTCTACAATGGAGGTTACCACAGAGGATTATCTAACGCCTAGAGGTGATTGCATAGTAGGCGTATCAGCCGAAATCTCCCCGGCAAGGCTACCCCGGGAGCTCAAGGAGGTTATATCGAGCGACGGCTCTATAGTTGTAGCTGTTCTCTGTAGCAGTGGTCTATGCGACTCCGTGGTTGGCAGGGGCTCCTCTAGGATGACTTTATCAGATGATAGGAGGATGGTCTTCAGGAGATCGAGCTATGTAGGCCCGGAAACTGTTATGGTGAGCGCCTCTAAGGCAGCTGTAGATCTAAGTAGGGATATCGTGAAGGCCCTAAAGAGCGGTAACGACCTGGTTGTAGTGCTTTTAGCGTTTAAACTGGAGAGTTTAGGTTTTTAATCTATGCCTCTCATAGTATCTTTTAATGGGAGTAGAGCTTTGGACGTAGTAGGGCTTGTTGTTAAACTTGGTAGTGCTATTGCTGAGGAGACAGCCCTAAGGGTTGCTAGAGCTTTCGAGTCGCACGGTGTCAGGGTTCTAGTTGAAGAGTCTGTAAGCTATGAAAGCCTATCCGGCTACCCTAGGTTTAGCCTACGCGGAAGCGTGCCTGGAAAACTTGTTGTTGTCGGAGGCGACGGAACCCTCCTTAGAACCCTTTTAAAATTACAGGATGAAACCCCTATCATAATGGGTATTAGGGCTGGGAAGAGGGGCTTTCTCCTCGATGTTGAGAAGTACGAGGTCGAAGATAGGATTAGGGATTTCATTAGAGGTGATTACAAGCTAGTTGTCTACCCTAGGTATGCTGTCTACGCTAACGGGGAGAGGCTGGCATGCATACTTAACGACGTAGCTGTAGTCTCTAAGATGGCTAAGCTTACTAGGCTTAACGTGCTGATAGACGGCTACCCAGCTATGAGGGTTGATGGTGACGGGGTTGTGGTATCCTCAACTGTTGGGAGTACAGCTTATAGTCTTAGTGCTGGAGGGCCTATAGTCGATCCGAGACTCGACGTCCTCATAGTAACCCCTCTCAACCCCGTACAACTACATCTAAGACCCCTAGTTGTGCCCAGCCACTCTAGGGTCGAGGCTTCCGTTACACCGCAGAGCAACGAGGCCTATCTAAACCTAGACGGCCAGATTGTTAGAGAACTACAGCCGGGAAGCCTCGTAGCCATCACTAGGTGTGATGCAGGGGTTAGAATGGTTAGGTTTAGATGGTGGGATAACTTCTATGAGAGGCTCTATACAAGGTTACTTGCATACTGGTGACCTAGCTGTGAGCTCTAGGAGGTCTTAGAGCTTGAAGTTAAAGGAGGGTAAGGTCTTGGTTCTAGATACAGGTGCTATACTAGCGGGGGTTCCCCTAGTAGCCCCGTTAAAATGCTACACACCAGCATCTGTAGTGAGCGAGGTGAGAGATAGTGAGAGTAGAGCTGTTCTAGAGAAGCTCCTAGAATCTAGGAGGCTTGAAGTGCTGGAACCTAGCGGTTACTACGTGGAGAAAGCTGTAGAGACGGCTAGGAAAGCTGGGACCTTAAGGCATCTAAGCAATGTTGACCTAAAGGTTATAGCATTGGCTTTAGAGCTAAAAGCCGGAGGGGTGGAGGTTATAGTGGCCTCAGATGACTATAGAGTGCAGGAGACGATAGCTAAAGCGGGAATCGAGTTTCTCAGGGTTAGGTATAAAGGTATAAGGAGGAAGTAGCTTTTATAAAGCCCTAACACTAAACCTACTAGTGGGATGATAGGGCCGACATAGCCTGAGACCCCTCGGGGGTCATTGAGGTAGGGTCAATGGGTTGACCTTCGATGGAAGGCCTATGCGGTCACCACATATACTACGATGTTGGCCTCTCAGAGGATCTGGATAGCGTTGCAGGACCCCTCTGTAGGCTTATAGAAAGTCTCACCACGCCCTCCCCCAGACTCTACGTTAGGGTTAATACTTTTAGGGTTAGCGTTGGAGAGTACCTTGACATCCTGAGGGCTAGCGGTCTAAGCTTCTACGTTGACGAGGATATACCTGAAGCCATATGGACTCCCGTAGAGGGCCCCTTTAGGATCCCATTATACGATAAGCTCGTTGTAGCTGATAAGAGGGCCTCAGAGTCGGTCCTCATGGGTAGCGATCTCTACGCTCCAGGCGTCCTAGAGGCTGGGAATGTCAGGAGAGGCGATCTAGTCACAGTTGTATCACCGAGGAGAGCTCCAGTAGGCTCAGGCATTGCCGTGGTGGACTGGGGTGAGGCTAGGATTTCACGTAGAGGTCTCTTCGTCAAAATCACAAACCCCGCGTATAAAGCCCCTAAGGTCTCAGAGCTCCCAGGTAGCGGTGAGCTGGTATACGGGCAGGCTATTACATCGATGTACGTTGCAAGACTCCTAGATCCGAAGCCTGGGGAGGTCATAGTGGATATGACTGCAGCCCCTGGAGGGAAGGTGAGTCATGTAGCTCAACTCGTAGGGCCTAAGGCTAGGGTGATAGCCATTGATAGGCCGTCGAAGGTAGCTAAGCTCAAGGAAACCCTATCGAAACTAGGGCTACACTGGGTCGAGGTGGTAGGAGGGGACTCTAGGTACGCTTCAGAGCTCCTAGGCAGCATAGCGGGTAAGGTGGATGCAGTCCTAGTAGATCCACCGTGCACAGATATAGGCGTGGTGCCTAAGGTGGAGGATTACAAGAGCTACAAGGACTCGGTTAACGCAAGCGAGTACCAGAAGCAGTTCGTAAGAGAAGCCTACAGGATACTAAAACCCGGGGGGAGGCTGGTATACTCTACGTGCACCCTAACAGACGTGGAGAACGAGGCTGTGGTAGAGTACGCTTTAAACATAGGGTTCAAGCTAGAGGATTACGAGGTGAAGTTGAGTAGAGGTAGGAAGGGGGAGTATGGTATAAGATTCGCGCCACACAGAGATGGAACACCGGGCTTCTTCGTAAGCCTAAAGCTGGTCAAGTAGTCTACCATCATACAAGCTTGTGCTCGCTAACCTATAATGCTATAGGTTGCAAGAGCTCTTATCTAATAACAATTATTATATATGCTGTGTGTAGTCTACACTCTATATCTTAGAGGGTGGTTTGTGGTTTGAGAGTTCTCTTACTACATGCTAGTCGTTTCGCCTATAGGGTTGTCGAGGAGGCTATCGATAGGCCTCCTGATCCTCCTTCTAGTGGTGAGTTTGAGAACTGTCTTGTAGCTCTTGTTACCGTTGAGGTTGGTGATGGTGATGTTGAGGTTTCGAGGGCTGCTAGCGATATGGTGTCCCAGGCTAGTAGGCTTGGTGTTAGGTGTATAGTTGTCTACCCCTACGCTCACCTGTCACCAGACTTAGCCACCCCTGATGTCGCCTACAAGGTTCTCACCAGCCTTGAGAGCGTTCTTAGGAGCTCCTGGGATGGCTTGATCCACAGGGCCCCCTTCGGCTGGTATAAGGCTTTCGAGATATCATGTCCAGGTCATCCTCTAGCTGAGTTGTCACGTAGCTTTAGAGGTGGCCATGTGCTGTTATACAAGGGGTTACCCTTAGAGGATGCCCAGGCTAGGGGTTTGATTGAAGGGTGGCTTGTTCAGAGGAACCCGTGGGGTCGTGAGACTCTTGAGTTGGTTGAAAGGCTTGGGCTTAATGGCGTTGATGGTAGGGCTGCCCTGTGGGAGCTCGAAAGGCTCGTTGTAGGGGAGCTCGGGCTTAGAGTAAGGGTTTCGGTTGAGAGGCCTGATAGCATCTACGGGTTACAGGGGGTTTCAAGCCTAGCTAGGCTATGCTCTAGGAGTCCGGGTGTCAGCGTGTTACTAACATGGGGTGATATTGGTGAGTCTATGGCGGTCACGGATAGGGATCCCCTGGAGCTCCTGGGGAGACTTGGTGTTAGGATCTCAGATACGGTTAAGGTAATCCTGGGCGATGAGGAGCTCAACGTAGGCGTTAGGGGTTACTCTATAGTGTACAAGGCTAGGAGGGGTGGGGCTGTACCACTACTCGTAGCGCTACAAGATAGGTACTGTCTAGGCCCCCTGGCTAGCATCGCCTACTCGATTCTAGACTCGGGGCTCAGGGAGGCTGATGAGGGTAGGACGCCTGTTATACACTATAGGCTAGCTCCAGTCCAGGTAGCTGTTATACCAGTTGGAGATGCTCACATGGAGTACGCTAGGATCATAGCCTCTAGGTTGGAGGAGCTCGGAGCAAGGGTGGTAGTGCTAGGGGAGGGCGGGGTGGGAGCTAGAGTTAGGGATGCTGGGAGGAGGTGGATACCCCTAGTTGTGGTGGTCGGAGATAGGGAGGCTGAGACTAAGACTGTAACCCTTAGGAGGAGGTGGGAGCCTGGGAGACAGGAGGTTGTAACGTTGGAGGAGCTCGTAGAAGAGGTTAAGAGGCTGAACACCAGTAAGCCTTAGGTGCGGGGTGTAGCAACTGTAATGCCGGAGCTCAGGCTATGCACTTCAACAACTGTAAGCGTGGCTTTGAAGCCCTTCGACTACGAGGTTCACGGCCACGATGTAGCTATTGAAGCATGCTGGTGTGGTGACCTTGATAGAAGGGTTGATGTGGAGCTTCTAGCGAGAAAGCTTGAGACAGCCTCCAAGCCCTTCAACAGGAGGCCTTTATGGGAGCTTCTAGGCTTTGAGAACGCTACAATAGAGGATCTCCTCCTAGAGCTCTCGAAACATCTCGGCGAGGCTGAGGGTTTAAGATTGTGTGCTCTATCCGCTAAGTGGGCTAGTAGAAGCATTATACTAAGCTTTTAAGGCTTAGGCTACACTAAATCCTATTAACATGGAGGTGTCTTAGGTGGTCTTAGGGATCCTAGACTTCATGTTCGCCTACTGGTGGCTGTTGATAGTAGAGAGCCTGGTGTTAGCCGGTGTTGTAGCTCTCATAGCCCTTAACGCTGATAGGATCGTTGGCGACGCCCCCAGGAGCCTTGCATCCCTCAGGACTAGCATGGGGTTAACCTTGATCTTCATGGTCTCAGCATACATCTTCGTAATGATCCTCGTAGCCCACCTCCTGGGAGGCTTTGGAGAGGCTGGGAGCTCTCTAGTCCTGTGGGCCACCGTGCTAGCATTCCTCCTAATACTGTTCCAGTGGCTTATATCACCGTTTATAATAAACATCGCCTATAGGACGAGGCCTCCGAGCTCGCCCTATGAAGAGCAACTAGCTAGGGAGGCTGAAAGGCTTGCAAGAGCTAGCGGTATAAAGCCACCTAAATTCGTTATAGCCGATGTAGACTTCCCGAACGCCTTCGCCTACGGGAGCCCGCTAATGGGTAGCTATGTTGCCGTAACTAGAGATCTATTGAGGAGGTTAACTAGGGAGGAGATCGTAGCAGTTATAGGACACGAGGTTGGGCATTTAAAGCATAGGGATGTATCATGGATACTAGCTCTAAGCATTATACCTTTAGCGGTATACTTCATAGGCAGAGCTCTAATATGGAGTGGTATCCTAGGAGGAGGGGGAGGTAATAGGAAGGGTGGCACCATATACCTGGTAGCCATAGGGGCGGCTCTCATAGCTACGAGTGTTCTATTCAGATTCCTCGTAGCCCACTTCAACAGGCTTAGAGAGTACTATGCTGATGCCCACTCAGCCCTCGTCACAGGGAGACCTAGGGATCTACAGAGGGCTCTAGCCAGGCTCCACCTAGCATACTCTAGCAATGAGAGGCTTGTAGCGGAGGCTCAAGGCAATAGTATGGCGTCAATGCTATTCATAGTAACCCCTCTGATCGAGGTTAACGGAGGCTTCTTCTACGATATAGATGCTTACGTGGATAGACTTAAGGGGTTGAGAACAAGCGCTTTAGAGGAGGTTTTCGCCTCCCACCCACCAATACCTAAGAGGCTTAGATTCCTAGATAAGGTTGCAGCTAGGATAGAGCTATAGGCTAGGTACCACTAAGAGCCTAGATCCTAGTGCAACCTCTTCCAGTGTAACCCCGTAAACCCCCTCCAGCATATTTCTCTTAACCACCTCCTCGGGTCTACCAAAGGCTACGAGCCTTCCAGAGCTTATGACACCAACTAGGTCGGCTATGCTAGCGTAGAGCGGCTCGTGGACTGCCATGACTATTGTTGTACCCCTACTAACCTCTCTGATAAGCTTAGCTACTTTAACCTGGTTAGCTATATCGAGGTGCGAGAACGGCTCATCTAGCAAGAGCACCCTAGGGTTTCTTGCTAGAGCTCCTGCTATTAACACGAGCTTATGCTCTCCACCACTAAGACTATTAAACCTCCTGCCCCTCAGCCTTTCAAGTCCAAAGAATCTAAGTACATCCAGCGGATCCCTAGAGCTCCCCACATCGTAGAGGTATGCTTCAAGCACGTCTTCGACTTTAGCGTATGGATCTACCTGTAGGTATGCTGGTACATATGATGTAAGTCTCCTAGCTCTCCTAGCATCTAAACCGCAGAGGCTGACAACCCCGGTGTAGTCTAGGATACCCGCTAGAACCCTTAACAATGTGGTTTTACCAGCACCATTAGGGCCTATGAAGGCTGTTAAGCCCCCCTCAACCTTGAAGCTTACACCTCTAAGTACTATTGTATCCTCAACCTTCACAGTAACATCTTCAACCCTGATATCGCAGGGGTTACTATTGCTAAAGCCTTCCAGCATGCCTGCCTCTCACCGAGAGGTAGAGTAGTAGTGGAGCCCCTACAAGCGATGTTATAGCTGTTAGAGGTAACTCCCTCCCACCTCCAACAACCCTCACTATGATATCAGAGCCAATCACCAGTATGGCCCCCACGATTATAGAGGCTACCAGTAGCCTGTTAAAGCTAGCTCCCACGGTAACCCTAGCCACCCACGGTGCAGTTAGCCCCACGAACCCTACGGGGCCGCTCACAGCTGTTATAAGGGATACTATAAAGGCCGCAGTAGCGGTCATAGACAGTCTTAGGGCCTCAACGTTAACACCCATAGCCTTAGAGACCTCCTCTCCCAAGAGTAGAGCTGTGAGAGCTCCTCTATTGACGGCTATGAATATTAGACCTACAAGCACCACCACTGATAGGAGTGTTGATTCAGTCTTAGAAGTGTAAGCTATGGTACCGAAGAGCCATACGATCGCCAGGCCTAGCTGAGGACCTAGTAGGAAGATAGCTATGACTAGTAGGCTGCTAAGAGCGTATGATAAGGCTACACCAACGACTATCAAAGCAAGGCTGGTCAACCCGGCTATGGATGCTATTGAGATCACAGTAGCGTAAGCCGCAAGCCCCCCTAGGAATGCTACGAGATACCATACTGGATACCCGAGGCCGAAGGCTAGAGCTGATAGGTATCCTAGAGCCGCTCCAGGCGATATACCTAGTATGTAGGGATCGGCCATTGGGTTACCTAGAAGCCTCTGTATGATAAGACCTGATACAGCTAAGCCTACACCAACCATCGTTGCAGCAATACTCCTCCATAGGCGGAGCTCCACAACAGCTCTATCAACATTAGAGCTATCCCCCCATAGGAGGAGTGAGACGGCCTCAAATGGAGTGTAGACCCTGTAAACTCCGATGGAGAGGGATAGTAGGAAGAGTGTCATGTAGAGTATGAGAAAGAGGGAGAGGTAGAGCATATGCCTCAAGATACGCTATCCTCCTAAACCCACCTTGAGGAAGGCTACCACGGGGTCTGGAGCCGCCCTTGATAGTATCCCGGTTATATCTAGGGTTTCAGGGGATAGCTTCTGGGGTATAGCGGTAGTTGTTAGGTTGAATAACTGCGGATGTAATGCTACGAGTAGCACGTAGAGTGAAAGTGTAGTTCTAGGGGATGGTCTAACGAATGAATCCTCGTAGGCTCCTGAGAGCACGTATATCCTACCATCTCTTAAAGCTGGGATCCTGTAAGCTGCGTCACCTAGAGATCCTAACAGGAAGTTCACTAGATCCTCCGCACTCACAGCCCCATGGGACGAGGTTACTATTATAACCTCAGGAGCTCTCTCAAGCAGGGACTCAGGTGATACCTGAGGCCATAACATCATATCACTGTAAACGTTGACACCTACAACCTCCACTATATCATGCTCCCAGGTGCCACCTCCGACTACGAAGAGTGGTTTAACCCAGACTACGGCTGCAACCTTAAGCTTATACTCTATCTTAGATGATAGCAGGGTTGCGTAGTTCACAGCTAACTTAAACTTGTATAGTGCCTCGTAGGCTTCAACAACTCTACCGGTAACCCTACCAGCAATCAATATAGACTCCTCCACATCTGAGAGCTTGAAGTCAGGTAGTAGTACAACTGGGATGCCGTAGGGTGCTAGGATACTCTTCAAAGCCCTATGGCTTGGAACACTTGCAACCCCTATTACAAGGTCTGGTTTAAGACCCACTATGACCTCAACCTTAGGCGACCAGAAGCCTACAACAGCTAGCTCCCCCCTATCCCTCCTCTCCTTAACAATAGCGGGGAAATCGGACCACTCGTCAACACCTACTAGGAGCCCCACAGCCCCAATATAGTATAGGGTCTCTGTGACACTCGGAGCCAGTGATACCAGCTTGGAAGGCTTCCTTAAAACTACAACCTTATCCCCAACACCATCGGTTATGGTTACAGGGAATAGCATTTGCTCAGCTAAGACCTCAACCCTCCTGGAGAGACTGTCTACAGTTGACATGAGCTCTTTAACAGATGCTTTTAAGCTCTCATTGACAAGCGTAAGCCTTGAACTTAAGAGTTTAAGTTCAGCACTAGCCCTCCCAAGCTCTTCAGCGATCCTCTCAAGATCCCTTGCTGAAGCCACTTGACTCAAAGACTCCTCTATAGATGAAATCCTCTTCTTAACCAAGTCTAGGTCCTTTAAGGCCTCACCTTGAGCTAATACCTGGCTCCTCAAACCCTCTATAGCTCTACCCTGCTCCTCAACACTCCTACTAAGGCTCGACACCTCACCCCTCAACCCTGATATTGCTTGGTAGAGGGTGGAGAAGCCTACTATGAAGACTAGGATCACAGCTGCAAACCCTAGTAGTGTTAGCCTCTCACGCATCATACTTGGACACCGTATCCAACCTATTAAACTCAAACCTTAAATCTCTGAATATTTAGCTACCAAGCAAGGTCTAGGCTGGATGGTTTAAGAGAGGTGCGTTAAAGGTAACCCTAGGTGGGGGCTAGTTTATTGGGTAAGGCTAGTGTTGAGAAGGGTAGAGCTTTCGAGGATACAGTGGAGCTATGGCTCTCACTTAGAGGGCTTGGCTATGAGAAGAGGCCTAGGGTTAGAACTAGGCTTGGCTACGTTGCTGAGGTCGACTTCCTAGTTTATGATAGGCAAGGTAAGTTTATTGTTGAGGTTAAGAATCTAGAGAAACCAGTTGACAGGGATGTTGTGCTTAAAGCGTGGAATAACGCTTTCGCACTAGGAGCTTACAAGGCTATAGTGGTGTCCGCCTCGGGGTTCACGGACGCAGCTGTTAGCCTAGCACGTAGAATTGGTGTTGTAGAGCTCCGAACATTGGATGAGATTGTAGTGGATATAGAGTCTCTAAAGTCGAGACGGGAGCTCCTCTACGTAGAGCCATCCATAACAGCCTGGTCCGCCATGAGATGGGCTGAGGACATGCTGGGGGAGAGGAGGCTACTTGTGTTCAAGGCTGAGAGGGGTGAGAGCGTAGAACCCCTCTACATCCCAGTATACCATGTGAAGGCCAGCGTACAGGTAGAGGCTGGTAGGTATAGGGATCTAAGGATACTAGCATCAAGTCTAACAGGGCTACCAATAGCCTATGATAGGAGCTCCAAGAGAATGAAGGAGGTCTTGGACGCACTAGTAGACCTACCATTAGACCTACTAGAGGTTTACAGAGTGCATGCTGGAAGAAGGGTGGCGAGGACTGATATAGTGTACAGCTACGGTGAGGCGATGTGGATTAAAATGATAAGACACCTAACACCAAGAGGGCTACTGAGAAGGGTGTCAGAGAAGCCAGTCGTGGTAGAGGTGGTAAACGTATACCCACCCCTAGGACAGCTAGAAGAGGCAGTAGCAACAATAGAGGGTAAGAGGATGCTAAGAGAACCACCACAAAACTTCGAAGCAAGAGAACCCATATACACACCGGGGAGCGTGAAACACCTACTAGAGATAATGCTGAAAGCCGAGGTTAAAACGATAAACCAGGTACACGTCCCAGTATTCAAAGTGAAACTCGTAGATAATAAGGGAAACTACAGGTACGTCATCATAACAGGGTGGACAAGGGAAGCATCAGTCTACGAGAGCAAGTACTTCGTATAACCATATCTCCTGGGAGGTCTAACCTGGGAGCCGTGTCTTCGATGATGTGGGGGATCACACGTCAGTAGCCTAGATACGACCTCATAATATCCAGTTTCCTTGCAAGTACCTCCTCTCTAAAACCTTCTAGGACTACTCTCCCTTGTTCTAATAGGTAGATGTAATCCGCCTTCTCCAACGCTAATGCTACGTTCTGCTCTACTAGGATTACCGATATGCCTACCTCCCTTCTAATCTTATCGAGAGCCTCTGCTACCTCCCAGGCTATCTTTGGTGCTAGACCTTGGCTTGGCTCATCTAGCATTAGAACATTGGGTCTGGTCATTAGAGCTCTGGCTATTGCCAGCATTTGCTGCTCCCCCCCGCTTAGGCTTCCAGCCTTCTGGTGTAATCTCTCCTTAAGTCTTGGGAATAGATTGAATACAAGTTCAAGTGTCTCCACTATCCTCTCCCTGGCCCTCCTAGTGTAAGCTCCTAGCTCTAGGTTCTCTCTAACAGTTAAATCGGGGAAGAGCCTCCTACCCTCGGGGACCATGGTTAAACCTAGCTCAACCCTCCTATGCGATGGCATGCTCGTTATATCTAAACCATACATCATAACGCCACCCCTCCAAGCCCTAATGATCCCCATTATTGTCCTAAGTAGGGTTGTTTTACCAGCACCATTAGGGCCCAGTACCGCTACCATGGATCCCTCCTGCAGGGTTACATCAACACCCCATAAAACCTGGATCTTCCCATAGCCTGACTCTATACCCCTAACCTCAAGTGCTAAGCTCACGGACTCCACCTCCTACCCAGGTATATCTCCTCCATCAACGGATTTCTTAGAACCTCCTCAGGACTCCCCTCAAGTATCTTAGATCCAAGATGTAATACTATAACCCTATCAGCAAACCTAACAACAGCCCTCATTACATGCTCTACGAGGGTTGCAATAGCTATACCCTCCTCATCAGCAACCCTCCTCACCAGGAGCATTAGGTGGTCCACCATGGCTGGGGGCATCCCAGCGACAATCTCGTCTAATAGTAGGAGTTTGGGTTTCGAAGCCAGAGCTCTTGCAAGCTCAAGCAGTTTAAGCTCTGGGACTGTAAGCCTACCTGTAAGCTCAAACCTCTTATCGTAGAGGTTTACAAGTTTAAGCTTCTCATCGGCGATCTCCAAGGCCTCCCTCACACCTATCCTACCATAGTAGGAGCCGAAGAGAGCTCCTACGGCAACACTCTCCCTAACAGTTATATTGGGGAAGGGTCTTGGTATCTGGAATGCCCTAGCTATACCCAGGTGGGCTCTCCTATAGGCAGGGAGATCCGTTATATCAACCCCCTCAAACAGCACCCTACCCTCATCAGGTTTATAGATGCCATTAATCACGTTGAATAACGTTGTCTTACCAGAACCATTAGGACCTACTATGGCTACCCTCTCACCTCTTTCAATCTTCAAACTTACATTCTTTAAAGCTACAAGACCTCCAAACCTCTTAGTTACATTTAAAACCTCTAGCAAAACCCATCACCCTAAGCTATGAACCTCCTAGTAGCGGGTATGTACACTCTAAGAGCCCCTACTATACCCTCTGGAGCTACTACGATCACTGCTACCAGTATTGGAGCGAATACGAGTAGCTGGAATCCCGGTAGTATGCCCGCTAGGAAGTATTTAAGGCTACCGTATAGTGTACCGCTTACAATAGGGCCTGCTAGCGTTCCAGCTCCACCGAGCATAACCAATATTATAGCTTCTATAGTGTATAGAATGTTGAAGGCGTCTGGAGGGTATATTGATGCTACCTTGAAACTCCATGCGGCCCCGAGTAGTCCTCCGAGGATACCGCTTGTGGTGAAGGCTAGAACCTTGTACATGGTCGTGTTAACACCCATAACCCTAGCTGCATCCTCATCCTCTCTAATAGCCTTAAGAGCGTAGCCTATCCTCGTGTTAAGGAACACTATTGATATCACAAGTGCTAGTAGGGCTACGGAGAATACCATGATATCAGATATGATTGTTGCTAGTAGAGAGAACCCTTCACTTCCGAAGAGCCTTATTAAGGGGCCTGATACGATAAGCCCCCTAGAACCCTCCCATATGTCAAGCCCTTCAACGAGGTATCTAAGGCCCTCGTTGACGGATATGGTTGCTATAGCGAAGTAGGCTCCCCGAAGTCTTAAAGCTATACCTCCTACCATTAATGCTAGGAGTGATGTAAGAGTTATTGTTTGAATTAACCCGAACACTATCCCATAATATCCTGTGAGCCCTGCTTCGTAAGCTCTCACCACACCACTAGCCATACCATACATACCTAACGCCATGAAGGCTACATAGCCGAAGTCAACGTAGCCTGTCATGCCGAGGAATATGTTGAATGCTTGGCCCAGAGCTATGTAGAACGCTAGTAATGTTAACAGCTGACCCGTAATCGGTCCTAGGGGGCCCACCACTTCAACTAGTATCCTTAACCCTAGGAGTATGGCGTAGAGTGTGAGGAGAGCGAGAATATGGGTTCTCGATAGTGTCACTTAACTCACCTACCTAGCAACCCTTGGGGTCTCAGTAGTAGGATCACTAGTATGAGTGTGAATGTCAGGAAAACACTTAAACCAAAGGGGTTTGGTGCTCCTAGCATGGTGAATAGCGGGACGGAGGCCTGCTCTATCACACCCACTATTAGGCCTCCTATGAAGGCCCCTATAGGGGATCCAAGCCCTCCTAGAACAGCTATTACGAAAGCCCTAAGGGTGTAAAGATGCCCTATGTACGGGTATATGCCTTGCTGGAAGTATATTGCTAGAAGTGCTCCACTAGCTGTAGTCAACCCTATTCCAAGAGCAACTGTTAGAAAGTATACCCTCTCAACGTCAACACCACACACCATAGCACCCTCAGGATCCTGTGTAACAGCTCTAACGGCCACCCCTAACCTAGTCCTATACAATAAGACGTATAAGGCTATCACCAGACCTAAAGCTATTACAGCAGGCCATACTCTAACAAGGGGTAATGGGATACCCTGAAGGTACAGGCTACCAAGACTATATACAAAACCCCTATAGTCAGCACCCCAAAGCACCTTAGCTAACTCCTCCAGAATTACCCCGAACCCGAATGTGGATATTAATGTTGAGAGTTCAGGAGCTCTCAACAACCTCTTTAAAGCTACATAGAATAGGAGCATTCCAAGAGCTAGGCCTACAAGGAATGCAGGTATTAGTGTTATGAATGGGTTTAGCGAGTATAACGTGAATAACCAGAATGTAACGTACATGCCGATCATAATATAAGCTCCGTGGCCTACGTTGACAACCCTTAATACACCGAATATCAATGTTAACCCTATCGTTGCTAGACCGTAAATAGATCCTACTAGCAGTCCGGAGATAATGTAGTATGGTAGTATTGACGTGATATCGGCCAACCAATCTTGCCCTCCTAGAGTTTACGGAGTAGCCCTCCTACCAGCTTTCTTCTCCTCCCATGTTGGTACCGGGTAATAGGGCTTCCCTGTAGCAATGTCTGGAGGCCATATGATAACCTTCCTTCCACCCTGCCATTGCCCTATAACACTTTGATGACCTATCTGGAAGCCCGTCTCCGGATCGATCTTAAACCTACCGAAGAAAGTTACTACATCGAGTTTACTAAAAGCCTCCCTAACAGCCTTCTGGTCGAGGCTCTGAGCAACCTCTATAGCTTTAACGAGTAGTATTATAGCATTAGCTAGAGATGCAGAGTACTCTGTTGGCTCCTCACCATGCATTGCTAGGAACATAACGTGAAACTCCTGTGGAGTAGGGCCGAAGAACTCAACTCCAAGCTTTTTAGCATAATCAGGCCCCCACCATACCCCCGGTTCCCACTCCGACGGGAATACGATGCCTTCAGCTAGAGCTCCAAGAGATTTATAGTAGTCCGGAACGCTTGGTGCAACGTTAACAGCTATAAGCTTAGCATTTATCCCCATATCGGCCAACTGCTTAGTAATAGCTAAACCATCAGCGAAATGAGTTCCAGTTACTATTATATCGGGTTTGACTACAGCTAGCTCGACGAGTAATGGGGTGAAGTCGAGGGTTCCTATGGGGAAGCTCTTATCATAAACTATAGTAAATCCTAGCGTTTGAGCTCTAGATCTAACCCCCTCCATAACAATCCTATTAAACTCATCAGACTTCCATATCAATGCTACTCTTTTAGCTGTAGGATCGAGGCTGGATATCAAGTCTAGAACGGGTGCCATGTATCTAGAAGCCTGAGTCCACGTTGTTACAACGTACTTGTAACCCTGCTTGTTTATTAGATCCGATGCTCCACCCCAGTTCACAAAAACCATACCATACTTTTCGGCCACGGGAGCTGCCGCCATTACCAGTGTTGATGTGTAGGTTCCTAGTAGGAAGTGTACCTTGTCAACTGTTATCAACCTCTCATAGAGGCTTATAACGAGATCCCTCTTACTCTCATCATCATAGTATTTAATCTCTATAGGAACACGCTTACCACCAATCCTAACACCACCATAAACCTCGTTAACCCACTTAACGGCTGCTAACGCACCTTTAAGAGCTAGCTGACCCTCTTTAGAGAAAGCGCCAGATAACGGTAGAGTAAACCCAATTACTATCCTATCTGGGACTGCCACCGGTGGTGCTATGGTCTCTGTAGGTGTTGGTGTTCTAACCTCAATTGGCGTCTGTGTAGGCTGTGTAGGAGTTACTGTTGGTGTTGATGCTGGTGTTGTAGGTGTAACCTCTGGAGGTCTTGTAGTGTAGTAGCCGATGCCAACTAGGATTAATAGTATAACTACAATACCACCTAGTATAAGCCAGGATCTCTCAACCATCAAACCCACCTCCACACGAGCAATAAAGTTGAGGAGAGGTTATATAGTTATGTATATTAGACTATAGTAGTATTATATATGCATCTAGAAGTCCTCCTTTCACCAGTAGGTAGCTATGAGGTCTCCTAGGAGTGCTATGCATAGAGCAATGGTGTAAGCCGTTATTAACGCTAGGAGTACTGCTACCAACGCTACCTTGGTATTACGTGACCGTTTCTCGGTAGATGGTGGTTCTTTGCCTTCAAACGGCTCCCCACCATCTACCTCTCAACGGTTCCGATAGGCTCAGACCACCCTACGGGAGCTGTTAGCCCCCGGTCGCCCGAGGGTACATCCACTCCCTTTCGGGTAATCTGGGCCCGGGGTGGGCTCATTGACCTCAAGACCTCATCGGCCTCAGCAACTATAAAAGTAGCACGGGGAGCCTTATAAATTTAACCTATGTGACTTGTTATATATTCTGGTTTTTAAGGTTTGTCTTATATGTTGTCTTATACTTGGTGTATGACTTGTCTGGGAGGGTTTATGTTAAGAAAACTGTCACGGTTCCACTTGATCTGTGGAGGGAGTTTGAGGTTGAGGCTACTAGGAAGTTTGGGTATTATGGTGCTATTAGGAAGGCTGTTGAGGAGGCGATCAAGCTGTGGCTAGAGGCTCAGAGGAAGGCTACGTGACCATAGTCGGTAAGCTGATAGTCTCCGATGGTGTATCAGCCTCTAAACTACTACTGCTTATGAGGAGGTTTAGAGATTCGGTTGAAATGGCACACAACATGACCTCTAAGAGGCAACTTGGTGAAAGTGAGGTTAAGAGAAGGATAACGAGATACCTATCTAACGCCTGGTACGCAAGCTCAGCTATAAAAATGTCAAAGCTGTACGAAGAGCAGGATCACCTGAGGCTTAGGAAACCATTCCTATACTCGCTAGGCTCCAGGGACGAGAACGGTAACAGGAATATAAAATTTGTATCCACTGATAGGGTGCTCATAAAGATACCACATGAAGATGGAAGACATGAGTGGATCGAATGTAAAGCTCTCTTCGCCAAGAAACACATACCGGTAATCGAGGAGCTTGTAAGAGGGGGATACAGCTACAGTGCTGGGGTTGCCATCAAGCTCAGAAAGGGTGAGGATTGGAGGAGTGTTTGGAGAAAGAAGCTCGTAATCTACATAAGCATACCTGTGGAGCTTTACATTAAACACATAAACCCTAAGAATGTTGATGTTGCCGGAACTGTTAATAGCAACTGGCTATTAGCTGGCTTCGACTTTAACGTTGATAGGGTCTGTATGGCTATCATCGATCCTGCTGGTAGGCTGAGGGATGCTAGGACGGAGTTCTTCTCTAACGCTGCGAACACCCCCAAAGAGGTCTCTGAGAATGCGAGGAAGGAGGCTGTTGTAAAGCTGGTGAAATATGCTGTAGCACATGGTGTCAGATACATAGCTGTAGAGGGTCTTAGAAGGCCTAGCAAAGTTGAAGGTAGAGTGGGTAAGTGGGCTCATAGACAGTATTTACAACATCTAAAAGTCCTAGCAAAGAGGTTTGGCTTAGAGGTAATAGAGGTTAACCCAGCATACTCAACAATAGACGCTATTGGGATAGCACTAACACTAGGCCTAGACAAGCACACAGCATCAGCTTACATAATAGCACTAAGAGGCCTCGCACATAAAAGCATGTAAACGGTACAGGTAATCACGAAAAACAAAAGCTTCCAAACACTTTTAAATGGTTAGTTTACTTTAATATATCTTTAAATATATAAATATCTTCCTTACTCGTAACTTCATTCCTCAGCACTCCAAGAACACTCCAAGAACTATGTAATCGCCAACCCTCCTGATGATCTTTATATGCATACTGTTACCTATCTCAGCTATAGGTTTTAGCTTGCCTCTCTTTTTAATAACGTAGGGTTTCACTAACCTATAGAAGGCTTGGCAGGGGGACTCAGTATGTAAAGTATCATGGCTAGTAGCAGAGGTTCTTAAAGTTATTGGAGGGGTTGCTAACATGGGTTATGACCTCCTCCCCGCATTTCCGGGAGTTGTTATACGCCTCCCCAAGCGGTTTGTCGGATATCCGCTCGGATGCACACCCCTCATCTTCCTACCGGATCCCCATCCTAGGAGCATCACAATTCAGGGCCGGAGGGGCCTCGGCTCCAGCGGGTTCCTCGGAGTCCCCTCCCTACACCGGCTTCTCTTAGCCTTCTAACAATGTTAACCTAGCCTTAAATCTCTCTATCTCCGCCTTGAAAGGCGAGGCTTTCAATTGTAAATTAATATTAAACCTAAAGTTGCAAATATATACGGTTAAACAAAGACTAAAAAGTAACATTTAAAATTATTTCTAGCTAGCATAAATTCAGTAACCAAGATCGATGCCTGTGAGAGAACTTCTAGCGAGATATGCTGGAGAGGTTAGAGCTTAAGGAGAAGAGTGTCCTCCTCTAGGGCCTCCACATATCATCATGGCTATACTTCCCGTAGAGCTCGCTAGGTAAGAGCTTCCAATTCCATTGAATGGATTCACGAGAACCTTGTACCCGCTGGTTGTAGTGACCTCTATCTTTCAATTCCATTGAATGGATTCTACACCTTCATGTTTCATGTACAGTGTGGAGAGTTCTCTCATCTCCATTACATGGATTCTATTCTATTGAGCCTCCGGTTGGAGGCTCCATGTATATGGTGTAGGGTCTGGTATTTAAGCTTTTCGCTCTTTCTCTCAATGGTTTTCCGGGGTTTTGAATAGAGGTTTCCATTGTATACTGTAGCATAGCAGTTTATAGGGGGTGTCCAATGGTAACGTATATAAGCTTTAGTTCATGTGGTGTTTATGAGCTTCCCTTGACGTACTTGTTTGTTTTCATCACTCTTAGCTTAGAAGGTTTACTGCTCTCTCTGCTGGTTCTGGTGATAGCTTTAGCGATGCTAGATGCCTAATTGTCTACGCTGATAGGCTGATAAGCAGAAATATGCTAAGTACGCTCCTACGTTCTATAAATGTTGGATATTTTATCTGCTATAATCCGTGTGTGGTGTTTAGGAGTTTAAGTTGGTTTAACTTCATCCGATAGGTTCTCAGAGCTATGATTGGTTAACCGGTTATCCACTAGGGGAGAAGGTCTCCTAGATGTTTGAGGCTAGACTTCCTATAGAGAAGTCGGGCTCTTAAAGTTGCTGGAGGATTGTTGACATGAGTTGTAATCTAAAAGTTTAAGAGTTTAAAGGGGTATTTATATGAGGTGGTTGAGTGTTTGGTGGTGGGGGTTTGGATTACGTAGCTGTTCTATGGAGTTTGCTTGTGCTAGCCTCTCTTGATTCCTTTAACCCCTGTGCTATGTCTATGACCGCTACTATTGCCTTGGCCGCTTCGAGCTTGGGTCTTCATGGTTTCGCTATGTTGAGGTATCCTCTACTCTTTGTGTGTGGAGTTTATGTTGGCTACCTCCTCGTTGGCCTGGTTGCATCGTGGGTTTTGGGTTTTAGTAGGGTTCTCCTGGTTTTTGTTGTGTTATTAGCGTTTATCCTTGCTCTCCTGGATTTAAGGGAGGCTTTGTCTGAGAGGTCTGTTGCCTGTAGAGTTGGCGAGTGTGCTCCTCCATGGCTTAGGTTTCTAGATCCACGTATCTCCCCTTTGCTTCTGGTAGCCTCCGGTATTGTGGTTTCATGGAGTTTCATGATGTGTAGTGCTGCACCCTACCTTATATTCCTGGGGATTCTGGGCTCCACGGTGGGCTCCCCGGCTCTAAGGCTGGTGCTTATAGCTATCTACTGCCTCATAGTGGTAGCCCCCTTAATCCTCATAGCGATCGCACCGGTAGCTATTTTCGAGAAGGTAACCCTAAGTTATAGGGGTGTGTTGGTTGTAAGAAGCGTGCTCCTCGTACTCGTAGCACTTATAGGTGCATACTACATCTACATGCTATGGTAAGCTTGGTGTGAGCGTGGAAGCCGGAGGGGTTGAGTAGCTGGGTAGATTCACACTATTAAAATACTTACCCAGATTACATATAATATGGGGTTTGGATGTGGTGCGTAGAAGAGCTCTAATAGCGGTAGTAGTAGTGGTAACCCTAGCACTAGCAACCCTCCCATGGATCCTCATACCCGATGTAAGTGTTAGCTATAGGTATAGCATTAAGCTAAGCTTCGAGGATCAAAGGAGTCTTCTAGAGAAGCTTAACGTGAGTGAGAGGGATTCCTTCTACGTTATAGCGCTAACCACATGCCCTTGGTGCGCTCTACAGCTAAAATTCTTCTCCAAAGAGTTCCCAGAGGCGTACAACTACTGCTACATAGACGTAGACATGAGATGCCGTGAGACCCTGGAAACGCTCACGCGGGAGAGCAAAGGGCTTATAGCAGGAGTCCCCACAACGCTCATCATCAAAAACGGTAGAGTAGCAGCAATAGTCGTAGGCTACAGAGACGATAGAAACACCTGGGAGCAACTAAGACAAATAGAACCCACAGAGCACATACCAGTAAACCCAACAGGTTTAAACCCACAAATAAAAACTAAAATAGCACTAACAATTACAATAATAGCCCTAGGCGCCATAACAACTCTAGCACTACACATCCGCAAGAGATAATAGAAGCATATGTAGGTATGAGGAGAATAAGGAGATAACTCAAGGAAAGAACCTCATCTCCCTAAATGGTGGGATACCGAATAGGGGAAAGGGCTCCAACCACAACACTCCAGAGGAGTATACCATAACACTAACGAGAATAAGAGCATCGAATACCACAAACAACCCTACGAAGAAGGCCGTCTGCCTTCAAGCTTACTAACCCTATCCCTAAGATCGAGAATACCCCTTCCCCGAGATCAATCTAACTCTAATGCCTTTCAGCTTATCTTCTCACACCGTCTCTAGTAGCCATATCCCTCACAATAGCTGTTAGCATAAGACGTCTAACCCTCCTATCCTTAACGATATGCGTTATGTTCAACTAACATGCTCCTAGCCTCCTCACCCACGGATAGCTCTTCAACAAGCTGTCTAGCAATAGGCAAGAGTAACACCTAGCGCTAGAAAGCTCATTGAAGATTTTAAGGCTATGCTCTAAGGAGAGCTTGTAGAATAACAGTTATGAGGGGAGCTCGCTCTCATATTGTTTAGGGGTGGAGGGCCTCAAGGAACCTCTTTACCTGCCTGATTGAGAGGGTTGTGAGGGTGTTCTGCAGAGCCGGGTTTCCCCTGAGAATTTTCCCCTGGGGTAGGGTTTCCTATACTTGTTGCTCCTCTCCCCCCATAATACTAAATGTTCTCCCTAGATCTCACAACTACAGCATTATTTTATGTACCATGTTGCTCTCAGTGTTCATCGTGGTTATCTGGGATCGGATGCTATGGAAGAGTGTTTCCTCGTGTTCTACGAAGAGAGATTCATTCCTCGGCATATCCTCAGCCTGGTTGTCATCTCTGATCTCGGCATTTACTATACTGACCTCCTCTCTCACTGAAAGCGAGCCCCCTTTAGGCGGTTCACAGGCCTTCCAGTTGTTCGGGGTTACATCTATGAAATTATGGGTTGGGACTTTTAGACTTTTGGCATTAAGCCTATAAGTCCTAGCCAGATTTACTCTTTTAGGAGGTGGGTGCTGTGATTAAGGCTAAGATTGATAGTAGGCTTGAGTTGAGATTTAGGGAGCTGGCTATGAGGAGGTTTGGTTATAGTAAGGGGGCTATTAGTAGGGCTGTTGAAGAGGCTATCCTAAGATGGATATCCTTAGCTGAAGAAGGGTTGATATCCTTTGAGGGCGACCCAGTAGAGGTTATTGATGGCATCCTATCTGATATCAATATGGGTTCTGTTGAGCTCCAGCATATGATTAAGGATATATGGGCTTCCACGGTGGTAGAGTAGTGTATTTGATAGACACAAACATATTCCTAGAGGTGATGTTAAGACGTAGTAGGAGCCTTGAATGTAAAGAGTTACTTAAGATGCTTAGAGATGGGAGGGTGAAAGGTGTAGTGACGGATTTTACAGTATACTCAATAATGATACTACTCGGTAAACTCGGGAAGCTCGACGAGCTAAGAAACTTCCTACTAAGCCTCACAGCTTATAAAGGTCTCTACGTATACAATACATCGATTAGTGAAAAGATAAAGGCCATAAACATAGCCAGCGAGACGGGCTTAGACATAGACGACGCTATACAATACGCAATAGCGTTATCCGTGAATGCCGAAGCCATAATATCCTTTGATAAACACTTTGACAACCTAAAAATCCCTCGAAAAGAGCCGAAAGACATTGTACACTTGAAAATGTAAAATCCCTCTAAGCCTACTACCACTAGAAATCCAACCCACTATGCGGCGGGGAGGAGGTCGGCCGTCAATCTACCCATAGCCTCTTCCAGAGCTTCTCAGGGTATTTCAGGTAGTGTTGATCAGCTTCGCTAAGAAGATCCTCGTATCTTGTCTCAGAGAGCATCATCACACTTCCTCCTAAGCGCCCAAGTGCACTCCCCTAGAACGTTAGCTCTAGGATCCCTGGTAGCACTAGTACATAGAGGTGGTGGTAGGAAGAGAAAATGGATATAGGCTTGGTTTAAGAGATACGATATGGGGATGAGGAGGATTAGCGGTCTCTGACTTATGATGTGGGATCAACCATCCGACTCCACGGGGGGCTGCTGGTAGGCTACTATAAGCTTTATAGGCTTCAAGCCTAGCATGGTACGGGTGGCTGTGATGAACCGTGTTTCAGCCGAGTGGTGAGGAGCAGCGGCTTCTCCGAGCCGGTGTGATGAGTAGGGTAGGTTGCCGAGGTGTGAGGATACTTCCATGGGCTGATCGTGGATGACGTGTATAGTGCAGCTTGTAGGCCCAAGTGGTTCTGGTAAGACAACGGTCATAGTCAGCGTATCTAGGAGGCTTAAAAACCTGGGGTTCAAGGTGGCTGTTGTTAAGCACACACCACCATGTAGATGTGCCAGGTAAGGATTCGTGGAGGTTCATAGAGGAGGGTGGAGCAGACTACGCGGTAGTACTAAGAGGGTCGGGGGAGAGGGTAGCGGTGTTCACAAGAGATCAGAGCATAGACAGGGTTGTGGGGGAGCTCTCGAAAACAGTGGACGTAATCCTAGTAGAGGGCTTCAAAGACCTAAGACTAGGGTACAAGGTAGAACTAGGGGGAGGAGAGAACCTAGAAGAGGTATCAGAGAAGGTGCTAGAAGAGCTACTAGAATGTCCGAGAAAAGCTGGGAGAGCATAGACACCCCCGACCTCAAGGCAAAGAGAGGTAGGAAGCACATTATACAGCCTGTGTGGAATGCTCTGAGAGGGTAGGATCTCGTGCAACCTAGATATCGTTAACGTTTCTAGCCATATTGAGTTTGACCGTACTCACTAGAGGCGAGTTGTTTATAAAAGGTTTCAATGCCCCCTAATGGTTAGTGTATGGATTGTCTAGTATGTTATTGTGTCCCTGTTGTGGTTGGGGTTTTATGTGGCCTTTCGGTGGTTGGGGTGCAGGTTTAGGTTTTATCTGGTTTATAATTATGATGCTCTTCTGGGTTCTCCTTTTAGTGCTTCTGGTTGCTGGTGTTATCTACGTCCTCAGATATCTATCTGTAGCGTTTGCACGAAAACCTGTTGCCGGTGAGGATTTGGAAGCTGAGATCAGGAGGTTGAAGGCTAGGGTTGAGGAGCTTGAGAGGAAGGGGGCTAAGGGTGGGTAGGTGGTTCCCTGCGGGTAGGGTGTCCCCCTATGGCTGGGCTCCTAAGATACCTAGTGGGTCTTGTTATCCTAGCTTTAATAGTGGGTTTCGCCTACTGGGCTTACCAAGGTTACAGTATTGCTAAAAGCATTAATGTTAAGGATTACAGGGTTGCTGGTGTAGGTGTTAAAGAGCACTACAGCATAATACCACCAATACCCAAGACTATAACACTAGATATCATATTGGATATGGAGAACCCCACAGGCTATAGCATCTACGTAAGCAGGATAACGTATAACGTCTACGTTAATAAAACCTTTGTAGCTAGTGGTGTTAGAGAAGGTTTAACAATATACCCTGGAGTCCAGTCAGTACGATTAAGTGTTGACGTAGACCTAGCTAAAGCAATAGACCTAGCCAGGGTAGCCAAGGAGCTCCCAGTGAAGAAGGCTAGAGGTGAGGCTACCACAATCGAGATTATAATTAGAGGTGATATAAGCGTACCAATAACATTAAGCTTCCAAGCAGTATACATAAGAACACCAGTAGAGATAACAATACCATACAACATAGAATACTACTATAAGGTAAGCTAGGAATGCTCCAAGGGCTCCCTGCAGATTAAACGCTGAGAACTCCTACAGCTAGGTACTTAAAACAGTTGAAGCCCAGGTTACAGGCGCTCTCCAAACTATCACCGGAAGGTTTGAAAGCTACTATGAAAGTCTATTGTAGAGTGGAAGTCGTAAAGAGCATTCTCCTAGGGGTTACCCTGGAGTAATGGGTGGGATCAATTGTGTGGTGGGCCCGCGGGGATTTGAACCCCGGACCTCCACCGCGTCAGCTCGAAAGGCCCGCATACTCTCGGTGCAAGGCTTGTCCGGGCTATACTACCGCGGCTCCATATTATTATTTCTGTATAGGGGCTTTTAGGGGTTTGGGTTTACCCGCTCGGGTGACCCCTACCCACAGCCCCACCATCATAGAAGCCTCCGGTTCACTGCTGTGGGGAAACCCCAGCCTCCTGCTTCCTCCTACCTCTCGGTATCTGTGTGAGCCCCGATTGTGTCTCTATCCCCACCCGCATTGTGGGGCTCTATAGAAAAAACATAGCAATAACCCTTTAAGCATATACGAATCAGCTTCAAAGCGTCTTCACATGTTAGATCGTTTCTTGTCCTAGATTGTTGAGACTGGTTATTGCCTAAGGTGTTTATGGTCTTTCTTTTTGTCGTTGGGCTGAACCTTTTTTTCATGATAGTAGAAATCTTTTTATATTCTTTCATTATGGTTGGAGTAGAGGTTTAGGAACAAAGAGAGGTCCAGGGATAACGGCTGGGAGGATGAAAAAGAGCGATAAGAAGCGGATTTGGGTTGCAAAGCCGGGCGACAAGATCTTTGTTAGTAGAACCGCTGCTATACCCCAAAGCAGTTATCTAGGAGGGAGTTCAGGGCTCTAGGAGAGATCGTTAACATATATAGCAGGATGCTTGGAGATGTGCTTCCCCACGCATCTAGGAATATAATCGAGAGCTACTACAGGCTTAAGAATGAGAAGTACCACGAGCTAAGGAGTATGTATCCCAATATTCCATCCCATTATGTTCACGGAGTATGCCAGGATGCTGTTGAAAGAATATCCTCTCTAAGGAGGAACAGGGCTAGACAATACTCTAGAGAGATCTTCGATGAGAGCGTTAAGCATCTAGGTCTAGGGAAAAGGGATCTTAGGGGTAAGAGGATCGTGAGACATCTCTGGAGGAGATCTTGGGAAATAGCTCGGCATCAAGTTGATCTTGAAATGAGCAATGGAATACTAGAGCCTAGGATCAACAGTGTTAGCCTATGGCTAGTTGATGACCACGTATGGAAACCAGTAAACCCTACGAAGATCGATATAAATGGTGTTGAGAACATTTTCTTCACAAGTGTTGCCATTAATACCCATAGGGGCTGGGTGCACCTTGATCTAGAGCCCTCTAAGGAGTTCTACAAGCTACTGGCTAGAGGCTTTAAGCCAACATCCCACGCAAAGATCAAGGTTGATAGGAAGAATAGGAGAGTGCTTTTCCACCTATCTCTAGAGAAGGAGGTCGATATCTACAGGCCAGAGGATATTGTTAAACTTGTTGATGTTAATGAGAACTCAGTAGCAACCCTCTACGAAGCATTCGCAGTAATCCTCGAAACAGATCTTGCAAAGACGACACTGGGCTATAGCTATAGGAAGAAAAGCATCCAGAGAAGAAATGGATCTGGTAGCAGAGAGGCTAGGAATGCTATGAAAAAGCTTAAGGAGGGGAAGAAGAGGGACTATAGGATGAAGACAGCTAACCTGGTAGTAAGGGACGCCATGAGGATGAGAGGAGTAATAGTTATTGAGAGAATATCTGGGGATGATATAAGGGTTACGATCGCTAGGTATAGGAACAAGCAATTAAGGCACAGGATATATCAGAGTACATTAAAGGGAGAGCTGAATGCGATAATAGATAAGGCAAGGGAATATGGTGTGCCAGTATTGATGGTAGATCCTAGGAACACTTCGAAGATATGCCCAATATACAAGGCTAAATAGAGTATGGAATAGAATAGGGATATGTAGCAAGGGTGGTGAGAAATGGCATAGAGAGGTAGTCGCCTTGATTAAATATCTATCTTAAAGCCCTCGAAGCGGAGGTTCCTCGAAGGCCACAGGGCTCATGACCCTGTGGATCTAGAAGCCGGGCAAGCCGTACGAAAGAATAGCAATAACAACCATAACAACCAACAACCATCGAGGGACAAGCGGCAAAGAGGGTAACATAGGATTATCGAGTTCATCATTCAGAGGTGAGGGAAGATCCGTCCCTTCCCCTATTTAAGCCCCCTAATATACTTCTCTGCTTTACTATTTTCGAGCCTTGCTAAGTATACCTTAGCAACAAACCTGGAAGATTAAAGAAGAAACCCTATACCATTCAATAGTATTCCAATTGCCCATGGAATAAGGATTGCTGACCTAAGCTTATTCTTTTTTTCTTCCGCCTTTTTTACAGCTTCAGGGGGTGGAATATTTTCCTTTCTTGCAATTGAATTAGCAATTTTCTCAAGTGAAAGAGATTCGATATAGTAAGTTAGAAAACCAGCTATGGCAAGGAAAAAGTTACCCAAGGCAAAGAAAAACTCGTTCAACTCTACCACTCTGCCATTGTGAAAACTGCGGGAAAATTTACATAACCTTTTAGGTCACATACAATTTCAAATTGTCCTCGGAATCGTGGACCTGGAATTTTAAAATTATATTCTCCGTCAACAGGGCCTATTGTAAATCTAGCAAGCTCCGTTCTCCGACCTACATATCTCAATATAAGAGGTACTTCTTCTTCTCTCAATCTCTCACCTTTCCAATTTCTTAGCTTTATAGCACCCTTTATGCTTTCTCCAGGAGCATATGTATCCCTTTCAAGAATTATCTTTGAAACTTTTTCACCTCCATACGAGCTCTCGATTGTATATACTTTCTCCATATGTTTAAATCGCTCTATTTTATAAACATATCTTACCCCATTAATCTCCCTGATCTCAAACGTTTCTTCGATTTTTTTAGAACCGTGTGTAATGAAAGAACACCAAAACCTCGGTAACGGGGTTGGATCAGAGTCTTTAATTTGAACGATCAACTCCCTTTCAAAGGGTAAATTAACTCCTAAGCCATTATTTCCGGATTGAGCTATGTTGCCACATAGGAATTCATCCACAATCATCCTCCCATCTATCCATACACGAAAATAGTGATAATATACCCCACCTGCAACTCCTAACCCTGTAAGGACGCCTCCAGTATCTGTAACCTCAACAAGAGTTCGATAGTTCCTTGAATAAGCGTAATCTGTGCGGATGTGAGGAATCGCCATACCTTCTACACCATCTAAAGTTATTACATGAAGGTTTTTAAACTTAACGTCTCGATATGCAAAGAGGTGCCTTCTACTTGATTGCTATTACTGCTAATCTTAGCTAGCTCTAGCTTCTTTTATTGAAAATACCTTAGCCACTTAAAATAGATGTAGCTATGATTTTAACGATCTCTCCCTTATCTAAGCTCTACACACTTTTGCATGATTATAGGAGTGGCGGTTATGATCCTCTTCATGAGAATCATCTCCTTATAGCCTTAATACTCACCTAGAATCTTTTGAGCTCTGAAACACGTGGGTTCACATAGGATTCATAGTACTAGGTTCTCTATGGGCCTCTTACCCCATTTAGCTTAAAATGACACCCTCCCCGCCCTAAAGGAGTGGGGTTGTTTTGCTTTTAAACCTCGTGCTAATATCTTGGTCAATGTGGGACTGGAGCAGGAAGCCCCGCTATTCAAGGCGGGAGAAAAAGGTCAGCAAGAGGAGGGCTCCTATGATCTGCTTGAACAAGGTTGCGTAAGTCACTTATGCAACACGGATCATGCTTTTCATAGTTGTCTCAGGGTGGTTTGGATGGATCTATGCGGTCGGGTGGGCAAGGGCTTCACCAGTATAGGGTTTTTTCTTGGTATGTAATGTTACCTCTAGGTAAAGATCCAGATCGTTTTTGATCTAGTTTTGTTACCTAGAGGTAAAAGATTGTGTGGCTTTTCGCTATCCATGCCCAGCCGAGCCCCACAGCCCCATTGTTCCTACTAGAAGTACTACCTGATCATGTCCGGTTGCGTTTTGGTGGTTCTGGAGGGCTGTGGTGGTTTTGAGGCAGGTTACTATGTGCCCCAGTATCCCTGTTGTTAGGGTAATGATTTGCTCAGACAGGGCGTGTGGGTAAGTGCCCCCTCAATGGGGTGCCTTAGAAGCTTGCAAACCCACGTTATTCCTCGGTCTCCCTTTTCAATGCCTGATTGCCTTCACTCACCGAGAGCCAGGGCATGGATTTGAGAACCCCTTTCAACCAGCACTCTCCTTGCTCTTCAACTAGCTTTATTGTTGTTGGTGCTAGTCCTAGCATCTTCCTGAAATCTTCTTTGAAGCGCTTCGCAGCGAATCACAGTATTGCTTGTCTGAGGTATCCATCATTTGATGCTAGGGCTATTACTTGTAGTGCTAAGCTATAGTCTATCGATCCGTCGATCCGTCTTCCCTTACTATGCCCACAGCTCTCAACCGATCTATGCTCTTCACGATCTCCCTAAACTCCTTTCCCCGAGGTGTCGGAGGGCTCTTCTAAAGACCTCGTCCGGGATTTCTCTTTTTCCTTTGAGACATCTGTGTAGGGATGATTCCAGATGCCCAGTGCCTCATACGTTCCCACATACCCTAGCTTGTCCCTCAGCCTCTAGAGGATCATCACCCTGATCCTGGAGCTTGGTGAGGAGATGTTTATGTTCTCTATCCACATCATGGTTTTCCGTGGAGGTATCTATACAGCTTTTCACACAGTGTTTCCTTCCGATCCCACGTGGGATCGGAAGGACAAGAGGAACGAGGATCGATTCAAATGTATTGGATTCCGATCCCGAGGATCGGTTATTTATAAATGAGGATCTTTAGGAGCAAAGATCTTGGTGGGCCCGCGGGGATTTGAACCCCGGACCTCCGCCGCGTCAGGGCGGCGTCCTATCCAGGCTAGACGACGGGCCCTTGTTTGTCTCCGTTACTCTCTATTTTTCTAGGTTGGGGTATTTAAGTTTTCTCTTGGCTTGTTTTCTAGGCATTTGACTAGGTGGTTTATCGCTTCTTCCACTATTCTGGTTGTGTCTTCTCCTTTTGTTAGCTCTATTCTGTGGCCTATTTTTAGATCTTTGAAGCCTTCTACTAGGATTACGTCTACTTTGTTTGTGGCTTCTTTAATTAGCTCTTCTAGGCTTTTATCCTTGGTGAACGTTGCGATCCTCTCCCCCGATCCTTTGAATACTATGGCGTAATCTGCTCCGCCCTCCTCTAGGAACCTCCAGGAATCCTTACCTGGAATGTCTATGTTGTGATGTGTATGTTTTAACACTAGGACATTAAACCCCATGGTTTTAAGCCTCCTGGAGACCTCTACTATAACTGTTGTCTTACCGGAACCGCTGGGGCCTATGACTTGTAGTATGCAGACCATAGGTTACCCTCCTACAGCCTACGGATCCGCTACTCCTCGTTGGATAAACTGGGACATTGTTGACGACATCTCACATTGTGGAGGTTAGCCTTGCCAGAAGGGGGATATCCTCCCATCCTCGACGAGGTAGACTGTGTGAGCTCCCGTCTTAACACCCGGCATCCCAGGGCTACCTGGTGGCATTCCAGGTAGAGTTACCCCTCTAGCTACAGGTTTCTCCTCAACCAGCTTTACTATAGCCTCCCCCGGTACGTGGCCTTCAATGAAATACCCTAGATTCTCTATAACTCCTGTATGACAAGATTCCATACCCTCCGGGACCCCTAGGGCTCTCTTAAGAGCCTCTAACTCTACAAGGCTAACATCTCTAACTACAACCGAAGCCCCTAAGCCTCTAAGATACCCTATATACTCAAGACAGCACCGGCACTCAGGACTTTTATAGACCACTAGGCTAATACCACTAAGGCTTAATCCAGGCTCTACACTCGGACTCCACGACCTCCATGCTAGTGTTAACACGAGCATTAGAGTTAAAAGGATCACCGTCAAAAAAGAGAGTAGCAGGAGCTTAGAGAACCTGTAACCCGCAGGAAACCACCTAACTCTTAGCTCTCTCCCTCTCAAGCTCCTCAACCCTAGCCTTCAACCTCCTGATCTCAGCCTCCAAATCCTCACCGGCAACAGGTTTTCGTGCAAACGCTACAGATAGATATCTGAGGACGTAGATAACACCAGCAACCAGAAGCACTAAAAGGAGAACCCAGAAGAGCATCATAATTATAAACCAGATAAAACCTAAACCTGCACCCCAACCACCGAAAGGCCACATAAAACCCCAACCACCCCAACCACACCAGGGACACAATAACACACTAGACAATCCATACACCAACTACTAAGAAGTATTAAAACCAAAATCTTTAAAACTAACTCACCTATAGTGAGCATACACATAATCTCAATAAACAAGATAACTAGAAACTATAATGAGACTAGGGCTTCATGGGGTCTTTCCATCTCATACCCTGAGCCTCCGCTCTTTCAGGGTGGATGGGAGGTCAGCTTCTTTTTAGGAATTCGTCGAGGCTTCCCGTGCTTTTTGCCTTGTTATTCTTCGCTGTTCTCTCCTCTTTTGTTGTTTTAGATTGTTTCTTGGTTTCCGGCTTCTCTTCTTTAACTTCTTCGGGTTTTGCCTTCCTAATTTTCTCTATGGTTTTTAATACGTTTTCCGTATTGGGGCCTGCTAGGAATTTTATTGTTTCCTTGTCTAGCCTGTACCCTATGGCTATTCTCGCTGCTATTATTGGGTTGCTGGTGTTTCTGAATATTATTGTTAGGTATGGTATTATCTCGTTTTTAACAGTGGATTTCGATGTTAGCGTGTTTCTGGCTAGCTGTTCTGCTAGCTTTTCTCTGATCTCTCTCGTTGTTTTGAGCTGTATCGCTAGCCTTACCTTCTCGGGGAACCCGTATTTCTCTTTGGATATGCTTCCACTGGTTCTAGCAAATGTTATGCCTGGGCCTATGAGGTCGAATACGTATGGTAGTAGGCTCCACTCCCCCGATGTCTTGGATCTTGCTATTTGCAGTGTAGCCCTGGATAGTGCTTCGTATGCTCTATATAGATCCTCTGGTTCGGTGTACTTCTTGGGTATGTTGTCGCTAAGCCATGTTATAAGAGTCTCGTAGTCCACTTCGCTCTGTGTAACAGCCTTCTTAGCCATCCAGGCTTGTTTAGCGTATACTATGCTGTTGAGGGTTCTCCAGATGTTAAGACTCTTATCCCTACCCCTAATGAGGGCCCTGACAACATCTACGGTAACCCTACCGTAACCCTCTGCTACAGCCTGGAGATCGTTAACAGCAGCCCTAGCATCCCCCATGCTCCTCTCAGCAATAAGCTTTAGAGCCTCCTTATCGCATTGCAACCTCTCACCCTCGCATATCCTTTGTAGCAGCGATACTATGGCTCCTTCGCTGAGCTCCTTAAACTCTACCATTAAACAGAGCTCCCTCAAAGGTCTAATCTGCTCCCTCCAAGGATCATTAGCTGTGAACACCAGGGGGTTACTAGTGCTCTTAACCACCTCTAGGAGAGCTTCAACACCGCCTTCATCAACCCTAGGGTCTATGCCGTCAACCTCGTCCATCAATATCAGCAAGCCCTTCTTGAATAGAGGCCTCTTCCCAGCAGCTACACCTACAGTCCTCTCTATGTCAGTCTTCCTCCTATAATCACTTGCATTAAGCTCTAGAACTTCGAAATCAAACTCTCTAGCAAGGGCTTCAACCAAGCTCGTCTTACCAACACCTGGAGGGCCGTAGAGTAGAGCTGCCCTCCTCTCCGGCACCCTCCCCCTAGCCCACTGTCCTAACCACTCTCTTAACAACCTCTTAGCATCATCCTGGTCTACAACCTCCTCTACCCTTCTAGGCCTATACTTTACAATCCACGGTATCTTCTTATCCACCCTACTTCAACCTCTTCCCCATTAGAGCTAGCCATGCTAGGAGTGCTGAGAGCTGTATATCGTCATCGCTACCCTCTATAAGCCTAAAATGAATCTCACCCAGGTAATCCGCTATCATAACCCTTAACTCCTCAGGTATGTTAACCTCCTGACTGAATATCTCCCTATGCACCTGCCTCACAATATCCTCCCCGCTAAGCCCATACTCTAGCATAAGCTTCCTCATAAGATTACGGGCGCCCGTGAAATCACCTGAAAGAGCTTGTTTCAACATCTCCCTAACCTCCCTAGGCCTAGCCATACCCACAACCTTATATACAGTTTCAATGGTCACCTTACCCATAGCAGATGCGGCTTGAAGCACATTAATAGCCCTCCTCATATCACCTTCGCTAATCTCATATATAGTATCCAAAGCCTCATCATCGTAATCGACCCCCTCCCTTTCAGCAATATACCTAAGCCTACCCACCACGTCATCCCTACTTAGAGGGGTGAACCTGAAGAACGCACATCTACTCTGGATAGGATCTATAATCTTAGACGGGTAGTTAGCTACCAGGATGAACCTAGTGGAGGCTGTGTAGAGCTCCATAAGCCTCCTAAGGGCCTGTTGCGCGTCACCGGTCATATTATCGGATTCATCTAATAATATCACCTTGAAGGGCACGCCTTCAGGAGCCCTGCTCCTAGCGAACTCCTTAACCTTCTCCCTTATAACATTAATCCCCCTCTCGTCTGAGGCGTTAAGCTCCAACATGTACTGCCTGTAGTTCTCACCGTAGAGATCGTGTGCTAGGGCGTGAGCAGCCGTAGTCTTCCCAGTGCCTGGAGGCCCTGCGAATAGCAAGTGAGGCATGCTACGCTCCCTAACGAAAACCTTAAGCCTCTCAACAACCTCCTTCTGGTTAACTATGTCATCTAATGTTCTAGGCCTATACTTCTCAACCCACAGTAGCTCAGCAATACTCAAAACACACACCGATTAGAGCTAAGCCTGTCTAAAGCTTAATAGGATAACATCTAGTCTCTTGGAGAGGGAGGGTTTGAAGCTTAAAGGTAATACCCTTCATAGGTTAAATTCCCTAGTATACTAGATTGTAGAAATTGGGGTAGCCTAGGAGTGATAGGTGAGAGGTTTAAACTTGTTAGGCTGGACTACGAGTTTAGACGTGTAAGAGTGCTGTTCGTGAAGGACCACCCATCGCTCCCCACTCCAACAGGCTTCGTTGACGTGAAGAGAGGTGATGAGCTGGAGTTACCTAGATGGCATGCTAGGTTGTTAAAGGAGCTAGGGTATGTTGAGATTAGAGATGGCCACGTCGACCTAGACTACATCAACGTACACCATTTCAAGGAGAGGAGGTCTAGCGGAGGGGGTAGGCTAACCCAGGTACCCCAGGATTTCTACATGAGGGCGTTCGAGTTGATCGAAAGGCTTAACAAGCTCATTAGAGAGGCCCCCAGCCAGGCTATCCTCAGGGATAGGGAGGTTGCTGAGAGAAACCTATTAGACATAGCTGAGGCTAGGCTAGCTAAAATACTTAAGCTAACATACTCAGGAGGGGAGGAGTTCCGGGATAAGATGACCCCCGAGGAGAGGATCGTCTACAACCACGTGTTAGAGGTTTTAGAATCGTGGAGGAGCTATGTTAAGAGCTCCATAGCCGGGGTGGGTAGCGTTGCACGGTAGTAGTGTAACGGAGATTAGCTACGTTGAAAGGTTCAAGGAGTTCATATCCGGGTTTAGGGATGAGAGTGGTAGGTTCAAATATGTTGAGAGGCTTAGGAGGATGGCTAGCCTTGAGGGTAGAAGTCTCATAGTAGAGTTCGCAGACCTGTATAGGTATGATGCACTGTTAGCAGAGGAGCTGGTGGAGAAGCCTCTTAAAGCTCTAAGGGATGCTGAGGAGGCTGTTAGAGAGCTCCTAGAGCTAGAGTATCCTGAGCTAGTGGAGAAGAAGAGGAGGTTCCATGTTAGGATAACAGGGCTTTTCGATACCTTGAAGATTAGGGATGTGAGGAGCGAGCATGTGGGCAAGCTCGTGCAGATTGAAGGTATAGTTACGAGAATGCACCCCGTTAGAAGTAGGATGGTTAAAGCTGTTTTCAGGCATGACAAGTGCGAATCGGAATTCCAGTGGCCTCAAGATGAGGAGGAGCTTGGGGAGAGGGTGGAGAGACCGGGCGTGTGCCCTGTTTGCGGTGAAGGTGGGGGTAGGTTCCTCCTCGTAGCGGATAAGTCTGACTACGTGGACTGGCAGAAGATAGTTGTCCAGGAGAAGCCTGAGGACGTCCCCGGGGGGCAAATGCCTAGGAGTATAGAGGTGCAGCTTAGAGGTGATATAGTAGACTCCGTTAGACCTGGCGATAGGATCTCAGTTGTTGGTATTGTTAAGCTTAGCGGTGCTAGTGAGAGGAGCCCTCTCTACGAGCTCTACATAGACGCTAATAGTGTTAGAGTTTCTGAGAGGGCCTTAGAGGAGGTTAGTATAACGAGAGAGGATGAGGAGATGATTAGGGAGATTGCTAGAGACCCGTGGGTTAAGGAGAGGATTATAGCTAGTATTGCTCCAAGCATATACGGCTACTGGGATTTAAAGGAGGCTATAGCACTACTACTATTCGGTGGCGTCCCAAAGATACTACCTGATGGTACTAGGATTAGAGGTGATATACACGTATTATTCATAGGAGATCCGGGGGTCGCTAAAAGCCAGTTACTACAGGCGGCTGCACGTATAGCCCCTAGGTCCGTGTTCACAACTGGTAAAGGGTCTACTGCTGCCGGTCTCTGTGTTAGCGGTGATACCCTAGTCTACTCAGGTGACGGCATTGAGACCGCCAAGTCCATAGTTGAGTCTAGGGCGTCTAACGTAATCGTATCCAGCGGGCTGCTAGTAACAATAGCTGAACCCCTCATCTTAGCATCATACACTAACGGGGCCCTTGTGAGATCGAGAGCTTACAACACTTACGCCCTATCAGCAGATAGCATTGTTAGGATAAGAACAGGGCTTGGCCACGAGCTTAAGGTAACACCTGAAACCAGAGTGCTAAGCCTCCGGGGCGGTAGGCTAGAGTGGGTTAGAGCGGGGGAGTTAAGGGAGGGAGACTATATAGTGGCTGCCAGAAGGCTACCACAACTACTCCCTACTACAAGATTCACACTGCTAGACCTACTTCCCGGCAATACTGTGGTAAAGTTGAAGGAGGATCTAGAGACTATACTAGTGTCTATAAACCACACTAGGAGACTCCCGGAGACGCTGCCTTCGAAGAGGTTCTTCAAGCTAGAGGAGCTGAGGAGGTTACTTAACAATCTAGGCCTGGACCTAGGCGATCTAGAGGTCTTCGTGGAAAAAGTTAGCCGTGCAGGCCGCGGTATAAAAGCTGGTATAAGGGTCCCCGTTGTGGGGGAGGAGTTCCTAGAATTCCTTGCACACCTATACTCTATGGGAAGGCTTACGGGGGGAGGTAGAGTTTACAGGGTTAAATTCAGGGTTACAGATAGGGGGTTGGCGGATAACATAGCCTTGAGGGTGGAGGAGCTCTTCAACTTAAAGCCTACCGTTAAAAGCCTGGGAGGCTGGAGAGTTCACGTTGTAGAGGTTAGAAGTGGAGTTTTAGGGGATCTGCTCTTAAGACTCGGTATCAGGCCTTCTAATGGAGCCTACACAGCTATAATACCATCCTTCATAGCCATGCTACCCGAACCCCTGCTCTCCGCGTTTCTAAGAGCTTTCTTCGACGTGAGAGGTGGTATTAGACGAGGCCACATCTACCTAACCCTAGACTCCGAGCACCTAGCTAGACAGTTATCACTATTACTTAGAAGGTTTGGAGTAGTCGCCTCCTTGGTTAGAAGGGGTAGTAAGGTTGAGCTTAGAATATCAGATTACATCTCACTCAAGGCCTTCAAGGACTCCATAGGATTTAGTAGTGAAGAGCGTATGAAGGCCCTTGAGGCTCTAGTTGAGGATAGAAAGGGGGTTAGGTCGCCTAGGATCTTAGACATAGACAACAGTATCGTGGCTGTTAGGGTCAAGGAAGTGTTCTTCGAGCCCGGAGGCGTTGTATACGATGTAACCGTTGACGATGTCCATAACTTTGTAGCTGAGGGTTTCATAGTCCATAACACCGCTGCGGTCGTAAGGGATCCTAAGACTAACGAGTTCTACCTAGAGGCTGGGGCTCTTGTCCTAGCGGATGGAGGTGTTGCTGTGATAGACGAGCTTGATAAGATGGAGAAGAGTGATAGGGTGGCGATACACGAGGCTATGGAGCAACAGTATATAAGCATCTCGAAGGCCGGCATCGTTGCTAGGCTTAATGCTAGGACGTCCATCCTAGCCGCTGGCAACCCCAAACTCGGGGTTTACGATCCTCAGAAGAGCTTCACAGACAACGTTAACCTCCCACCTACAATACTATCTAGGTTCGACTTAATGTTCGTGGTGAGAGATATTATAAGCGTTGAGAGGGATAGGAGGCTTGTAAGCCATATACTGGAGGCCCACAGTGTATCCGAGAGGTTTAAACCTGAGATTAGCCCGGATCTCCTCAAGAAGTACATTATATACGCTAGGAGGTATGTGAGGCCGAGGCTTACACCGCAGGCTAGGAAGCTGGTGGAGGAGTTCTTCGTAGAGATGAGGAGCTCAGCCCTAAGCTACCAAGCCCAGGGCTCTCAAGCACCGATACCTATCACAGCTAGACAGCTAGAAGCCATAATAAGGCTTGCTGAAGCACATGCAAGGATGGCTTTAAGAGATGAGGTTACAGAGGAGGATGCTGAGGCAGCCATTAGGCTCATGTCAGCATATCTTCAAAGCGTGGGCTTAGATGTGGAGAGCGGGGTCGTCGACGTTGGAGCCATAATGACGGGGGCCGGGTTTACGACTAGAAGGCTTATGTCCGTCATAGTAGATGTTATTAAGAGGAGGAGCTCTGAGACGGGGAAGTGTGTTAAACTCCAAGACATAGTAGGAGATGTAACCTCAAGATACAAGGTTGAAGAGGAGAAGGTTAGAGATGTTATGAGGAAGCTCCACCAACAGGGGGTTATAATGGAGGTTAGACAAGACTGTTTCAGCCCTGTAGAGTGAGAGAGCTTGAAACACTCAGCTATCACAGCTAAGCTGATGGAGCTCCTAGGCTACAAGACCCTCTACCCGCCACAAGCTAAGGCTCTGGAGGCTGGGGTTGAGGAGGGGCATAGCATTGTAGTTGCAACCCCAACAGCCTCAGGCAAGACTTTCATAGGTCTTATAGCTATAGCTAATAGGCTTTCCTCTGATGGTGGTAGGGCGTTCTATACAACCCCCCTTAGGAGCGTTGCAATGGAGAAGTACAGGGAGTTTAAAGTCCTAGAGTCTATGGGATACTCTGTAGGCATAAGTATAGGTGATTTCAGCGAGGGTAGAGTTAGAGGGGATGTGGTTGTTACAACTTACGAGAAGCTAGACTCGATCCTAAGGAACGAGCCTGAGATTGCTAAAAGCATTACGGTTATCGTTATAGATGAGATACACTATGTTGGAGACGTTGAGAGGGGGCCCACGCTCGAATCCCTAATCTCAAGGATACTATCCCTAGCTAGGAGACCCCAACTCGTAGGTTTAAGCGCCACAGTACCTAACGCTATAGAGATAGCTGAGTGGTTGGGCGCTAAGCTCGTCGTAGACACGTGGAGGCCCGTGCCGCTACATGAGGGCGTGTACTGGGGGGGTGTCATAAAATACTCTGATGGTAGAGAGAGGTCTGTAAAAACAGTATCTGGCCTAGCCGACGTGGACCTAGCCATAGACTGCTCTAGCGAAGGGGGTCAAACCCTCGTATTCTCCCAGTCTAGGAGGAGGGTCGTCCAGCTAGCTCTTAGAGCTCTAAAGTTCGCTGATAAGCTCAACTTCGATCTAGGAATAGCGAGGGAGACCTCGGAGAGGCTCCTGGACTCAGGGGGTCCTAGGGCGCTAAGGGAGGAGTTATCGCAGCTTGTAGCGAGAGGTGTTGCATACCACCATGCCGGTCTTTCGAGCGAGCAGAGGAGGCTTATAGAGGATGCTTTCAGGAATAGGGGTTTAGCTGTTATATATGCTACTCCAACGTTGGCAGCCGGGGTTAACCTCCCAGCTAGGAGGGTTGTGGTCGACGAGTATACTAGGTTCGAGGAGGGGGTTTGGAAGCCTATAAGCGTGGCTGAGTACAAACAGCTAGCTGGTAGAGCCGGGAGGCCCGGTTTAGATCCTTATGGTGAAGCCGTTATAGTGGCTAAGCCTGGTGATACCGTGGAGGAGCTCCTAGAGTACTATATCCTAGGGGAGGTTGAGAGGGTTGAGAGTAAGCTTAGAGGTCTGAGGGGGTTGAGGCACATGATCCTAGGTCTTGTAGCCTCAGGGTTTACAGAGACTATCGACGGTGTCTCCGAGGTTCTCTCTAAAACCCTCTACGCGTTCCAAAGCTCAAGTCTAGACCTTAGATCTATGGCTGAAAGGGCTGTCAAGGACCTGGTATCGTGGGGTTTGCTAGAGGACACGGGAGGCGGCTACAGGGCTACATTGCTTGGATACGAGGTTTCAAAGAACTATGTGGATCCTGAGAGCGTGCCTAGAGCTAGAGTGTACCTATCTAAGCTCAGGGAGCTCGATGAGCTGGAGCTCCTAACACTAGTATCCATGATGCCCGATATGACAACACTCCCTGTTACAAGGAGAGAGGAGGATGGCTTAATCGATAGAATCCTAGATCTGAAGCCTAAACTCGTGGATGTCATAGACTGGTTTAATCCGAGGGAGGTTAGAGGTGTTAAGGTAGCGTTAATACTATACGATTGGGTGGAGGAGGCCCCGGAGGATGATATAGCGAGGAGGTATAATGTGGGGCCAGGCGATGTGGCGGTGCTCGTTGACAACGCCAGCTGGATAGCATCAAGCCTCTCCAGAATACTACCACACCTAGGAGCCCCAGAGTGGGTTAGCGAGAGGCTGAGAGTGCTGGAGGGTAGGATAGAGCATGGTGTTAAACAAGAGCTCCTACCTCTCGTAGCGATACCTAGGATAGGCAGGGTTAGAGCTAGAAGGCTGTATCAGGCTGGGTATAGGACTCTCCACGATCTAATGCTAGCTGATCCAGAGAAGCTCCTAAGGATACAGGGTATAGGGCCTTCCATAGTTAAAACCATAATGGAGTTCCTCGGGAGATCGTGGGAGCCCACGGGGGATGTTGGAAAAGAGCATGGTAAAGGACTTGAGAAGTTCATGGAGTAAGGTGGGCTCAATGAACCCCTTCCAACCACCAGGTTCAAGGCTCCTAAGGGATCCGTGGGATGTGAGGATTGAACCGTCCAATGCTGGAGAGGTGGTAGTAGTGGGGGTGCCGTGGGACTGGTCTACGTCTGGAAGGCCTGGAGCTAGATACGCCCCCTCAAGGCTAAGGGATTGGATCTACAGGTTCACCAGACACGCCCCCAGCTCCACAGACTTCAAATACAGCATAGCGGATCTAGGCGATGTTAGAGTTGCACCAGGGGATATCAATGTAACCTCACGTAGAATAGTGGAGGCCGCAAGAATAGCGTACACCCAAGGAAAGCTAGCAGTGTTCCTGGGAGGAGACCACTCTATAACAAGGTGGACTGTTGAACCCCTAGCTGAGAATAGCCTAGGATTGCTGGTGCTGGATGCACACTATGACATGAGGAGTGTTGAGGAGGGCTTAACAAGCGGATCCTGGCTCTGGGATCTATGGGTAGCCCATAAGGGCAGAGTTAAAGCCGTGATTGTAGGTGTAAGCGATTTCAACAACCCAGAATACCTAGCTATAAGAGCGAGAGAAGCGGGATTCAAGGTGATCCCAAGGCTAAAGCTACTAGAGAGCCTACAGTACGCGCTAGAAGCAGTAGACTGGCTATCAGAGCAGGGGCTTGAAAACTTCTACATAAGCATAGACGTAGACCACCTAGACATAAGCCACGCACCAGGAGTAAACAGTCCAACACCACTAGGCATGACACCATGGGAAAGCCTAAGAATACTAGAGTACGCAGCCAGAAAACTAAAACCTAGAGGGGTAGACGTAGTAGAGGTAACACCACAGCATGACGTAGCAGAGGTAACAGTAGCAACAGCAGCAAAACTACTGCTGTACACAATACACAACACGCTAGTAAACACCACATAAGGTAACCCCACGTAGACCTCTCCAAAAGAGACATTGATATAAGATAAACGTTTCAACTAAAACCCTGTAGGAGGGAATCTATGAGCTCCAGATACTGGGAGCTACTCTGGAAGAGGGCTAGGAGGTTCATGGTTAGAGCTGAGAGGGATTTAATCGAGGGTGATTTCGATGGCGCTTGCTTCAACTCAGAGCAAGCCCTCCAGCTAGCCGTTAAAGCAACCATATACAGGGTTTACGGTGTTAAAACGAGAGTCCATAGCGCGAAAGGCCTCCTATCCCAGTTGAGGAACATGCTATACGAGTCTAGTAGACTTGATCTAGCCGACGTCATAGGCAAGATGATCTCAGACTATAGGAGGGAGCTAGAGTTATTAGAGGAGAGCTACATAGAAGGTAGATATGGGGAGGCGGAGCTCCTAGAAAGCCAGAGTAGGTCTTGTGTTGAGATGGCTAGAGAGATCCTAGAGGTGTTGAGGAGGATTGAAGTGGAGCTGGCCGAAACAAGCAGTTGAAAGGCTTGGGTTGCTGAAGAAGTGGAGGGAGCTCAGCCTGATCGTAGCTAGGGCAGCAGAGGAGGTTCTCGGAGATAGACTGAGGGCCGTCTACGTCGTCGGCAGTGTTGCGGAGAACAGAGCAACAGTCTACAGCGACATAGACATAGCGATAGTAGTAAGCGATGAGAAGCTCAAGAGCATAGATACGATAATGACCCCTCCCCGCCTTTAGGAGGCGGGGTTTCGAATCTCTGGGTCTTGGGTGTTAGCCCTCTGGTGGGGGTTTAATGGTTTTACACCGTTATGTGTCACAATGTAGCTTTCAATCTTCCTTGTTATCTTTATCCTGTATCCTAGTCTTCTTGCTATGTTTATTGCTGCGTTTACATCTGCGTTAACCTTCCTCCCATTCCTCCTGCATACGTATAAACCTCTGTACACTCTACCGTTCTCGTGTACCTCACCGCATACCGAGCACTCCCTGCTTGTGTAGTATTCTGGTACCACTTCAACCTCTATACCGTACTCTCTGAACACATCTACAATCCATAGTACTATTTTCCTGTACCACCATATGTTCGTGTTATACTCGTTTCCATTGTCCTGTGATAGCATTATCGGGTATCCTATGTATAGCTTACGGACACCCCTACTCCAAAGTGTCTCAGCTAGAAACCTAATCGATGTTATGTATAGGTGTCTTAGCCTCTCATCCCTAGTATGCATAGCCTCAAGATACCTCTCATGATAGTATACCCATGTTGGGAACCCAGCATTCCTAAGTAGATCTCTTACAGCTTGGTATGTTGCAATCTCCCTCTTCCACCAATAATACTCAGACTTAATAGTGCCACCTTTGATTAGCAGTACGTAGCCGTTTGTTGTGACTACAGCGAATAGGTTGTTCAAGCCCATGTCCATGAAGGCCTTCTCATCACCAATAGGATCTCTCTGCTTAATACTCCTAGGGTTAACAATCCTACCCTTTTTATCCTTGTAGTTAGGCCTCACATAGCCTTTCTTATTAGATTTGGGTGGCTCCCTCCCAACCTCTATTGGCACAAATGCGTACCACCTACCGTTAACGTATACTATTTCAAGTCTTCCTTGCTTACCCTCCCATTTAATCCTACCAGCATACCTTATCCTCAATCCGAAGTCCTCTAGGACGAGGTAACCTCCATTCTCATCAACAGGCTCTAGGTGGTACCTATCACTTCTAACTAGTATGCGTATTTCCTTCTTACCAGTAAACCTATCCTTCCAATAACCTGGTGGTGAAACCTTCCTGATGTGAGGTGGTAGCCTACCCCGCTTCTTGAGCTTTAACAGTTCGAAGAAAGAGTTCCAAGCTTCATCATTCTTCTGTATAACAGCCTGTGCGTTGACACCTAGAACCTCGTTATACTTGTAGTAGTACTTCCTATCAATCTCGTACATTTTATCTCTGGTTAGCTCACCCTTGAAGAATGCCTGCCTCTTCTCATAGTTAAGCTCATTGTATAGCCTGACACATGTTAAGCCTATACCCATCAGGCTCCCATGCTCAACCCCTGTGGGCAATAGTCTTAACCTAACAATCCTCCAGTTGCTGTTCAGCCTCTCAGCAATCTCCTCTCTTAGAGACTGGAGGGGGTCGGGGTCTCCATCTGTGAGTACAAATCGGGGAATAGTCCCCCCTTGGGTCATCCCTCCAAGCACTTCACCCACAGGCGGAGACAACCCCAACCCCCTCCGCGTACAATACGATAAAGGGGTTTAAAAGCCTTAACGCTCTAAAGTTGTGTGTCCTACCCCGCCTTTAAAGGCGAGGTTTGCTAAGCTCGAATATCAACACGTAATAGTGTATAAAAAGAAGGCTTCTAAGCAGATTGGCCTCTCCTCTATTCATGGAGCTCCACCAAACCCTACAGTACTCCACCCTCTCCTCCCAATCCTTCATCCAAGGTAGTTCAGGGATTCTAGGCTGTGGCTCAGTACCGGAGAGCCTCGTAAGTAAACCAAGGGGTATTAAGGCTATGAATACTAGGCCGAGAGCTCCGAGAGCTAGAGCTAGGTAGGGGTGGATCTCATACGCATGACGTCCAAGGCTGCCTGTTAAACCCCAGTATGCCATTGAACTAAAGAATGCTATCCTTAGAACATCGAGGAGAATCTCACCTAGCCTAAAAAGCGGGGTCAAAGACCTGGGAAAACCTATACTCCTTAAAAACCTAGCCATAACCCCCTCGTCTAGGAGGGCATCGCGTAATCGAGTAACTCCAACGAGAACCCCTGCAACTCCACAGAATAATCCTAGAACGTTTACCACTAGTATAGCTATGTCTGTAAAGTCCACGCTTTCACCAACGCTATACTGGATAGCCTAGCCTAAAAAGGTTATATGTCTATGTTATTGAACTCACCATTAGGTTATGCCGAGCACCCTCTACAATAAAGTCCTCGCGTGCAAAACTCAGTTATACTTAAAGAGTCTTAGCTGGTGGTGCTTTTAAAAGGTTTAGGGGACAATATGTTTGATGGACGGGAGCTGGGGATAGGGGAGTCGTAGGTCTCTCTGCGACTCCACGATCTTGCGTGTCTCCGGGGTTGATAGTCTTGTCCCGTAAGGGGGATGAGGATGTTGTTGAAGTCGAGGTTGAACTCGGGGAGTTTGTCGAGCTTAGAAAGGAGGGTGATCGTTATGTGGTTGTTTTTGAGCATGCGAGGATAGAGGTCCCCGAGGATTTGATTAGATATGTAGCCTTCTACTACGCTGTACCCCTACGTGGGTTCGTTCTAGTAGGTGATCCTGGAGATGAGGAGTTGAAGCTTTTCGAGAAGGATGGGGTTAAATACATATCAATACCATCACTTGAAGAGGGTAACCCCCTGGTCTTAAAGTATGAGTACGAAGAGTACAATGAGGGGTTTGCTAGAAACTTCAATGAGTCATATAAGGCGGTATGGGTTAAATACGATCCATATAGAGGCTGGGAGGCGGTACTCTCCTACGGGAGCTCCGAGGATGAGGCCTTCGAATCGCTAATGGAGAGAGTGATAGATGATATGGTGGAGTGGGTTAATAGAGAGAAGAGGATAGACTTCGTATTCGAGATAGCCAGTGCAGACCCTCGGGAAGCATTTAGGATAGCTGATGAGTATAAGCGTAAAGGTTCATCTAAACCGGGGAAGCAGGTGAGGAAGCGTAGGAGAGTACATCGCTAGAACAACTTATTATACCTTCAGTAAAAGGAGCGAAAGACTTTTAAGATGGAGTGCGACTCGTAGAAATTCGTGTATTAAGAGTTACTTCAGTCGAGAGATTTTACGGGGTTCCCAAGTGTCTAGTTCTAGGCATGCTATCACGTCATGGTAGGGGGTTACTTTGAGCTCTAGCTCTGGTAACCCTTGGGGATATCTTTTGTGAGGGTCCCTGTTCTTAGTGGGTTCCCTGCTCTCTTTTTACATGGAGTTAAGGTGGTCTAACGCTGTATGTTTTTGCTATGTTGTCTACGTTGATTCTGTATACTTTCTCCTCTATATCTTTTGATTTTGTAGTTATTCTTGCTATGTTGTTTGCCATATCCCATGGTGTTGTGACTGCTCCCGGTCTTTTTGGGTCGTCTAGGTAGTCGCTTTCCAGTGTGTATGTTGGTTCTAGGTTTTCTAGTACGTGTTCTAGTAGTTTTGGTATTCCTGGTATTGTTGCTTGGTATCCTCTTCTTGTTGCTTCTACCGCTACTCTTGGTTCTGCGTGGTGGAATACTAGTTTTTCTTTCTTTGCGTTCAACCTTCTTGTTATAACGTCTACCAGTTCTACTGTTGCTTCTCCTGCTTGTTCTAGGTGCATGTGTACTACTATGTCTTTGTCTCTCGCTATCTCTATCGCCTTCTCTAGTATCATGTTCGCTACTAGCACTCTCTCGCTTGCTGTCCTGTAGTGTTGTCTTCCAACCTCCCCTATCCCGTCTATCTCACCTCTATCTACTAGCTTTGAGAGCTCCTCTAAAACCTTGAACCCCAGTTCTAGAACCTCTAATGGCTTTAACCCATTTCTGTCTATGAGCTTATCGACCTCCGCTGGGTGGAAGCCTGCTAGACAGTATACTCTAAGCCCCTCCTCCCTAGCCCTTCCACACTCCCTAGCGTGTATGAGGGCTGCCTGGACGTAGGCCTCCACATTTGAACCCTCCACACCGTAGGCTGATGGTGGTAGCGATACGAGGGCTATGAACCAGCCTCCAGCATTCCTAAACCTCCTAGCAACCTCCCCCGCACCAAGCCCCCTGACTGGGTTAACGTGCGCATGTGAGTCAGCTACGGGGATCAAGGGATTACACCTTTCCAGCCTCTAGGCGCTCCTAACACTCTTAATCCTCTTCTCCAACGCCTCTCTTATAACCCTGGGGTCTACGGCTTTCCTCCCAATCTTCTTTATAACCCTTCCTACAAGGTAGTTTAGAGCCTGTGTTCTACCTTGTAGGTAGTCTTTAACTGCTTTAACCTCCTCCCTTATAACCTCCTCTACCGCCACCTCTATATCACCTGCTTTCTCAGGCAATACCGTTTCAAGCCTAGCCTGCGGGTTTGATGCTAGGGCTGGTATTACAAGGCCTTTGATTGTATCGTACGGGTAGACTCCTGATAGCGTTAGCTTAACCAGCTCTAGCACCGTCTCTAGTGGGGGCCAGCTGGACGGATCGTAGGGGTCCCTGCCCTGCTCTCTAAGCTCACCTTTATAGTCAACAGCTAGTATCCTAGCTGTTAACTGCGGGTCACCACCCAGGCTTACAGTTTTCCTGAAGAGCTCTAGGGAGGGCTTTGTGGATAGGAGGCTCCACGCATGCTCTGGGGGTACATTGAGTTTCAGGAGCTCCCCTAACAATACTTGTAGATCGGCCTTCTCAGCTATCCTAAGAGCTTTCTCCACCATCTCCTCCGTTATAGCTATCGGTGGCAGATCGGGGTCTGGGAAGTAGAGGTACTCCTCCTCGTACTCCTTATGCCTTAAGGGCCTTGTAACCCCCCTCACTGCATCCCAATGCCTCGTCTCCCTCTCAATTACACCTCCAGCCTCCCTTATCTTAGTCTGCCTTAGGATCTCGTAGTTTAAAGCCTTCTCCACATCCAAAGTGCTACCTATGTTCTTAACCTCAACCCTCTCTCCTCCACCTATGCTTACGTTAGCATCAACCCTGAAGACCCCCTCAAGCCTTGGGTTGGTCACCCCAAGGTACTCTAGCATGAGTAATAGGTATTCAACCAGGAGCCTTGCATCCCTAGGGGTTTCTATATCGGGCTCTGTTACTATCTCCAGTAGAGGGACTCCGCTTCTGTTATAATCTACTAGCGCGTAGGGGCTCCCAGTTATACCACCTTCCTCGTAAACAGTCCTCCCCGGATCTTCCTCTATGTTAATCCTCCTTACCCTACAAGTCTTCCACTCCCAAGTTGAGGGGTCTAGGAAGCTTATAACCCCATTCCTGCATATCGGCACGCCACCTGCTCTCTCGAACATGCTAATCTGGTAGTTCTTAGGTAGGTCTGGGTAGAAGTAGTGTTTTCTAGTGAAAACTATGAACTTAGGTACCTCGCATTTTAACGCTAGGGATGTTGCTAGTGCTAGCTCTAAACTCTTCTTACTAACAACGGGTAGAGCTCCGGGTAGTCCGAGGCATACGGGGCATACATTAGCGTTAACATTGAACCCCCTATAGTCGGCTTTGCAGTCGCAGAAGAGCTTGGAGCCCGCCTCGCTCATCTGAACATGGATCTCAAGGCCTATGACTACCCTCAACCTGCAACAACCCCCGCTAAGCCCGTTAACTCCTCTACGAGAAGCCCTAGGGATACAAGCTCCCCCTCACCCAGGGGTTTACCGATCCACTGAACCCCTATGGGTAGCCCGTTATGAAACTCAATGGTTTGAACCAGGGCCGGAACCCCGGCTAGGTTAGCTATAACAGTGTAAACATCCATAGCGTAGAGTTTCAAGGGGTCGTCAAGCCTCTCCCCAAGCCTTGGTGGTAGTATTGGGGAGGCCTGGGATGCTATTATACAGTTTCTAGTCATCCTTAGAACCTCGTCTCTCACAACCCTCCTCACCTTAGTGGCCGCTATGTAGTATTCATCCCTGTAGCCCTCGCTTAGAGCGTAAACCCCCATTAGTATCCTCTTCTTAACCTCCCTCCCGAAACCCTTCATCCTAGCAAGCTCAACCTCCTCCTCCCAGGAGCTCCCACCTCCTTTAGTGGGGTAGAATATGCCATCGTACCTAGCTAGGTTGCTGGCAGCCTCTGCGAAAGCTATGGTGTAGTATGCTGGGAGAGCTTTGGATGCTACTGGGAGCTTCTCATCTCTCAACTCAACCCCCTCAGATTCAAGCTTTTTAAGGATCCGCCAGTAAGCCTTTTCTATAACCTCCTCGGCGCCTTCTGATAACTCTTTTACAACACATATGGTAACCTTCCCGGGGTCGGCTTTGCCAGCTGTGAACGTTCTAGGCCTATCAACTCTTAAACTTGTTGCATCCAGCGGATCCCAGCCTCCTATAACGTCTAGGAGTAAAGCTACATCCCTAACGCTCCTAGCCATAGGCGATATCTGCTCTAGGCTGTTACCATAAGGTATTAGACCATACCTACTGACAAGGCCATATGTAGGTTTAAGACCCACGGTGGCTGTGTAGGCCGCTGGGAGCCTAGCCGAGCCTCCCGTATCGCTGCCAAGAGATAGATCTGAACCACCGTATGCTAGTGAAGCAGCACTACCACCACTACTACCTCCAGGCACCCTCTCCAGGTCCCACGGGTTTCTAGTAGGGCCGAAGGCGCTTAACTCTGTGGTCGAGCCCATGGCGAACTCGTCTAGGTTGGTCTTACCAACCACCATAGCATCCTCTTCTAGGAGCCTCTCTACCACTGTTGCATTGTAGGGTGGTGTGTAGGGATCCAGCATTCTAGAACCGGCTGTTGTTGGTAGGAAGCTTGTACATATATTATCTTTTACGGAGACTAGCAGACCTGCAAGCTTACCGATCTTCTCGCCAACCCTAATACTCCTGGATATACGCTCTACCTCCTCCACGAGGAGGTCTGGTGATTCAAGAGATATGTAGGCGTTAACCCGAGCCTCCCACCTGTTGATCGCCTCAAAGACATTGTAAAGGTGCTCGACGGGGTCTTCAACCCCCTCTCTGAAATCCCTAGCTAGCTCCCAAGCTTGTTTAAGCCTCCTCAAGCTTCCCACCTCTCCACGGCACCCTGACATAGCCTTCTTTGAGGCTCACATGTAGACTGGCTATATCGATTGTCCTCGGCTCCCCAGGCTCCCTCAGGGGCCCCCACTGGTCCCACACGTAGTATAACGGGTTAACCTCCAATTCCCTGGATATCTCGCTAACAGTCCTCAGAAACTCAGCTGTCCTCTCTAGATCCCTGCAAAGGCTTTCAACCTCCTCTTCTGACAACTTTATCTTAGCGAGTGATGCAAGCTTCTCCATAACACTATAATACCTACACTCCACCATAGCAGACCTCGTATACCCTTGTAACAGCAAAAGCTATTAAAACTATAACCCAGCATAGAAACCCCCGGGTGCTCCCATGATACTGCGCGATGAGGATTTAGAAGGCTGTAGTGTTACCCCCTTAATAGCCCAAGGGCTGTACTTGGAGCCCGTGATACACCCTAAGCCTGGAGCCGTAACCCCTCTTAGACCTCATAGTGATAAGAGCGTTGTAGACTTCATAGTTAACGCCTCCATAGCGGAGGTAGCGTTATACGAGGCGTGCACATGGAGATCTAGAGGTTTAGGATCGCCCATCGCTAGGGGTTTTAAGGTGTATAGGATTCTAGCTTCAAAGCTAGGATTGAAAACCAACATAGCCCTAGGCTCTCTGACACTCGCACTACCTTTAGCCGCTGCTCTCTCATCAAAAGCGGGAGCACCTGTAAGTGAGGTTGTTAGAGAGGCTCACTCCATAGTAGTCAATGAAACGGGGTTTGAGGAGGCCGTCGAATACTATAAGTTAATAGAGTTCCTCAAACCCTCACATCTCGGTAGCTACACCGGCCCCGTGCCCAGCATAGGATCAGGCTACCCCAGCTCTTTCACCGACATACTAAAGGCTGCATCATGGGATCTAGTTCATAGGGAGCTCCTAGAAGGATACCCCATAACCCTCGAAGCGTTCAACATGCTAGTAGAAGGTGGAGCCCCTATAGCGGAGTCTTTTCTCACCACACTCCTAGAGCTGCTGGCTCGCCACGGGGATACACTCATTGCTAGCAAGTATGGATTCACAGCGTACAAGAGGGTTAAAGCGGAAGCCCTAGAAGCCCTTAGAATGTTGAGCGGGGGCGGTGTTTATGAAGCTGTAGAGTGGCTTGACAGCCTCTGGAGACCTCGTGGCTGGAATCCCGGGGCGGCCCTCGATGTGATGGCTGTGGCCCTAGGGCTACTCTTATACCATAAAATAGAAGGAAAATAGATGGAAGCGTGGGAGATAACGGTTTGGTGGATGACTGTATACTCGTTATTAACTCTTATCTCCTACACCTAACCTCCATAGGCTGGTACTTGAGGCCTACGGGGCCAACGTATTTCTCTGTAGGCCTTATAAGCCTGTTATCCAGGACCTGCTCTATGTAGTGAGACGTCCACCCAACAACTCTGCCCATGGCGAATATCGGGGTGTATAATGGTATGTCTATTCCAAGCTGGTAGTATAGGACTGCTGTGTAGAGGTCAATGTTGGACGGTAGCTTCTTAGATTCCCACATAACCTTCTCTGCGTTCTTCAACACTTTTATCCACATCTCCCCGTCTTTAAGCTGTCTTATGAAATAGGCTGCTACATCGGTTCTAGGGTCTTTTACCTTGTAGACTCTATGGCCGAAGCCCATGATCCTCTCTTTTCTAGCGAGCCTTTCCTTGATATAGTCAACTATATACTCCTCTAACGGCACGCCCTTCTCCACAGCCTTCTTATAGGCGTCTAAGAACATCTTCATAGCCTCCTCGTTAGCCCCACCGTGTAGTGGGCCCTTCAAAGCACCTATACCGGCTGCTATAGCACTATACATGTCGCTTAGAGTGCTAGCCACAACCCTTACTGTGAAACATGAGGCGTTGAAGCCGTGATCCATGTAGAGTACTAGGCTTGATTCGAAAGCTCTAGCCTCAAGTTTAGCGGGCTCCCTCATGGTTATCATTCTAAGAAGATCCCATGCGTGATCAACCCCACTATCGGGCCTCACGAAGGTGCCGTGGTTAGCTAGGTTGTATGCTGCAGCAAATATGACGGGGAGTTGGGCTGAAAGCCTTATCTGGTGCTCGTATAAGGAGTCCTTATCAAAGCTCCACTCTGGAGCGTATATCTGGCCTAGTAGTAGTGCACCGTAGGCACCGTAGTACATGGGATGTGTCTTAGGGAGCGTTTTAAGGGCGTCGTAAACCTTCTCTGGAACCCTACCCCTCCAGTAGTCGATCTTCTTCTTAAACTCTTTATACTCCTCATCACATGGGAGGACCCCGCGTGATATGAGATACGCTGCTTCATAGAAATCAGCGTTCATACCTAAATCCTCTATTGTATAGCCTCTATACAGGGTCTGCTCCCCTTTAGGGTCAACACCGCTTATAGCGGTTGTATCCGGTATAACCTGCTCCAACCCCTTAGGAACTACTATGAAGGTCCCAAGACCTGGTATCTCTTCGAGCCTACACTCTACCCGTTTAAGTAGTTCACCACTCATGCTTGACCCCTCAGTCCGAGAGGATTTGTATAATTCAAACCTAATAAACATTATTCTTATATTAGAATATATACTTAAGCCTCTCGGGCATCGACTGCGAGGAGCTTAAATGGATCTAGTTTAAGATCCTCGACTAAACCTGAGAACTCCACGATCCCCGCTATTAGTAGCCTTGATACCTCCTCATCGCTTAAACCTCTAGATTTAAGGTAGAACCTCTGCTCTTCTAAGACATGCGAGATCCCCGCAGCATGGTTAGCTTTTGCTACATCCCCTGAGTGTATCTCTAGCACTGGTACAGCATGTCCTCTAGCCTCCTCGCCCATTATGACCACCTGGATTTCTATTTCTGATGAAGCCCATCTAGCCTCCTCGCTCACTATAGCTGAGCCTCTTAGTGCGAGGTAACCTTTATTCAATACAGCTCCTCTAGCGTTAACCATGACCTCGCTTTCAGGCCCTTTGTTGACGGAGTTCAGTATCACATCGGATTTCGTGCCTTCCCTTCCTATAGCGCTTGCTAAGGTTGAGAGCTTAGCTTTCTCCCCTTCAACTATATAGTCTACCTGCACTCTACTCATAGCCCCACCTAGGCTTAACACCTTAGACTTAACGTTGCTCTCATCCCCCGCTACTACATGGGTTAAACTGTAGACAGCGTGTTCCTTCGAGTGTAGAGCTAGCATATCTAGGCTAACATCAGCCTCTCTCCCCACAGTGCTCTCGATAACAAGGGTCTTAAGCCCCCTACTAGGCCCTGCATAGTCTACAACTAGAACCCTACCTTTAGCTCTATCGCCGACCTTGAGTATAATATGGTGTCCAGTGTAAGCGTTACCTCCAAGGCTAGCTATCACCAAGTCCCCGAAGGAGACACCATCGTCAACCGCTACTAGAAGCCCTGTATTCCATCTATAAGCGTGGTACGCATGCATCTTGCTATGAACTCCTACAAGGCTCATAGGCCTAGGATCCCCATCCCACCCCTCTCCTAGCAAACGTATTCTAACACCCATAGGCTCCTTTAAAACTCTTGCTCCAACGCCTAGCACAACGTTATAGTCTAGGTGCTCTAGCACACTTGGAATTCTATCTTCGATAGACGAGTTTTCAAGGTTAAGCCTCTCCTCGAAAATCTTCCAGTCAGTATAGTATTTGACTGTAGGTGTATCAGCCATATGCTGGAATGGGAGTTCTCGCAACAACCTCTGGTATGCATCCCTGCTCATTAGACTCTAACACCCTTGTTAACCATAGCCTCCTAGCTTCTTGAACTCAAGTTGTATAACCTTCGATAGCACGTTAACGTACTCGAAGGGGAGCTCCACCATTATCTCGTCTAGGAAGCCTAGTACTATTAAGCTTTTAGCTTCATCCTCCTCCAAACCCCTGCTCTGTAGGTAGAATAACTGCGCCTCGCTAAGCCTCCCAGTCCTAGCTTCATGGCTTACAGTTGCTGTTAACTCGTCAACCTGGTTATGTGGGTATGTGTAGGCGCGGCTCATACTATCGAATATCATAGCCTCGCATTCAACATTAGAGGTTGCATACTTAGCTCCTCTAACAACCCTTATTATACCCCTATAAGTGTTAACTCCCCCATCCACGCTAACAGACTTGTTTATTATCTTGCTCCTCGTCATCCTCCCCACGTGTATAGCCTTACTCCCCGTATCCTTTAACACCGGTCCTTTAGCTAGCTGTATAACAGTATTCCTCGTACTACTATAGTCTCCCTTAAGTATCGTGCTTGGATAAACATAGGTCATCTTACTCCCAATACTACCCTCAACCCAGTCTACCCGCGCGTTATCCTCAGCGATACCCCTCTTATTATTGAAGTTTATCACATCTCTACTCCAATTCTGTATGGTAACTATCTTCACGAAGGCGTTCTTATGAGCGTAAGCCTCTACCATGCCGTCGTGGAAGCTATACTTGCTAAGCCTCGGAGCACTGCATCCCTCAATCCATGTAACCTCAGCCCCCTCACCAGCTACTATAAGTGAATGCTCGAACTGCCCCTCAGCAGATCTGCCTATGAGGAAGAAGGATTCTATGGGCTCTCTTATCCTAACACCTGGTGGTACGTAGACGAAGACGCCTCCGCTCCACAAGGCTCCGTGTAGAGCTGCAAACTTATGCTCTGTAAACGGAAACACCCTAAGGAAGTACTCTTTAACTAAGTCAGGATACTTGGATACGGCAACCTCCAGGGGGAGCACCACAACCCCCTTCTCCTCAAGGTACTTCTTAACCTTAGCGTACACAGTCTCACTCTCAAAAACAGTTGTTAGACCAGCTAGTAGTTTCTTCTCCACCTCCGGTAACCCAAGCCTATCATAGTACTCTCTAAGATCTGGGGGGAGGTCGTCCCAGTCTCTAACCATCTCCACATCGGGTTTAACGTAGAGTAGTAGCTCCTCTAAGTCTATAGCATCAATGCCTTTAACCCATTTAGGTGTTGGGAGTTTATAGAAGAACTCTAAGCTCCTAAGTCTAAGCCTTGTCATCCACTCAGGCTCCTTCTTAACCCTGCTAATCTCCTCTATCATATCTCTCGTTATCCTACCTCTAAGCTCTATCTGGGTTTTAAATGGCTTCTCGTAGCCTAGGAGCTCCACAGCCGCCTCGGTGCTTCTAAAGATCTCCTCCCTGAGCTCTACAGGTTTACCCATAAGATTCACCTACTTTAACAGTGTTAAAGTAGGTTATTAAGCTTAGGTATTAACTGTTTGCGTTGACTGGCTTCCATACTTCCTCCTAACACCCTCATATCCTATTTCTTCGACTTCGAAAGCTAGCTCCGGGCCCCCTCTAGCTACAACCTCTCCTCCAATAAGTACTGTTACAGTATCTGGCTTGATGAAATGAAGCATTCTAGCATAGTGTGTTATTAGCATTACAGCCCTCCCACTATCCCTTAGACTACCTATGTAGGATGCCACCTTCCTAATCCCGTCTATGTCTAAGCCTGAGTCGGGCTCGTCTAAGATAGCTATCTTAGGCTCCAGGATTATTGCTTGGAGTAGCTCACCTCTCTTCCTCTCACCACCACTAAAGCCCACGTTAACCTCCCTTTGGAGTAGCTCCGCGGATAACCCTATCTCAGAGGCTATCCTATGTGCGTTCTTAACGACTTTCGGATTAGCTATCTTAGTTAGCTCGCTAACACCCATCCTCTTATTAGTGGAGGCTATTAGCAAAGTGCTAAGCCTGACGCCGGGAATAGCTGGGGGGTCTTGCATTCCAAGATATATTCCTTTTAAAGCTCTCTCGTGGGTTTCAAGGTTTAAAATACTCTCTCCATCAACCCTTATATCGCCCTCTAAGACCTCGTAACCCTCTCTACCCATTATTGCATATGCTAGGGAGGACTTACCACTCCCATTAGGCCCCATAACAACATGTACAGTTCCATAATCTACGTTCAAGCTTACCCTCCTAAGCACTATCTTATCCCTAACTCTGACCGTTAGGCCTATAACCTCAAGCCCCAACAGCTTCACCGACTTTAACGCGTGTTAAACAAGGCTATTAAGCTTTCATCTTGAAACCCAGACTCTCCATGAAGTTAGTGTAGGGGGAGTCGTTGAATATGGTCTCCTGCTCTTCCCTAACCCTAGCCAGGATCCTGGAACCTTCAGATTCAAGGATACCTGATAACAGCTTAACCCCCTCCCTGTTAGCCGTAACTAGAGGGTTACCTGGTAAACCAACCCTACCAACCCCAGCTTTAGCTATAAGCCATGCTAGGATAGAGGTCTCATCAATCCTCCCCCCTAACCCCTCATCACTCAGCGAGCCTCCACTAGCCCAGTAGAGATCCCTGACATAGTTAACGGAAACAACCTTAGCCAACTTAAACTCCAACTCCTCATATAAACTCCTACCATTCCTCTTAACAATCTCAACCAACCCCATCACATCTAAACCTGTAAAGGGCGCCCTGAGAGAGGCTTCAGCCAGCTCCTTAAAGGCAGCATATCCGAGATCACCGTGGAGGAACGCTATCGAGGAGGCATAGGAGCTTGCTAGTAGGGTTTTAATGAAACTCTCCAAAGGATCCCCTATGCTAGGTGTGTAGGACCCCCGGATCATAGCCTCAACCTCCCCACCTGACACGGGGTCAGCGGCCGCCACAGTGTAACCAACTTTAATCCATGGAACGCTGAGAACGAGGCCGTCAACGTCTGAGGCCCTCGAAACATCAATGATGCTAACTCTGCCTATCAACCCTCTATCAATCAAATACTTTATGAGGGTATAGCTGGAGTAGCAAGTTGCGTGAACGTACACTTTGATATTTGAAGCTTGAGGCATTCAAACCACCCTTAGCGTAGCACCACTCTACAGCCTAAAACTCTCTTAACTCCACACTTAAATTTACAGGTATTTAAACCTTAGCCCCAGCCTCGACTGAGGGTGTAGGGAAGTGCGCTTACAACCATCCAGAGTTGTTGAGGTCCTTGAGAAGATCGTTAGAACCCCTATATACAGCCTTGTAGGTATAGTAGGTGGGGGTAAACTCCTAGTATACTCTAACGAGGAAGGCTTTGCAAGCTTAATACTCGTAGACCCCGGTAGCGGGGATAAAATGAGGCTTACAAGAGAGCCTATACTATGGGTGGCGGAGCCACCGGTGGGGGCTAGTAGGGTTGTCTATACTAGGGATGTCTCTGGGGGTAGGGAGCTCCAAAAGCTACTCTACTACGATCTAAGTAGGATGACTGAGGAGCCTCTCGTAGCAATGGAGCCTATGAGGGTGTTCGGTGTTGCAGATGACGGTGTTAACGTTGCATTCACAGGGGCCACTATGGAAGATCTAGCTGTGTATGTAGCTAAAGGGGGGTCTGTGGAGAAGGTTTATAGGCTACCTGGTCTCGCCATAGTATCTGATGTTATGGGGGATTTAATTGTAGGTTCCGGAGTCCTATCCGGGAACCCTCTATCAATGGAGATATTCCTACTGGATATTGGAAGAGGGGAGTTTAGAGTGTACACTCCTAGGTCTGGGAGTGTTAATAAGAACCCGGTTATAGTTGGGAATGCTGTTGTATTCGAGAGTAACGCTTTAAACCCTAAGAGGAACGAGCTCCTGAGATTAGATCTCAGCACATGGGAGGTCGGTAGCGTTAGGTTCGCATTTAAAGATTACGAGGAGTACGCTCCAGTAGAGCACCCCATATACAAGTTCCAGGATAACTCGTGGGTCGTCGTTGGGAAGAGAGAGGGGAGAACTAGGCTATTCCTCAACGGTAGGCTAGTCTACCGAGCTGAGGGGGTTATAAACGGTGCAGCCTACTATGGAGGTAGGGTTTACATAAGCTATACGAGCTTAAAGACTCCATCGAGGCTACTTGAGGTCGATCTACTACGAGACTCATCTAAGCTTGTACTGGAGTCGAAGCTCCCAGAGGATGTGGAGAGGTCGATCGACAGCATAGGTTTCACTTATGTAAGCTCCTTCGACGGAGTTCAGGTTCCCGTATTCTACGTTGAGAGCAGGTTGGCCGGCAGGCCCGGGCCCACCATATTATATGTTCATGGAGGCCCCTGGGCTGAGGTTGCCGACTCCTGGAGCCCTATTATAGCTTCACTTGTTGCATCGGGTTTTAACGTTGTAGCCCCTAACTTCAGAGGCTCCACAGGGTATGGTGAGAGCTTTAGGCAACTCGATATAGGTGATCCTGGCGGGGGGGATTTAGAGGATGTGGCTAGCGTATCGCGGTGGGCTTGGGAGAGCGGGTTGGCAGATAGGCTCTTCATAATGGGCTATAGTTATGGTGGTTACATGACACTATGGGCTATGGCTAGCAAGCCTGATCTCTACGAGTGTGGTGTTGCTGGAGCTAGTGTAGCTGATTGGGAGGAGATGTACGAGCTTAGTGACGCCATATTCAGGTTCTTCATAGAAACCCTTTTTGCAGGTAGTAGGGAGTTACTTAGAGAGAGATCGCCCATATCGAGGGTTGATGGGGTGAAGAAGCCCATATGTATAATACACCCTCAAAACGATACGAGAACCCCTCTAAAGCCTGTGATTAGGTTTATGAGCTTAATGCTGGAGAAGGGTAAGACCTTTGAAGCTCATATAATACCGGATATGGGCCATGTGGTTAACACCGTTGATGATGCTATGAAGATACTACTACCAGCCATACTATTCCTTAACAGGTGTCTTAGGAAACCCTATGAGCTCACTCCACCTTAACGAGCACCCCTCTAAATAGTGTAAGGTGCTGGATTTGATTTTAAGGATTGTCTACGACGACGTTCACAGGCTGCACGCAGACCCTTCTGGAAGGCATCCTGAGAACCCGTGGAGGCTTGAAGTTGCATTAGAGTCCCTAAGGGAATCCAGTTTATGGAGCAAGGTGGAGGTTACAGGTACACCTGAGGCTAGCATTAGCCTCTTAGAGCTCGTACACTCAAGCGACTATGTGAGGTTTATTGCTGAAGAGTCTAGAAAGGGATTCCACTACCTAGATGCTGATACCTATGTTACAGAGCATACGTTCACCATCTCAGCTAGGTTTGCCACAGCAGCCTACATGGCGGCCATTAAATCTCTTGAGAGTGGAGAGCCGTGGCTTATAATGCCTAGACCTGGAGGTCACCATGCTGGTCGAAGCGGGTGGGCTATGGGTGCTCCTACGCTGGGCTTCTGTATATTTAACTACGCAGCTATAGCGGCTAAGGCCTTAGAGGATAGAGGTTTAAGGGTTCTAGTAATCGACTTTGACGCGCATCACGGCAATGGAACGCAGGATGTGTTCTGGGAGGATCCAAAAGTAGTCCACATAGACGTACACCAGGAGGCCATATATCCTGGGACAGGAGACGTGGATGATATAGGAGGAGGAGGGGCGGAGGGGACGAAGATAAACATTCCACTCCCAGCATTCTCAGGCGACCCTCAATACTTCTGGTTCGTAGAGAAGGTCCTAGAACCTGTTATGGAGGTGTTTAAACCCGAGGCGGTGGTAGTTTCAGCTGGGTTTGACGCATACCAGGGAGACCCGTTAACAATGCTTAGAGCAACTAAGGAGGCGTACGGCCACATAGCCTGGGCGATAAGAAGCCAGTGGATCGGAGGGAGGATTAAAGCCCTAGTTATAAACGTAGAAGGAGGCTATGGAGACGGCCTTAGATACGGATTAAGAGAGTACGTTGAAGTACTCCTAGGATTTAAAGAGTTTAGGAGAGCAATAGAGCCTAGAGAGCCGCCTAGAAGGATTACAGAAGGACTCCGTAGAATTCTAGGGAGATACTGGGGCTTGGAGCTGTAACGTTGAGGCCTCGCACCCTCTCTAATCTATGTAGTAGGGTACTACTATTATGCTGAGGATGTAGTGGATTAATAGCGATATTATAGTGAAGGGTATTGTTATCTTCAACCACTCAATCCACGAGATTCGAGTACCTCTAGCTTTCTCAGCTATAACCAGTGATAGGTATAAGGCTGGAGCTCCGGCAATTGTGGCATTACTCCCCAGGGTTCCCGCCCAGGCTACCGCCCAGTAATGTGGCCACGGATCCAAGCCTAGTATACCTCCTGTTTCTTTTAGGGATTTTAGGAGGAATAGTATGACTGCGTCATGCTCTACTACTGTTGATAGTAGTGCTGTCACCCAGTAAACTAGAGTGTAGGATAGTAGTATATCTCTTTCTATGTAGGATGCTACAATCCTAGATACCTCGTCTATAACACCGCCCGCTTTAAGCCCTCCTACGAGCATGAAGAGCGATATATAGAATATTATCACCCTCCACTCCATATCCCTTAAAACATCCTCAAAGGCCGGGATGCTATTGCCTTTAAAACTATATCTTAGGAGCTCCAACAAGACCGAAGTAGCAGTAGCTACTGACACTGCTAAAGCACCAAGCTCTACACCTAGCATTGGCCTCATCGAAGCTAGAACAATGAATGCTATGAATCCAAATGTTGCTACGAACGCTGTAATCTTATCAAGCTTGGGGGCTTCAAGTTCTATGGTGGAGCTCGCATCCCCTCCCATCCTAGTCCTGGTAGCCTTAAACCATAAAGGGTATAGTGTTAGGAGTGTAAGTATGAATGACAGGGATAGTAGGGGGAGACTACTAGGAGCCCCCCTAAACCATATGAAATCCAAGAACTCCGCCCCCGCTATACCGTGTAACATTTGAGGTGGCAGATCTCCTAGGAGTAGCGCTGTACCCATATAGTTAGCTGCAAGACCAACAGTCATTGCAGCCACCAGGGGGTCCATACCAGCTCTTAAAGCCACCCTGACAGCAAGCCCTCCAAGAAGTAGTATCACAAGAACATTGTCAACAAACAATGTTATGAACCCCGCCACTAAAATTATGGATAATAGTAACGCTGAATACGAGCCAACCCTAGTTGACAGAATAAAAACCACATACTGAGGAAGCCCAGACTTGGAAAGATAACCTGATAACATCCACATACCAAACAAGATCATTATAACATTCCAGTCAACAGACTTAAAGGCGTCACCAAACGTGTAGCTAGCAGAGACCAGGACCATGACTATCACTCCAAAAAGTGCTATCAAAGCCCTCTCATAAGGTGCAACTATCACGAGTAAGATTGTAAACACGAATACAGCTAGTAGTAACAAATCCACCTCAGGCACCTTGCCAACCAATAACTCCCTGCAACAATCCCTAAAAGCTTATCCACATTATAGAAGCTAGAACACCATCCAAGGAAACTCTAGAAAACTAGAATGTAGGTGGCGGGTGCCTCCAAAGCACTTCCGGAAATACAACGCCTCCAAGCCCCCGGGCCCGGTGGGGGCGGTTTGAATTGAGTTAGGTTTATATGGAGAAGCATATAAACCGTTAAACCCCTCTGAGATCCTATGCCCCAAGGGGGTTGCCTTGGGGTTCGGATCTCTTTGGGGTTCACAGTTTATATGCTTCTCCATATAAACCTAACTCAATTCAAACACGCCTCCGGGTTGGAGGCGTTGTATCCGCGCGGGTGCTTTGGAGGCACCCGCCATAGGTAGAATTTGTTCTGCAGTGCTTTTAAGGGGTTAGGGTGGGTTTTCTGGGGGGTTCTATTTATTATCTTTGTCTCAATAGACGTATGCTAGTAGTATGCCTCCTGTTCTTCTTTTTATTGCTTCTTTGTGTGACATTACTCCTTGGCTTGTGGATATTATTAGTATTCCTATGTCTCTGCTTGCTAGGTATTTTTTGAGGTGTTCTGGTAGTTTTACTAGTTCTCTGTATGTTATTGATGTTCTCGGTTTTATGGCTCCTATGTCGTTTATTCTTCCTAGTAGTTGTACTCTGAATTTACCCCATCTTCCGTCGTCTATGTACTCGAATTCTCCTATGTAGCCTTCTTTTTGGATTACCCTGAGTACTTCTGCTATTAGTTTTGATGCTGGTGTTATTATTGCTTCTCTTTTACCCCTCCATTCGCAGTTCTTTATTGTTGCTAGGGCGTTTGCTAGTGTGTCTAGCATTACCATGTTCTCACCCTCTTACATGTATTTTTTGAAGCCTAGTGTGTAGGCTATTTCTCTGAAGCATTGTCTGCATAGGTAGAGGTTGTACTTCTGTATAACAGCGTCTCTCGTTCCACACCTCTGGCATTTTTGAGCTCCTCTACCTATCCTCTTAGGGTTTGGTGGTTTGAATTTAGCCAGTCTCTAACACCTCCTATGTAAATGTTATGTTTAGGAGTTGGCTTAATAAAACCATAGTCTCCTCTCTTGTCACTCTATGCCTTCTCGGTATTCTCGCTCTAGCTCTCTTCCTAATGGCTACTCTTGAGCCTGGTCTTGAAATTGTTATGCAGACGTCGAGACCGTATATTCCTATTTCGGGGTCGTATCTTATACCCGGTATCTGTATATGCTCTGGTATGCCGAAACACAGGTTTCCATGCTCGTCTATGCTGGAGGCTTTAACCCTATTACCTACAGCTTCAAACAGTCTTTTCAATGTGGATAAAGCTTTTTCCCCTCTTAGCGTAACCGCCACTCCTATATTCTCCCCCTTCTTTATCCCGAAAGCTCTCACAGTCTTCTTAGCTCTCCTCGGCACGGGTTTAGCCTCCGTTATCTGCTCTAAAACCTTATGGGCTTTAGCGAGCTTCTCCCCACTAGTCCCGACGCCTATGTTTAATGTAACTTTCACTATCCTAGGCTTCCTCATAGGCTGCTTTTTCCACTCCTCCAGAATCCTCTCAACAATATCTGGTGTTAGAGTGGCGGAGCTCACGGCCAGGCCCCCTCCGGTAGCCTTATGACGGGCTTATCCTCCCCTATAATGAACACGTAGTTAAGGCTGGTTTGGAATAGATTGCCCCTAGGATCTTCTAGTGTAACAACTGTAGCCTCCCTCCTCCAACCCCAAGCTACAGACTTAATCCTCCCAACCCTGCCCACAGCCTTACCCCCTATTACCACAGCCACTTTCCCCACACCGAAGCCTATGTAGCCTTTAACCTCCGAGCCTGGGATAGATAGTATTAGTGTACCCCAAGTATCGTATACGTCTTCAACAGGATTCCTGGGGTCTCCAACTCTTATCATAACATTTCTACCGTCAAACAGGTGTAATTGCACATGACCCCCCTTAACAGTAGTCTTACCCTCAATCCTTAGAGGCTTAATCGCAGCCTCCTCCCTCGATATAGGTTGAAGCTTGAAGAACTTAACAGGGTATGGTAGGAGTCTGTAGAACTCCCCAGCCTTAGTAACCTCGATAACATCCATGAAGCCAACCGGGAACTTATAATCCTTCCTCACCACACCATCAACCTTAAAGGAGCCCTCCGCTATAAGCTTCCTAGCCTCCCTCCCGGTCTTAGCATAACCTAGAATATCCCTTACAATCAATAGTAGTGGGAGGCTCCTCTCCATGGGGTGAGGTCCTGGTCTCGGCTTAACAGTCCACTTATACTCTTTCCTAAGTATAGGCCAGAACTCGGGTGCAACCAGAGCTTTTAAATGCCTCCTAGCGCCCATTCTAGCCACTTACACCACCTCCCTCTCCAGCTTGAGCCTCGGGCTTGCCGCCCCCAGCCTCCTCTGCCACCTCTCCACCTCTCCTCTCAACTATAGACCTCCTCCACCCATCCTTAAGATCCAAAGCCACTATAACCACCTTTGAAGGATGTATGGGGACGAACCTAGGTGTTCCATCCTGCCTCTTCACAGTAACCCCTTCAACGAATATCCTTGTCTTTCTTAGATCAACTCTAACAACAGCCCCCTCATGCCCTTTGAAATCCCCTCTAACAACCCTAACCCTATCACCCTTCCTAACTGGGAGGCTTCTAACACCATACTTCTCCCTAAGCTCCTCGCTTAGAGGTGCGCTTATAAGCTTCTGCCTAGCGTGCAGAGGGGCTTTTAACAGAGCGAGCCTCTGCTTCCTAGGCTGTCTACTCTCAGTTAACCTCGCCATCCCACCCACCCTAGACTATCATGGTGGCTAGCTTAGCCACCTTAGGCCACCTCTCCGCAGCCTCCCTAGCAATAGGCCCTCTAATCTCGCTAGCTCTAGGCGTACCGTCAGGGTTTACTAGGACTGCAGCGTTATCCTCAAAGGAAACCCATGTTCCATCAGGTCTCCTGAAAGGCCTCCTCTGCCTTACTATTACAGCGTATACAATCTGCCTCCTCATCTGAGGGGTTCCCCTCTTAACAGATGCAACTATAAGATCCCCCACGCCAGCGAAGGGGACTCTTCTAAGCCTGGTTTTTATAAGTGGAACGTTGATAACCATTATCTCCTTAGCTCCACTATTATCGGCAACGCTAACATAGCTACCCACCTGGAGACCTGCATTAACCTTGGGTCTAGCTGATGTTATAAGATACTTCCTCTTAGCCACCGCCCACCACCCCTAGGACTACGAATTTAACAGTTTTAGCTAAGGGTCTACACTCTCCAATCAAAACCCTCTGGCCTAAGGTTACCTTAATACAACCTGGTAGGTGGGCGTGTATCTTCCTACGACTCCTCTCATACCTCCTATACTTCTCATCGTAGCGTAGGTATTCATGGCTTACCACCACCATCCCCCTAGCACTAGCCTTAACCACAACACCCTCTAGTATGACACCTCTAACCCTTAAACTCCCGTGCCAGGGGCAGTTCCTATCAGAACACACATCCCTAGGCGGCTCCACCCCTGGCACTTTAAGGTTCTTAACCTGTTTAAACGCTGGCATCGCACCTCTCACCTCTAGCCATCCTCTTAGCCCTCTCAAACGGGCTACCCAATATATCGTCACCTCTCACCTTAACCCATCCAGATCCAGGTATCTCTACTAGGAGTATAGAGCTGGGCTTAAGTACTGAAATGACCTTTCCCCCCCTATCCACTCTAATAGACCTGGTGGTTTCCCAGACCACTGCTCCCTCGACGCCCTCCAGGCTGGGGTCCAGGTGGTTTAACACTTTAACCCTTAAGCCTATGAGCTCGTGGCATAGAATGTTATCCTTGCTCAGCTCCACCTCTAGCCCCCTTAACCTCCTCCTTCATCACCGTTAGCACTCTCGCTATGTTCCTCTTAACCTCCCTAAGCCTACCGGGGTTAGTTAGAGTTCCCACAGATGCTTTGTAACGTAGTGTCACTAACTCTACCTGCATCTCTCTAAGCAACTTTAACCTCTCCTCTGGACTCATACCCCTAATATCTCTAGCTCTAACCTTATGCTTTGGAGGCAATCTCGCTCTCCTCCTCTTCCTCAAAAACCAGCTCCTCCTCTTCCTCAAAAACCGCCTCTAACTCCTCCAACCTAGCTGTCTCCATCCTCTTACTCTTAACCTCCTCCCTTATCTTAGCTACAATCTCCTCAACCTGGCTAGGCTCCTTAACGGCAACATAGTCTGGGGGAGTTCCAGGTTTAGTTATTACAACTTCAACCCCTATTACACCCATTGGCAGCCTAGCGTAGGCTACAGCCTTATCCACCAGCTCCTCGGTGACATGACCGGCCTTGTAAACCTTACCCTCCTTGTACTTCTCAAACCTCGCTCTCTCAGCCACAAGCTTCCCACTAATGGTTACCTCAACGCCCAGAGCTCCGTTAGCCATCACCCTTCTTATCATTGCAAAAGCTACACGCCTAAAGTGGAAACCCCTCTCTATCAACCTGGCCATTCTAAAAGCTTGAACCCTGGCGTTAAGCTCGGGGGCTTCAGGCTGGCTTACAGTAATCTGAGGGTTTTCCAGGTTAAACACTTTACTCATAATCCTCTGCAACTCCCTTATAGTAGACCCTCCTCTCCCGATTACGAGAGCAGGTCTTTCAACGTATATGTGCACTCTAGTTCCTAAACCCGTTCTAACTAAATGTACATCAGCGTACCCTGCTTCGTAGAAGTTCTGAGCTAGGTATTCATCTATCTTAGCTTTTAAGAGAGCTTGTCCTAGGAAGAACTTCTTCACCTTAGTCACTAGGCTTCACCTTCGGCAACAACCACCTCAACATGGCTTGTAACCCTGAACCTGGGGGTGGCTCTGCCAAAAGCTCTAGGCATCCACCTTTTAAGCGTCATACCCTTATGGGCTGCTATATGGATGATCTTTAAATCCTCTAAATCCAAACCCTTAACCTCGGCATTGTTCTCAACGTTATCAAGTAACTTTAAGAGATACCATGCGGCCTTAACAGGGTATCTCCCAGCAGGCCACCCCCATCTATCAGCTAAACCCCTCCTATGAGCTTGCTTGCCATGAGCTCTCCTGAAGGGGACCGCCTCCCTCTTCTCCATAACCCTTTCGAGGAACTCTTTAGCCTCAGATAACTTCATGCCCTTGAGTACGCTACAAACCTCCCTTACGACTTTGGGGTGCACCGGTATATCCCATTTAACTGCTTTAGCTATCCTAGATTCATCCCTAAATTTAATAGAGTAACTCCATGTAGGCAATAGACTTGCACCCTATCACTTCTGCCCTCCAACATGGAGGCTACTTCTCGTAGCCTTAAGCCCTGGTTCTCCGTGTTGAACATTCTTACATGTTGGTGCAAGCTCGCCGAGATAACGGCCTATCATCTCGGGGGTGATCTTAACTGGGATGAACTCCTTTCCATTATGAACGGCTATCGTCAACCCGACCATCTCAGGTAAAACTATCATATCCCTAACATGTGTTTTAATAGTAGGGGGCTTGTCTAGAGCTCCCTCAGCAAGCTTACGTCTAATCTTCCTAATCTTGAGTACTAGCTTCTGCTGCTGTGGTGTCAACCCTCTAAGTAGCTTCCTCCTCTGCCTAGCGGGGAGGATTTTCGCTAGCTCCCGTAACTGCATCTTAAGCAGCTCCTCTAAAGTCTTACCACGATACCTAAACTTCTTCCACTCAGGCCTAATCTCTAAAGCCACCTAGACACCCCCCAACATCCTATACTACCACGCCTTAAATAAGTTATATGAGTGTCTAGAGGTAGCACTATGCTTATACACTAGGGTGTACTTCAACCCTACATTCTCCAATCTTCCTACACGCTTTCGATAGGAGCATTAGGAGGCATTCAACTTCCCTCTTCGAAGCTATGTTCTTAGCAGCTATCCTCCTGAGGGCTAAGCTTATATCCTCAACCCTCTTCTCATCGTGTACAAGCTGTCTAGCTAGGGCTCTTGCATAGGATTCCACCAAGCCCACGATCTTAGGGTCTGCGGGCTCCAGCTTGTAATGGGGCTTACCTCTAACCTTGTAGAGCTCGTAAAGCATTATTGCCGTGGCGTTAGCCAGGTTTAAGACGGGGTAGGCGGGGTTAGCTTCTATAGTTGATAGTAGAGTGCACATTCCAAGCTCCTCCCTGGTCAGTCCAACACTCTCCCTACCCATAACAAGGGCTACGGTGCCTGGAGAGCTAGAGGCTATAGTGGCAGCCTCACTAGGGCTAACAGGCACCCTTAGGATATCCTCGTTAGACGCTAAGGCTGAAGTGCATATGGAGAGGTTCACATCTCTAAGAGCTTCATCAAGGGTATCAACTATGGTGGCGCTCAAGAGCCTCCTAGCAGACCTGGCAGCATACTCAAGAGCCTCCTCTAAACTAGCACCAGGCTTGACCAGGTAGAGCTCTTCAACAGCAAAGTTATCAGCAAGCCTAGCTACCATACCCAGGTTAACAGCCCCCTCAACACCAACAAGCACGAGCCTAAGCTTATCCAAACGCGAACCCCCAATTCCACTCTATTGTTATACCACATATTAAGGTTATGGATGGTCTAGGGCTTCCATAGTAATGGAGTTCTAGAATCTAGGTTTAAGGTAGAGCACTTTTAACTCTTCAAAGAAGAATCTCAGCGAGCCCAACACCTCTATGCGGGCGCTCCCAGCTATACTCTCAACTCCTACTGGTGAGAGTGTGGAGTACACCAGTAATACCTCCCCTCCCTTCGACATGCTATCTCCGACAAGCCTCTCCATAACCCCTCCACCGCCACTCCAGCTGAGCTCAAGCCACCAGCTACACGTATCTCCTAGGCCTACAGGTTCTAGTGGTAAGTATGGCGGGTTTAGTATTACAAGATCCCATATTGTGTTTAGGAAGCTTAAGCCATCCGATTGAACTACGTGAGCTTCCAGTGGTAGATTGCATGATGCGTTTCTAACAGCGTAGGGTGATATGTCGACTGCAAGGAGCATGTTAGGGTCGAAGAGCTCGTAGGCGGCTAAAGCTAGGATTCCAGTCCCTGTTCCAAGGTCTACGATCCTATCGTATTTAAACCCTCTCTTGTAAAGTTTATACAACGCTTCTAAGGCTAGTATACTGTCCTCTGCGGGTTTGTAAACGCATTTGTGTACCCTTATTCTATAGCATTTCCAGGAGGTGCATAGCTTCATCTCGCTATATCCATCAGCCTCTCCACATCCTCCAACCCCAGCTCTCTCACCCTCCTCTCCCCAAGCCATGAGAGTTTCCCTAGCTCCACTCCCAGGCATTTGGATGCTATCTTAACAGCTCTCTTATTTCTATTACTGAATAAACATCTAGTTAGGAGCTCGAAGCTCTCATCACCTTCCACCCAGCTCCTCTTCCTCCACATCTCCACAACCGCCCCCGAGACTTCAGGTTCTGGGTAGAAGGAGCTCCAGGGTATTACGCCAAGTAGTTTTACGTTAAAGTATCTGTTAGCTAGGAGCGTTAGCCTACCATAATCCTCCTCCCCCGGCTTTGCAGTCATCCTCCTAGCTAGCTCTAGTTGTACGCCTAGGAGAGAGTATGTGATCCTATTATTCCTAGCTATCCTAGCTATAAGCTGGCTTGATATGTTGTAGGGTGTGTTAGAGTACACCACACTTATACTCGTTGAAGTAACATGATCCAAGCCATCCCCCCTAACAACCACCACGTTGTCAGAGGCTAGGGATGCTATGTGAGACGCTAGTAGAGGGTCTATCTCCACAGCTACTATACGTGATGCTATGTGCGACGCTAATACCGTTAGGACGCCCAGACCCGGCCCGACCTCCATCATATCCGATGACTCCCACTTTGCTAGGGCTTCTAGGAATAAAGCTACACCACGAGGGTCTACGAGGAAGTGTTGGCCGAGTCTATCCCTAGGTTTAACACCAAGCCTCCTCAAAGTTTCAACTGTCCATTTCAGGAGCTCCTCCCTACTAGGAAGAGTCCATTGAAGTCTACGTGCCAAGCCCTCTCCTCTTAGAGAAGTACGCCTTCTTAACCTTATCGAGGTAACCTAGGTACTGTGCCTCAGGGTCTGAAGGTTCTATGAAGACATAGTATTTGGCCTCCCTCTTTATCTCCTCCACTATCTTCTCTGCTAAAGCCTCAGCAGGGTCTATCTTTAGAACCTTCTTCACCTCCTCAAAGCTCTCGAAAGGCTTCTGCTTCCTCCTCTCAAGGAAGTTAGCTAGGGTCTTCTTACCAACACCTTTGAATAGTTCTAGGGCGTGAAGCCTTATGTTAACAGCCTCCGCTATATTGAAGAACTCAACGTATATCCGTTCATCGCTCTTAATAATCATCTTAACAGCCTCCAATAGGTTGTTCTTAGCTATATCCGTTAAATCCTCGTATTTCAGCGGAACAGGTGGTACTATGAGTATAGCTGGTGAGAGCCCCTTCTCCTCAGCTATCGCTGAGAGCTCGTGGGGGGAGTCTACTAGAAGGCTCCACCCTCCCTCCTCCTGTATTGTAGCTCTTAGGGAATCAAGGCTCCACTTATCAAGGGGTGTCATAGGATAGCAGTACACCATCTTCTCAGGGCCCGGTAGGCATGCTAGGAGTATTGTGAGCTTCTTAAACTTCTGGCCTTTAACGTCCGCTGGTTGAATTATCGTTCTTAGAACGCTCCTCGCCAAGGTAACCCTTTGGAATACCTCCACATCGGATAATGGTATGCCGTCCATTAACGTGAACCTCCTAACACCTATAGCCTGTGCTACAGGTCTATCCTTATGCTCTTTGTGCGGGTCATTATAGGAGCCTTGGGGCATGTAGTCTAGGATTAAAGCTTCAACCTCCACAGCTGCCGGATGCTGTGATCTAAAGCCAGACGTTCTACCAGGCTCTCTATCCGCAGACCCCACGTTCAAAGCTTAACTCACCGGGAAGCCTCCTCTCCAGGTTGAAATTTTACATCCAGGGCTTAAATGGTAACTTTTAGCTGGAGCAAAGCCTCCTTAAAATGGATAGTATGTTGTTGACCAGCTCCACGTCGTAAACAGACTCCCTCTCCATCACCAGCACAGCTCTAACCTCCCCCTCGCTCTCAGGGCATATGTTTAGTAGGTTAACAGCTGTCTCATCGTTTAAACCTAGTTTCTTCAACATCTCGAAAGCCCTCCTAGCATCCTCGCCCCCCTTAGTGCCGAATAGCGATAGGTAACTCCACGTCCTCTCATGTACATCGACCACTTTAACCCCAGATTTTATCCTCGATTCGAGAGCCTCCCTGGCCTCATGTAGGCTAATATATCTCTTTCCCAGAATAACCCTGTCCAAAGAGGAAGACCCCCTGTTCAATTAGAGGTTTGAGTTGGAAGGGGTCTTATGTGTACAGGCGATACGAAGATTGTCTTCCTCTTATCGCCTAGGTAGACTTCAACGATATAACAGCTACCACGCTTCCCCAGTATCACGCCTGTCAAGCCATGATACCTCCTATGAGGCATAGCCCAGTAGTGGAAGCTAGGGTCAATCTTAATAGCAACCCTATCCCCAACATTATACTCCCTCAAAAGCACACTAGCCTTGGGAACAGCGCCCCTCTCCCTTACATCCTTACGTAACAACCTCCTAGTCCTATGCCTGTAACCTTGAGGAGCCTTAACCATAATCGAACACCTAAAATCTTATCCTTAAAGCACACCTATTATACTTTATCCTTACTCCATCTACTGGTTTCCGAGCTTAGAGGGTGCCGCTCTGGCTTGTACTAGCGTAATCTCCGGTTTCCACGCTAACCTCACATGGTTAGCCTTGTTGTGCGCTCTCCATGAGTTCGATGTTCTTAAAGACTCTAGTTAGCTAGTATTCTTTACTTGGTGTTAGATTTGCTTGAGGGGATTAGAGCTGCCATAGCTAGGTTTCTCAGCGGAGGTCATTATGAGAGGGCTGTTGACGAGTTTGTTAGGGATCTTCAGAGGGAGCTTTTGAAGGCTGATGTTAATGTTAAGCTTGTGTTCCAGCTGTCTCAGAGGATTAGGGAGAGGGCTCTTAGGGAGGAGCCTCCTGCGAGTGTTAGTAGGAGGGATTGGTTTGTTAAGATTGTCTATGATGAGCTTTCTCAGCTGTTTGGAGGTGATAGGGAGCCTTCTGTAGACCCCCCTAGGAGACCTTGGGTTATCCTCTTGGTTGGTGTTCAGGGTTCTGGTAAGACTACTAGTGCTGGTAAGCTAGCTTTATTCTATGCTCGCCGTGGGTACAAGGTGGGTCTTGTTTCTACTGACACCTATAGACCTGGGGCTTTACAGCAACTTAAGACTCTTGCTGAGAAAGCTGGGGCTATGTTCTACGGCCTGGATTCAGGTGACCCTGCTACCATAGCATATGAGGGTGTCGAGGTTTTGAAGGCCCGGGGGGCTGAGGTTGTAATAGTTGATACTGCTGGTAGGCATGGTTATGGTGAGGAGGAGGCTTTACTTGAGGAGATGAGGCGTATAGCTGGTAGGGTTAAGCCTGACGAGGTTATACTCGTCGTAGATGCTGCTATGGGCCAGAAGGCTTACGACCTTGCATCCAAGTTTCACAAGTACGCTCCGGTGGGAGGTATACTGGTTACTAAGACTGATGGTACTGCTAGAGGCGGGGGGGTTCTATCAGCTGTAGCAGCTACAGGGGCTGTTGTTAAATTCATAGGCTACGGGGAGAAGCTTGAGGAGCTAGAGATCTTCAAGCCTAGGAGGTTTGTTGCTAGACTACTAGGCCTGGGGGATCTGGAGGGTATACTTGAGAGGTTAAAGGCTGTAGAGGAGGCTAGGGAGCTGGAGAAGGCTGCTGAGGATATAGTGAGGGGTAGGCTGAACCTAAGGATAGTGTATAGACAGTTGAAGACAGCTAGGAAGATGGGCCCGCTGACAAGGGTGCTCCAGATGATACCAGGGCTAACACTAGCACCTGAGGTGATGAAGGATGCCGCTAGGCTGGGGGAGGAGAAGATAGATAGGTGGCTGGCGATAATGGAGAGTATGACGTACGAGGAGCTTGACAACCCGGATATAGTGGATAAGAGTAGGATCAAGAGGATAGCCATTGGAAGCGGGACTACAACAGAGGATGTAAGGGAGCTCCTAAACTACTACAAGAACCTAAAGAACCTGGTAAGAAAGCTAAGGAGAGATAGAAGGCTGTTAAAGAAGCTCGGGTTAGAGCTAGAGGAGCTAGAAGAACAAGGATAGCAAGGTAGAGGGTGTAAAGGGGAAACCCTTAATAGCTAGAGTGTAACTAAAACCCCGGGTGCCCCTAGGTTGAACGCATGCAGGGGGTTCGAGCACCTAGAGCATACAGCAGATGTACTCATAGAAGCTAGAGGCTCAAGCCTATCAGAGGCTTTTGAAACAGCAGCCCTAGCAACATACGAGGTTATGACCGACACGAGTATGGTAGAGCCGAAGGTTAAAGTTGAAGTTGAAGTTGAAGGCTACGACCTCTTCAACCTACTATACAGGTGGATAGAGGAGCTCATAGCGTACACGGACTCGCAGAGGCTCGTATTCAGTAAGTTCAAGGTGAAAGAGATAGAGGTAGACCAGGACTACGCAAGGCTAAAAGCAGAGGCGTGGGGAGAAGAGTTCAACCCAGAAAAACACCCAAGCAGAACGGTAGTCAAAGCAATGACATACGCCCAGATGAGCATGAAAGAGGAGATGGGATGCTGGACAATAAGATTCGTAGTAGACATCTAATATCAACATAATCAAATAGAGATGCCTTCTAAAACACCCCTTGGTAGAGAATAGCTTTATCCATCTACAATGCTGATATCGATTCTCATAAAAGGTTACCCTAAGAGCTCCTAGGAGCTTTATCAAATCCGACATAGGGTGGCTTAGCGGCCACCTTGGAGGTACACTCCTTACCCAAGATAACTTTTGATTTAAAGCTGCCCAGACATGAAGATGGGTATAGAAGGGGGAGAGATATGTTTTCTTGGGGTTAAACGTTATATGATTAGGGGCTGATTATGGGTTGTAGTATTATGAATGGCACTTTATACTGTCCTCCCCCGGCATCGTATATGAGGTATGCCCTGCTAACCTCAATATACCGTGGGCTGAATGTAACCTCTTGTTTAGCATAGAAATTAACTTTAGCAAAGTACATGTAGAATTCATCTACATTCCTCGAAATTCCAATTCCAATGGTTAAGGCGGCTAGGGCCGCTGCAGTCCAGCCGGGTGGCGTTGTTCCGAGTATCATGAGTGCTAGAGCCCCTACAGCTAGGGATATACCGAATGTATATGGAGAACCACTATACTGTTTGAGAACCAGAGCTTCAAAGGCTATAGCTAGACCTCTAAATGAGCCTAGAGAGACCCAGCTAGTATACTCGCTGCCTCTAACAAGCCTGTACACCCTCTCAGCCACACCGTATCCATCAGCAGGGTGATCATCTATATCATACCAGTATATCATCTTACCGTTAAGGTTAAAATAGGGGACTAGGTAGACTGCGAGAGATTTATCAACAATCCTATCTCCAGGCCACTCAACATAGTCGTACTCAACAAGCCACATGTAACCCCAGAAACCTATAGCTAGTAAAGCCTCCTTATAGAAGGTACTAGGTGTAGGCCTAAAACTTTGGGTAAACATGTAAATACATGTTGATAGCTCACTTGTAAGATAGGAGTTCTTCAATACACATTCAAAGTGAAATAGTGTCTCTTCGCTAAGCCTACCGCTAATCTCCCTGTAATACCCAGGCCCTGGAGCTACAAAAACGCCCACGAGGTTTTTGAAGACCAGGCTTAGCTCAAAGCTAACAGACCGATAGCTATCCCTCTTCAGCAGTATACGATTATACATAAACACATCTTTAAAATATTGTCCATCAATTGGGTCAACGTGTACTATTAAGGCTGGTATCCCCTCAAGACGAGATTGTATAAGTGCTCTGTTAAGTCTCCACTCGTAGCATGTAGCTGATATCTCTGAGTAGTAGCATTGATCAAATATAGTTCTTGGAGGTGTTGTCTGTAGTACCTCGGCTTTACTCGATTGTTCTCCACTGCTTGTCTTGTTTAGCTTGATCTTGTGTACTGGTTTGAATTCAACTTCCACTAATATGTTCCTGCCCTTAGCCTTCCCGGGTATTATTGGTATTGATATCACGTCTGTTGCAATGTACTCCACGCCATCCTCCTCTATCTTCGATACTATGAATGTTAAGAGTCCTAATCCACTATGTGCTGGGTTTGAGTTAGCCTCCCTCAAAACCCTGACGACATCGTCGACATAGCCCGCTATATCCACTGAAGCCCTACCATGGCCCCTACCCCTAGCAACATCCCGGGCACCATCAACAGTTACACCTGACATTGTAAAACCAAAGTCTATGGGTTTACCGTTACGTTTAACCTCTAGGATAACGCTAGTTTTATTCTCTGAAGCTAGGGGTATTAGGGGGGACTTGTAGATAACCTTGTAGCTTAAACCCTCATATACGACTTCTGATAGCGTTGTAGAGTAGGCGTTAAGGGATAGGAGTGGAGCGTATAGAGCTAGAAGAGTTGCGATAACAGCTGTGAATGCAGCCTTGAAACCCTGTAGCATTAAAGCCAAGCCCCAGCACCACCACCAGATACTTCCAAGCTTAAATACACAAGTATATACTAGGACGTTCTAAGCTTAGATTGAAAGTTGTGAATTCAGTTGCACTCTCGACATGGAGTCCTAGCAAGGTTCATCTACGGGGGTGTTCGAGTGCATCATGGTATCCTTTCAAGGCGTGCTTACACAGCCTCACGATCAACATGGTGTGTTGTCTATGGAGGCTTACAAGTCTAACTGTGTTTATGGACCAACATGGGTAAGCATGTTCGCCATCAAACTCATAATAGCCTAAGCTAGAGTATATTTCTAAGCTCCAGAGCCTTGAATACACATACACTAGGGCTCAATGGCAGTTAAGTTCACTCATAGATGCTCAGATTCAATGATGAAACCGTAACCTTCTGCCTTAAACTGGAGGGTGTGGGGAGCACGGCTGTACTTCTTACTTTAACGGCCCTAAGTGGAGTTTGAAAATCATTTCGGTTTCTATGGTTACCAGTTTCATTCGCATGCTTTTATATGTAAGTCCCCGGTTCTAAAGCAACTTCTATTATTGCGTAACCTTTATTGATCGTTGCTTGAGTTACTTAAGCGTAGAGGCTGTTGCAGTTTTATAATTAAACCTATTAAACCTAGATATCTATAAATAAGTGTGGTTACCCTTAAGTTAGTGTATGTGTATTTAAGCTTTAAAGCTTGAGGTATATTCTGGTTTAGATTTTATTGTTAGTTATGGGTTTGAGGTGTGCTTTTTGGATCATTTTATCTAAGCTTATAAAATTGCTAGAGGACAGGCCAATACACGTTGTAAGAGTATCCGAGAGGGGTTCCTCAAGCGTAGATCCTTTCACAAAGAAGAGGATTGATGGATACAGTCCTCTGGTGATCCGCACTGCGGTGAGGGGGCTAAAGGTAGGTTCAAGGTAGTGAAGATTATCTTAAGAATTGCATATGTGGACGGTAGGATTGTTGAGAGGGACGTTATTGGAGCAATCAACATCGGGTTGAAGTATCTCTCCTCAAATGGGAGCCCAATGGCGTTGGGCTCGACTGGGGCCCGTGAGGTGTGGGTGAGGCTAGTGATCCCACACCTAGGCCTAACCCCGCTAACGGAAATACAGGTATTTGGAAATACCATCAAACTGTTAGCGAGGAAACGCTTGGAATAGTGTTGGGGAAGCTTCCTTGTTGTGTGTTCCAAGAATGCTTTAAGGTTTTAGAGCTGTAGTAGGTGGAGTTTAAATGAGGATTCCTAGCTATCATGGTGGCTTTTTAGATTGGGTTTATCCTTGTCTTGTGTGTTTAGGGTGTAGGGTATATCTTTTCGTCTCCTGGGCCGCAGAATATTACTGCTGGTTCTGGCTCTATTCTCTTTCCTGTCTCCGGGTCTCTTGTGTATGCTTCTAGGAGCTCTCTTGCTGTTAACTGGTGGTATTTTATGTTGTTCCCTTCTAAGCTCACTATGTAACCTCTTATCTCTTTTATTGGGAGTCCTGTTGTTTCATCTACTTTCTTTGTGAAGCTTCTGAGGAGTATTGATATGGTTTTGCTCTTCTTTAGTGAGTTTGAGAGCCATCTGTAGAACTCTGGCCAGAATTCTGGGTCTGCACCGTATACTACTAGGTTTTCTTTCAGCCTGGAGGCATCCCATTTTATAATCTCTAGTTCTCCAACCTTCTGGAGGCCCATGTTCAGAGCTGTTATAACCTCGTCTGATAGACCCTCCCACTGTCTGGGCCTTGCTAGTTTATGGCCTGAGATTGTGAGTATGGCGTTGCCGTAGATGTGCTTCTCCAACTCTATTAGAAGCTCCTGGAACCCCCGTAGCTCGCCTACCGCCCTACGCCTCTCCCTCTCCGCTTTCAAGACGAGCTTTTCTACGTTCTCAGCTTCCACGTCTACAATACCCTTGAATAGGTCTATGAGCTCCTCCAGCGTCCCCTCGAACTCGTCTAGAAACCTCTTAGACCCTATTTCAACCTTGAACATGTAGTGGCATTTGCCTTCGAAGCACGCTATCTTATCAAATTCTATAATGTGGAATGGTACGTGGACCCCTCGTTCTTCGATATACTTCTCCAAGGCCTCCTCTATCCTCCTTATATCCTCTTGAAGCCTCCTCCTCCTATAGAGCTCCTTCTCCAGGGCTTTCCTAAACATATCAAGTTGCCATGGGGGGGCGTTCTTTATAAACTCCAGGATAGTCCTAGCATTATACTTCTCTCCGCTTGGGAACTCCACGACATCGGGTATTACAGTGTCCTCTCTGCCTAGGAGGAGCTCCAGGTTATCCCTAACCTGATCCACTAGATCTACAGAGTCATCTAGATCCCCAACGATGTCTAGTACATAGTCAGCATAACCTCTAAGCCTATCCTTAAGCCTCCTAATCTCCTTAAGCGTCCTCCTCCACTCCCCCACCTGAGATCTCTTAACCTGCCCTTTGCTACTCTTAGCGGCTCTTCTAGAGAGCTCCTTGTTTAAAGCTTTCCTAAACAACTCCACCTGCCATCCAGGAGCACTCCTCAGAAACTCCAATACAGCCTTAGCCTTATCAACATCCCGCTGTTCAAGCCCCCCACTAGCAATGAGCTCCTCAAGTCTAGCTCTAACACTCTCAACCACATCAGGCGAGCCTTCAACACCACCAAGGAGGTCTAATGAGAACCTAGCGTAATCCTCAAGTTTCCTCCTAAGCCTCCTAAGCATCCTCTTGTACACACGAGGATTGTAGCCTCCACCTACATCCAAGCCTGCCAGCCGAGATATGTTATCTAGAGGCTAAACTTTATAAGGTAAGATGGCTCTATGGCTCCCCGAGCAGAGGACCTTTAAACCCCAGCTATTTTCTCCACCGATGTTATTAAGCTCTCTTAACCCTCTGTTGCTCAGTGGATTCTATGAGCTTTAGACCTGGAGAAAGACAGCATGTAGAGCTCGCCTTGAAGTACCTTGAGGGGGGCGGAGCTCTCATCCACAAAGATCCGGTCAAGGCTAGCGAGAAGCTGTACAAGGCTACAGAGGAGGCTGTGAAAACCCTCGCAATACACTATAAGTGGATGATATAATCGAGAGGGCCACCGAGAGAGGGAGGTGGACTGCCGCGGATCTCGATAGAGCTGCTAGGAGGATAGCAGGGGAGCTTAGCACACGGTTCCTAAGCTCGTAGGTTCAGCGTGGACACTACACGTCTGGAGATTCCACGAAGCGAAACTCAACTCAGAAGCCGCGGGGAATAGACTACCACATGGAGAGGATCGTGCTAGAAGCAGATAAAGCCACCAGGTACAGCTATGTTATTGAATTTAAAGATCGTAAACAACTATCTGGAAGATTAGGACTGTCGAAATTCTCATCATGACAATTAGGTTACTCTAGGTGAACCAGACCCCACTAGGAGCTCTAAGAGCATACCTCCTCTCCAAGTACCCCTTCAAGCGTATACCCTGTTACCAAGAAGCTTAGGTCTTTAAAGTAACCCCCATGATTGTCCGGCATGGAGGGGTTACTTAAGACCATGTCTAGAGCCCCCCTCTATCCTAGCTCTTAGAGCTCCGGTAAGTGTATAGCCATAGGGTTTAAACTTTCAATCCAAGAGCGCCTCCACAGTAGATGTCAAGACTTCCATCAGTTAGCCTATAATTTGAATATCTGCTAGGGCAGCTTCTATGGTTTTAAACATAACGCTCTTGGTGTGACCCTCTTAGGCAATCATGATGGCTACCCTCACGTATTGGAATCCCATTCTAGCTCCTCATTATTCACGTAGTCATTAAATTCTATTGGTAAGACCCTAGTGACCATGTATTACCTGTTAGGAGGGGTTACACGATCGTTTGAGTTTCACTAAGAATTAACTCTAGATAGACGTTGGTTTTGGAAACTCTAGTAGCTTTAAGATTTAAGGAGATAAAAAGGACTTTTATGCCGGGGATAGGGGGGACTGTAGAGTTTATGGACATGGGACGAAGAATGTGATTCTTGCTATGTTAGATGCGACGCCGAGATCCCTTAGATCCTTCTCGTCTACAACCCCATCTCCGTTAACATCGGATACTATGTCTGGTGCGTCGTCTAGCTTACCGTTACCATCCCTATCAGTTATGAAAGCTGCTATGGCTTTCGTCCACCCACACCATGCGGGGGCTCCTACTATCCACACTGTCTGTATGTATCTAGAGAAGGGTCTTCCGTCGAGCCTGAGTGTATCCTGGAACCCGGTGAACTGGAAGAGGTTCGCTAGGTTCCTACCGGGCCCTCCTAGGGCTGCTGGTGTGTTATTGAATAAGACTACAAGCCCTGGGAGTGCCTCGTTCCTCCCTGGTCCAAATACTGGAGGCCCCGCCCCTATGGATACACCATCTACAGGCCCTATGGCTGTAAGATTAGATCTAAACCCTACCACATGGGTTGCATTAATTCTTACAAATGGGTTAATTGATATCTCAGGGAAGGCTACAAGCCTAGGATCTGTCGTTATTATACGTATATCCACTATGTAGAACCTCCCACCAACACCAACCTCAGATATCGAGAGAGGTGAGGCAAAGATAACTACAGTACGACCCTCCGGACTCTGAGCTTCAGGACTTCGAGCTTCAAAGCTACTCTTCAAAGCTATTGCTACTGTTGATAATAGCAAAATCGATATTACTATTATGATTAAAACCGAATTCCCCCTCAACTCAAACCACCTATCGAGAGTGAAGCGTAACCTTGCTGAATAAATTTCTACGTATATACCGGTACAGTTTGTCACACAACAAAATCCACACTCGTCATCCCAGTAATCCACTAATGCCCAAGTTGTTTATCTTAAAAGTGCTAAAGCGGCTTCCAAGCCGGATATCTACTAGAGTAACCCTCAGGTTAGGTACAGAGGATAGCTATCTTTCTAGACCGGCCATGATATAATTTGATGGCCTGAAGGTTACCTTAGGAGTTTAACTTTAAGGTTAGAGAGATTTTATGCTATTCAAACTTGATATCCACGGTCGTCTCTAAGCGTTTACTGGTAACTCCACGCTCGCAGTCGACATCGTAGACTTTGCATATACGATCTGTTTTCACATGGAGCTTCGCTATGAAAGGCTCCTCGGGCGAAGGCTTTTTGATCACGAAGTAGTGTATGTTGTTTATAGAGTCTCCTGGTTTAAGCTTCACCGTTATGAGCGCGGCTAGTACTGCCATACCACCGACTGCTACCTCACCTTTAACCGGTTCTAGTGATACGTATGTAAACAGGAATCCGCTATCATGTACGTTGAGGATCTCCACTAGCTCGTTCCTAGGGAGGTAGAAGTAGCCTCCCCCGCATAGCACGTAGACGTTCTCAGGCCCCCTGTTAGTTAGTGTTATGTTAACCTCAAGTATGGCTATGACACAGGGATCCTCTTTGAGGAGCTCCAGAACCCTGATATCACTAGGGTGCATGCCAAAGTACTCGGGGCCGTAGGATTCAATCCTAGCAACTAGCTCTCTAAACAACCCCTCATCCACTATAAACCTCCAGTTAACCGAGAGCTCAAGGCTAGAGTCTGCAACCTCAACCCAGGAGCTCGTACTACCAACACCTTCCCCCGTAGAAGCCTGCGTTGAGGTATTCGAGGTGGGTAGCTCTAGACTTTCTAGGGGGTACGCTTGAAGTGGTGGCTTGGGAGTAGGCGTGCTCTTAAAGCTCCTAGGAGCGTGGGAGATCGATTGTAGAGCTAGAATAGCGCCTAACACGATGATAGTGAGGGCGATTAGGCCTAGATAGAGCCTCCACATACACCTCACCTACGTTACTAGAGGAGCTCGTACAACCTAAAGCTTAAACCGTTGAACGTGACTGTTCAAGGGGTTGAACAACATAGCTAGCATGGCGAGCTCGACTTAACCGAAAATCGTTAGGGTAACCCCGGCGATGTGGGAGGTTACTTTAACGTTATGGTTGGATGGCTCCTGCTGGGGCTCCATGTGTTGATGTTAGCCCCAGGGGTTACTCTATACTATAAGCTTTAATTGTATCCGGGTTACTTGATGTAGGGTTATGAGGGGTCCCCTGTCTTGGCCGGTATTGCTGATGTTATTAGTGGGGGTGAGGTTTTCAGAGTTTGATGTAGGGTTATGAGGGGTCCCCTGTCTTGGCCGGTATTGCTGATGTTATTAGTGGGGGTGAGGTTTTCAGAGTTTTATCTGAGGCTTTTAGGGTTGATGTTGGGGAGTATGTTGTATTGGTTGCTCATAGCCTTGGTGAGGGTGCTTTCCCGGTCCTGGTCTCCGTTATTCTCAGCCAGAATACCAATGATAGGAATTCCATCAAGGCTTTTCTCACGTTGAGGGAGAGGGTTGGTGTTAGGCTTGATGATATACTGGGGGCTTCCGTTGATGACATAGCATCCTCTATAAGGGTTGCTGGTTTATGGAGGCAGAAGGCTGAGACTATCAAGAGGGTTGCAGAGCATGTTGCAAGGCTTGGTGGTGAGGATTTCCTGCTGAAGGAGGACCCCTTTAGGGTTAGGGAGGAGCTCTTGAAGGTTAAAGGTGTTGGCTTCAAGACTGTTGATGTATTCCTCTCAGTCGTCAGGAGGGCTCCTGTGTTCGCTGTGGATACCCATGCTATGAGGGTTGCGTTGAGATGGGGTCTTGCTAGGAGGAGGGATTACATGGAGGTTTCAAGAGCACTCCTAGAGTACTTTGGGGCTGAGAGGGCTGAGGAGGCCCACAGGCTCCTAATAGCCCTTGGAAGGAGGGTTTGCAAAGCTAGGAGTCCGAGGTGCTGGGAGTGCCCTCTAGCGAGCTACTGCCCGAGCTCGTCAAAGCGGTAGCTGTGAGCAAGCCCAACAGGGATACGTGGCTTGTGGAGGAGCTCCTAGACTCGTTCACACCATGGGATGAGGGTGTAGAGGTTAGAAGGACTAGGTTCCCCGGAGTGCTACTAGTACTATCAAGGAGGCTTGATCCAGCAACCATAGCAAGGCTGTCGAGAAGGGTTGAATTCTCGTTCATGACAAGGCTTATACCGGCAACCATAGCGTTACACGTTGAGGCTAAAAGCGAGCTTGTAGGAGCTCTAGAGAGGTTACTCAGAGGGGTTACCGGGGATCTAGATCTCATAGTAACTATTAGGGGTGAGGGGAAGAGCGTGGTATCAGAGTCGGAGGTGAAAAGCCTAATAACCGGCATGAACTATAGGTTGAGGAGAGGTGCTGTTAGGGTTCTAGCAGTAGAGTCTGTAGACAGGCTCTTCGTATTAGCAGTTGGTGTTATTAGAAGTTGTGGGTTGAACTGTAAGCTCCTGGTGGTGGAGTAAGTGCAGGCCTAATCCTACCCTCTCAGACTACCTTCTACGAGCTCGTACATCTTGACAGCGTTATCCCTCAACTCCCTCACCACATAGTGTGTAGCAATGACTACAAGGGAGCTCTCAGCCATAGCTATTATATCTTCTAATAGCATCTTAACCCTACTGCTATCAAGGTGGTTGAAGGGCTCGTCTAAGACTAGGACCCTGGGCTTTAAGGCTAGGACTCTAATTATGGAGACAAGCCTCCTCTGACCAGCGCTTAGACTCCTAGAGCTGGATTTCAGGAGCTCTGATATCCCATACCTTTTTATGAGCTCCTCCAGGTAATCATAGTTATTAAAGCCCCTTAGCTTCAACCCCAGGCTAACGTTATACCATACATCCCCCCTCAGGAGTATGGGCTTATCATGTACGTACACTATATGATGTCTAACCAAGTCCCTCTCCGCAGGCCCTAGATCCCAGTAGCTCCTACCATCCACGATAACACTACCCCTCGTGGGCTTATAGATAAGGGATAGGATTTTAAGTAGAGTCGTTTTACCGGAGCCGTTAGGGCCCATGACTACATGTAACCCTTCACCTTTAATCTCCATGTTTATCGATTTTAGCACATACCTTCTACCATCGTAGCTAAACCATACATCCTCTAATCTTACCTCCAAACCAAACCCCCTATCGCCCTCGCGACTATCGACAGCCCAACGGTTAGCATCACTAGTATCCCCCCTAGTGCTAGAGCGTACTCATAGTTACCTAGTAGGACTTCCAGGGCTATAGCTGTTGTCATGACATTCGTTAAACCCTCAATCCCACCACCTACAACCATTACAGCTCCAAGAGCTCCTATGGCTCTGGAGAACGCTATGAGGTATACTGCTATGAGGGCTGGAGGAGACTCTCTTAGTATCAGAGGGTAAACTTTACCAGCTGGGGCTCCAAGTGATAGAACGAGCTCCTTAACATCGCTCCACAACTGCTCGAAGTACCTGTAGAGTAGTGTCACCACTATAGGTAGGGCTACGAGGGCCTGGCTTACTATGAGAGCTGTAGGTGTGTATAGGAGCTTGAGGAAGCCTAGAGGCCCCCCGGGGTATATGAGCATGTATACTATAAGCCCTACAACTACAGTTGGAGCACCCACCAAGGCGTCGAAAACGCCTATCAGCATCTCAGAGAGCCTCCTAGGAGTTACTAGCATTAAAAGCGATATGAGAGCTCCGAACGTGAAGGCTATTAATGCTGCTGCCAACGAGATATAGATGCTCCTAGCCACTATATCAACAAGAGGCTCGGCCACCTTTAACCACCACGTTTAATCTCTATTGTTGACAGCTGCTCCCAGAGCTTCGAAAGCTCCACCATACCCCTAGCGGGATAGAAGGTCCCCTCTACAGCATACTCCCTCTCCAAGACATCCTGGCCTTCGCCTAGAACGTACCCCACTATAGATCTTAGGAGCTCCCCCAGGTGCCCCTCCCTACACCTGTCATGCTTAGATGTTACTATCGAGTAGACGTTCACTAGGAGGTAGGTGTCCTGGGTGAATAGTATCTCAAGGTCGCCCACCTTACCCTGAGACTTCAGCTCCTTGAACGTACCTTCATCAACGAACGTGTACGCCTTCAGATTAGAAGCTGTTATGAGAGTTTCAGGTGCACCCTGTGATGTTCTAAGATACCACCTCCTACCCTCAGGGTTTAAACCAGCTAGGCTCCATATCTGGAGCTCCCTAACATGTGTTCCCGATAGGTCACCTCTGCTCACAAACATTGCAACCCCCCTCTCTCCAGCATCGAATACCCTCTTAAAAGCCTCAGTTACGTTAGAGGCCTTTGATACGCCTGCTGGATCACCCCGAGGTCCTACGATGGTGAAGTGGTTGTAAGCGAATACCCCATGCCAGTTGATCTTACCCTCCTCAACGTACCTCCTCTCAAGTAGGGGGGAATGTGTGAAGGCTAAGCATATGGACCCGTCGGCTAGGAGCCTTAGGAGATCCCCACTACCTCTGGCAATGTACTTGAACTCAACCTTGTAGTCTAAGCTGGCGCCAAAGCTCTCCAGGAGCCTTTGAGCTAGCCCTGAAGCGTAGAGGGTCGTAGGGGATCCTACGACAAGCACTTCGTGTTGAGATATCTGATACGCATAATATGTTACAGCTAAAACAGCAACAGCTAGGAGTGTGGCGAGAAAAGCTAGACCTCTTAAGCTTAAACCAGGGGTAGCCAGCCCGGCCACCTAACCCACCTTAACATAAACCACATACATTACCGAGCCCTATTAACCCCATCTCGGGTTAGAACAGCTATTTATATCCCCCCGTTACTTGAAGCAGTTTACAGGGTGAGGGTTTCCCGGTGTTAACGAGGAGGCAGGAGGAGATTCTCAAGCTAAGATCAAAGGGTCTAAGCCAAACCACAGTCTCCAAACTCCTGGGGACTACTAGGGAGAATGTAGCTCTCATAGAGAGGCGTATTAGGAGAAGAGCGAGGAGAGACTTGGAATCTCTAGCATCCTACCTTAAAGCCGTATCAATAGCTACAGTAGTACTAGAAAAGGGTTTCACCATTAGAGAGGCTGTAGACCTGGTAATACGTGAAGCTGACAAAGCAGGGGTTAAACTTAAAGCTACATCAACAGAGCTGGCTGAGACCATCAAAGTGCTTGGATCAGCCGCAGAGAATAGAACTATCAATAAACGCCTCTACGTATTCATAGGACGTGAAGGAGAGCTTATAGTGCTAATCGGAGAGCTTCCGCTAAGCTAGTCTAGCCTATTGAACACGTTTAAAACATGATAGGGGAGAGGTTACTATGGGAGGCTCCACTTTCAGAACTAGGTAACCCTACCTCTCAATAATCCGTAGGCTCCTAGGGCTGCAGCTGTTAAACCTATTAGCGTTGCTAGCACAGCTACAATCCTTGTGGTGGAGTGGGCCCCTTCCAGCTCTCCTATCCTGGATGCAAGCTCTTGAGCTTTAGCGTTCAACTCCCCTCTCAGCGCCTCTAGATCTCCTCTCGCCTGCTGCAATCTAGAGTCTAGCGTGTTGATCTGGTCTCCAAGTCTTCTAGCCTCCCCGGCTATCTTCTGCGATAGCGTTGTATTGACATTGGATAGGGTTGTTGACAGTCTTTGCAGGTCACCTCGTGTTATGGATAGCTGATCTCCCAGACCTTTCAGGGCTCTATCAAGCTCCGCTATGGACTGGTTTAGCGTGGCTATCCTACCCCTGAGGAGCTGTGATTCCCCTTGGAGCTCCAGCCTAAGCATTTCAAGAGCTTTTATAGTTGCGTTTAGGGAGGCTTCAAGAAGGGTTACCCTTGATGCTAGGAGCTGTATACCCTCCACAGCCCCTCTAACCTTCTCAGTTAGAGTTGGAATCCCAAGGGTTAGGGTGAACTCTAAGTTCGTAGGCCATCCGAAGGCATATAGAATCCATGCACTCAAAGTGTATAAGCCAGGCTCTGACAGTATGTAGCCCATGGTGTTGGTGAAGGAGGAGTACCTACCAGAGGGGGTTGTAAAAGTCACGGATACCATGCCAGGAGCTCCTGGGCCCGAGAGGGTTGTTATAGCTAGAGGCTCTGATACAGGCTTCTCAACGTTGACATATAAGGTCACAATATCCCATATATCCCGGGTTCCAGTTACTAGCTCAAACTGCTCTAGGAATCTAAACCCCTCAACATCAACGTTTACCGGAACCACTAGTAGGACTGGGATCCTGTAGAGATTCCCAGTTTCAACGACTCTAAATCCTATGTATCCAGCGTAAACACCTGGGTCGAGGTTTGAAACGTTAATAGTAACATTTGTGGTAGGACCTGAGATCACGTTAACTACTTTAATCTTATCACTAACACTCTTGAAGGTGTATGCATCCCAGAACTCTATGAGGGCTTTTGAGACATCTAGTGCCAGCTTCTCGCTAACCAACACTTTAACTGTAACATTGAACCTGTAGGGTTGCTTCTTGAGGATTAAATAGCCTACAGGGCTTCCTTCTATTGATAGCTCTAGCTCAGCTAAGGCGGCCTTAGAAACGTTGATAAGCCCGCCACCCTGGTCAATGGGGGTGTTCACCGGAGGTACTGGTATATACGGCCTTAAATACTCCTTATACCAATCCGGGAGTAGCCAGAACGCCTCCACACCCTGAGGTTTAACGTCTACAGCGGTTTGAACCAGGCGAGCTACCACCACCTTAGGCTCTACAGGCACACCTTTAGCTCTAAAGTAGCTTATCAACAAAGCCGCCGATCCCGATACGAAGGGCGTGGACATGGAGGTTCCCGAGAGCATATATCCAGGCTCTGGGAGGAATAGTTGTTTAGCCATATCTGTTGGTATCGAGGAGTATATGTAGACACCCGGGGCAACCACATGTGGTAGTAGCGTGCCCAGAGGTCCTGGGCCTTTAGAGCTAAACCATGCTATCATGTCGTCGCCTGGGTCAACTGTACCCATATGGCTTGAAGCTCCAACACATATGACCCCATCGGCTAGGCATAGAGCGTTGATCATGTTAAGCCCGTAAGAGTTACCAGCTGCTACGACAACAACCTTACCCTTACTCACAGCCCTCCTCAAAGCATCTATAACAGGGTCCTTTAGGATACCAGCCTTGATAGCGTATTGTATCTCAGGTGGGGCTATGTAGCCTAGACTGAGGCTTAGCACATCAGCCTCATCCCCTGTATCAGGCTCCAGGTCTGGGCCTAGGAGTGCTAGCTCTATCCCTGCTAGTACGTAGGATGCTAGTGTTCCCGAGCACCCAGTAAATAGTCTGCCTATCATCTCCGGGAATACTATTACATCGTATATGCTAACACCTGGAGCCACGCCCGGTGCTCTTCGGTGCTGACTAGCTATTATGCCTGCAACGTGAGTTCCATGCAACCCACCCCAGTAGAATCCTATCCCCTTACCACAGTAATCCACTACACCAGTACCCGTAGCGTCAACCTCCCACGCTACAACACTCCTATTGCTCCTCATCAGCCACGGGTGTAGGTTTTCAATACCAGTATCTATGACTGCCACCCTAACACCGGAACCGTTATAGCCCATTGAGACCAGCCTAGGAGCTCCAATCGCCGGGGTTCCACTACCGAGCATGGGGCTTATAGCCTCGAAGGGGAGCCTTAGAGGTTCTACTAGGTAGAGGATTCTATCCCTGTAGACATTATATCCCCTAAGTCTAAGCATCTCAGCCACGCCTGGAGGGCCTTCGATTATAAGGCCCCCTAGGAGCTTAAGCTCCCCTACAACCCTACCACCAGAACGCTCTACTAGAGCTCTCACATCACTAGAGGGCGTCCCACCTGGAAAGGCTATGAACCGACCGCTAAGCTCGCCTTGAGAGTATGGTGGGGTAGATCTGTCTAAGAGCTTCCTCACATCAACGTCCAGAGGTTTATCACTAGAACCGGTAGATGGCAGTATGCTTATAGTTGTGAAAGCTAGGAGTATTAAAGCTATGAAAACCCTAGCCTTCAACCACACCACCTATCTATGCATATAAGCTGGCGATCAAACCTTATAAATAACGTTCCTAGCATAACCACCTTACAAACCCTAATTAACCCCCGCTGGAAACCCGAGTTACCGGTGGCCGCCTTTGGGTAGGAACCCCTTCATAGGGGATATAATACTGTTTATTGATAGCGAGAACCTCATTATAAACGGGATAGGATCACCTAAACACATTAGGCTACCCAGGGAGGTTGTAGAATGGCTTAAAACAAGCCATGTAGCACGTAGGATACTAGAGGAGCTCATAACACATTACAGGTTCAGGAGGAGGCTGTGCAATAGGGGGGCTTTGAGAAGCCTCATACTCCTACTATACTCCAGGCTTAACAGAATCCCCCCCTACAAGGTTGCCTTGAAATACGACATCTCACCAGAACAGCTATACAGGCTGGAGAGGGGGTTGAGGAGCGACGGGCTACTAGACATAGTAGTTAAAGCAGCCTACTAGAGCGAACCTCGCAAACCTAACCTATATGACCTATCGTATACTCTAGTTTTAAAGCTCGCCTTCACCAGCATACAGGATAGCATTAGGAGGTCTCACATGTAAAAGTGTGTAAATAATGTGGATAACAGTGAAACTGAAATAGCTTCCAAACCCCATTATTCGTCGTTTAACGTGTAGAGCCTGGGGGGTAGCTGGCGCCGGGGGAGGGACTTGAACCCTCGACCACCGGGTTAACAGCCCGGCGCTCTACCTAGCTGAGCTACCCCGGCATCCTAGAGGATATACCACCTCTGGGGCTTTTATAGGTTTTAGTGTTTTGAATTCTCGCTCTTAGGGTGCTAGCCCTATTAGCATGGGGGCTATTTCTAGTATGCTAAGTAGGGTTTTGTAGTATCCTGTTATCATTGATGCTACATATTGATCTGCCCTGGTTAGGCTTAAACCCTCCTCTCCGGGGTTCCAGAGTCCTGTTGTGTAGAGTAGTGTGTATAGTAGGATTATTAGGGTTAACCCTGCTATAAGGCCTCCTAGCCCTGGTTCCCTCTCATCGAATCTTGTTAGAGCTCTTGTTAGAAGTAGCCAGGTTACGGTTAGTGTTACCACAGCTATAGCCCATCTAGCTAGTGTATTGTATAGTTGGAAGCCGCCATCGTATTGTGTTAGTAGACCCAGCCTTTCGAGAGCTAGGATGAGGAGAGTGTATATTACTGGCGATACTGCCAGCGTTATCATAGCGTTTCTAATCGATGTTAGAGGGGGTTTTATCGGGGTGTAGGGGTCTAGGGTTAGAGCTTTAACAGCGACATCCCTTGAGGGTTTAAGGTAGAGGCTTAGGGTTTCTGATACGTTAACAACCACTTGGTAGAAGGCTGAGAGGATTAGGGCTAGAACGAGTACATTGCCTAGAGGGTTGCCGGAGAGGAATGATACGAGGGGTTTTAAGACAGCTGATTTCACACTAACACCTCTAAGAGCCTCAATGTAAGACCACGATAGAAGGGATACAGCATAGGATAAGGCTACCACCATAACAGCTAGCGAGAACAAGGATATTACGAGAGCGGGGAAGCCTCTAACCCTAAAGGCTGAAAACTGCCCCTCCCTATAACCCTGGAGGGTAACGCTTAGGAAGTGTAGTATCAAGAGGGTGGATACAATGTAGAAGCTAGAGATAACACCCACATCAAACCCAGCTGCAGCCAGAGGGAGTAGGGAGAGGGAGTAGAGAATAGGCTCCAAGAAGACAACGGATAAGACCAGGAGGGTGAGGGAGAAAAGCTGAAACACCATAAACACCACTGGAACCACAGTATCGGGAGAAAGCCTCTCAATAAAACTAAAACCACCTAAACCCTCAAACAACAATAGAAAACCCTCTAAAACACGAACTAGTAAAGGTGTAACAACAACCAAAACCAAAGCCCTAGATAGAATCTCAACATAAACCTTCCTAACCACC
>Ga0079992_123197_pt1 | contig 98939 bp, 93 predicted proteins | sample FaiFalFF_MnMetaG_3_FD_69197 | JGI IMG/M metagenome (GOLD analysis project Ga0079992, IMG submission 69197) | Freshwater microbial communities from Yellowstone National Park, Wyoming, USA - Fairy Falls B (FF_Mn_B) MetaG (SPADES assembly) (version 2) | ecosystem: Environmental > Aquatic >...
CTGGCGCGTGCGCCTTCAATCAGCGCGACCATCACCACCACCGCCATCACGCCGAAGATCACGCCCAGCATCGTCAGGAACGAGCGCAACTTGTGCGTGCGCAGTGTGTCCAGCGCCACCCAAAGCGATTCCAGCGTCCCCACAGCGGAGAGTATACCTGTCTGCCTCAGCGTTCAGGGTTGAGTTTCAGCGCGTCGCTCACGGGCGATGCCCACTCGGGCGCAAACAGCAGCGCAATCGCTTCGTCGGGCGTGTAGCGGCGCACCGACTTGTAGGCGTCGCCTACAGGCTCGCGGTAGACCTCGATGCACCCCTCAGGTAGGTTCACCAGCCAGCATTCGGGGACACCCGCCCGCGCGTAGGCGCCCAACCAATTCACAGTCGTGCTGAGGCACGGTCGCGGCAATCTCTACGACCAGCCGTTCACGGCATACTAATCTATGCGTTGTGTGGCAATAGGTATAACCTTCATTCTTGCCAGCATCTCGATAGGGAATGAAAAATACAGCCCCTTTAGAGGAACGCTAATAAACACCTGGGGGGTTAACTCAACTTCGGACAGGTCTGCAAGCGATGCGTTATACTTCTCTCGTAGATAGCCAGCAAGCGATGCCTGTACCTCTGACGGCAGCTCCCCTACCGACACGGTTCCGGTGGGCACAGCCGCATCGCGCATGAGCCGCTCCTGCAGTGAACGAACCGTCTGTTGGATGGCTTCTCGTTGCGTAGCTTCGTAGTCCCTAATCAGGTCCATCGCTGTCTTGAGATGCGAGCCATCGATTCGGCTGTTATAGTGAAAACACAGCGAACTCCACTCAGTACGAATGCCGAACTGACGCAAAAATGCGTCGGTCGGCATGGAGGTTGTCTCCTGACTACTCAAACCGCCGCCTCCCCAAGAGTCAGTGTACCACGAAACCCCGCTTTCGCTCACAGAAGCAACAGATAGGACATAGAAAGATGTCCCGTTCTTCAGTCGCCCCCTAAGCTGGAGCTTAACATATAGACTGAACCGTCCGTCGCTCTCCAGGCGGGTTGCCAGGTCTCCCAACGCTTGGCGCATCTCTTCGGCGATGGTTGGGGGAAGACTGTCCAGCGTGAAGCTCGTCGGGGCTTCCTCATCCGAAAGACGCTCCAGCAGATGGCTGAGGATTCGGTTGGCGCGCGCAGTCTGGCTCTGGCTTAGGAGTGCGCGCGGGATCAGATACCACGCATCCTCGTTCTGGAACGCCTCGAACCCTTCGCGCTCTGCGACGCGCTGAAGGGTTTTCGGGTCGTCCGCCCGCAGTTCCTGCAGGAATGCAGGCGGTGTGGTGTTCGTCGTCACAACGACGATTGTGGAGGGCGGTTGTGACATCATAATCTCGGTACACGCTAACCACGCCAAGAACACTTTGCAGATAGTACTCACGATACCTCCTGTTCCTTTGGATTCTCCCGCAGGCGGACTGTACCCTGCTGCACAAGCGTACCCGCTGGATGCGCTCACGAACACTGCACAGACCAAACCATACAGCCAGCCTCGTCTCATAGCTCACGACCTCCACTACCGCCTAAGAGGAAAATTCCCCACCTTGTCTGCCCGTGCGCCCCTATTTTTCGTCATTTACCCCCAAATCCGCCTTCGGGAGATACGGGCGCATGCGCTTTGCTCAGCGCGCCAGCGCGAGTTCGCCTTTGGCGACAGCGAGCAGTTCGTCCGTCGTCGTCTCGGCGACGGCGACTGAGCGGTCGGCAACCCCATAGTATACCATCCACCGCCCATCGCCCATCGGCGTCAAACCCGTGGGGAATACCACGCGCTCGAAAAAGCCGCTCACCTCGTAGTCTTCGGTGGGGGTAATCAGCGGCTCGTGGGAACGACAGATGACCTTGTGCGGTTCGTCTAAGTCCAGCAGCGCGACGCCCGCGCAGTAGCCGTCTTTGGCGTTCACGCCGTGATAGACAATCAGCCAGCCTTCGGGCGTCTCCACAGGTGGCGCGCCCGCCCCAATACGCCGCGAATCCCAATGATGCACGCGCGGCGCCATCAGAAACTGATGGTCGCCCCAGTGCAACAGGTCAGGCGAGTATGCCACCCACATGTTCGGTCCGTTGAACGTCGACGCTCCTGTGCGGTGTATCGCCACATACCGTCCACCCACCCTGCGCGGAAACAGCACCACATTTTTGTTTTCGTGGTGCAGAATCAGCCCAAGTCGCTGAAAGTGCTTGAAATCCTCCGTGCAGGCAAGCCCCACGCATATCCCGTAGCGCGAGACCGCCGTGTACGAAATGTAATACACTCCGTCAATAGGGGTGATGCGACAATCTTCGATGCCGTACTCTTCGTACTTGGTTTCGGGGAACAGCGTCGGCTCGTCATCGATGGTGAAGTGGATGCCGTCTTTGCTGCGTGCCAAGCGCAAGTGCGAAATCGAACTAAGATACACCCGTCCCTCGTAGACAACAGAGCGCGGGTCGCTAAGGTCGGTCAGCGGCGAATGGCGTGGGAAGGTCAGAATCTCCAGTCGCTTCGAGTCGGAGCGGTTCAGATTCAACACAGGCACGCCCACCAGGTCAGGGTCGTCAATAATCGGGCGCTCCGCCACGCGCAAGAGCAAGATAATCTCGTCGCCAAATCGCGTTGCGCCGGGATTGAACGCTCCAACCACCTCCAGATTCGGCTCTGAAGGCTTTATCATTTCTGGCGTGATAATCGGATTTTCCGCCACACGTTTCGCCACTGAATTAACCTCCTTGTCTTAAGTGCGCGTGTGTCGGCTCACCATCTGTTGTGAGCCTGACGATGAGTCTTTCCATAATTTCGGCAGCGTTCACACTGGGGCGCAGCCCTTTGAGGGCGCGGTCTGCCTCGTCGAGCGCGTGGAATGCCGCGCACAGTTGCGCCCAGCTAAGCCGTTCCGCCTGGCGTTGCAGTTTGTCTTGCATGAACGCTTGTCGCGTCAGCACCTGCAGCACATCGGGGTCTTTAGGCAGGCGTTGGGCAACTTCTGGGCTGACGCGGTCAGGCTGCTTGATAGGCTGCCTGTGCTGAATCAGCATCCGCACACCCCACAGCAAGCGGTACTGGCGAGCAATCAGCGCGAGCGTCTTTAGCGCGGTCTCCTCGGCGCGCGCGCCTGACCGGAACATTAGGCGCAGTTGGCGCATCGCGGCGGGAGCATCCCGTGCAACGATAGCGTCCACCAGCTTGAACACCTGCGCTTGCTGCGACGCACTCACAACCATGTCTATGTCATGACGGCTGATTTCCGTACGCGGTTCCACAAACAGTATGACCTTCTCCAGTTCGGCAAGGGCGTGTTCAGCGACGCCGTCCACCAGCATTTGCAGGTACTCGGCATCTTCGGGGCGCAAGTGTTTGCCTGCGGCTCGCGCTTCGTCAATCAGTCGGCGGGTGAGCGACGCGCCCGTGAGCGCAGTGAGCTTGACCACCAGCCCGTGCTTCTCGACGGCTTTGGTGAGCGCGTTCCACGCGGCTTTCGCGCCTTCACTCTCGTCGGCGGGGGCAGGCAGCAGCACCAGACATGCAAACGGCGGCACCTGCTCCACCAGCCGCGCTAACGCCTGCAGCTCGTTGGGGCTGTAGCGGTTCGCATGCGTGAGGATCACCAGCCGCCGTTCGGCTTCCATCGGGATGGTCTGAACGGTTGCGCTTACTGTCGTCGTGGGTGTTTCACGGGCATCCAGTATGGCTTCATCGATGCTACCCGCCTCCACCTGCAGCGCGCGACGCAGCTGAGTCAGAAACTCGCGCTGCAGCACAGGCTCCTCTCCTTCCAGTAGATAGACCGTCGCTGGCGTGCGCCAGTCGCTCGCTTTCAGCTCGCTATACTTTTTGACCGCCATAGAGCCGCTGCCATCCCAAAGTGAGCAACTGCAGAGTAAGCCGTCGGACGCCGAGTTCCTGCACAATTTGGCGTCGGATTTGGGCGATTTGCTGGGCGATTTGGGGTTCCTGCGCGGCGGTTTGTTCGGGCGGGGCGTAGAGGTAAGCGATGAGGGCGGGGGTAAGCGTGCGCAGGGCGTCCGCCGCGCGACTGCCCTGCTGGCTTAGGCGCACGGCGGCAGCATCGAGGTAGGCGCGCGGCGTCTGACCCGTTGCGGGCGGCTCCAGCCCCAGCAGGCGCAGCGCGAACAGCAGTTGCCCGTAGAGCCGCTGCGCGCGGGGCGTCGCCGCGCCTGCCCGCCAGCCCATGCGCGGCGCGACCAACAAGTAAAGCATCGCCAGCACAATCACGCCGATAAGCACATCCAGCGCACGCTGCAACCACTGCCGACGCGCCTGCTGCGCCTCCTCGCTGGCAAGCGCGTCGTTTGCTCCGTCCACAATCTCAGGCGCGTTCCGAGTCGCGTCGAACGCCACCCAGCCGACGCCTTCAAAATAGACCTCTGTCCACAGGTGGCGGTGTTTCTCGCGCACGATATACTCATCCGTCTTGGGGTCGCGCTCCTGCAAAATGAACCCCGACGCCACCCGCGCGGGAATATCTGCATATAAACATAGCACCGCCAGCGCCGTAGCGAACTCCACGCAGTAGCCCTGCTTCGCCTCGAACAGGAAATACTCCACCACATCCACATCTGGTGGGTACGCCTCCACATTCAGGTTGTACGCGGTGTTCTGCTCGATGTAGCGCACCAGCGCCATCACCTTGTCGTACTGGGTGGGCTGGTTGCGGGTGAGACGGTCTGCCAACTCCTGCAGAGGTGTGCGCCGTCCGCTGCTATCGCTGCGAGCCCCAGAGCGCGTGGGCACTTGGAACGGGAACCGCAACGCCGAAGGCGGCAACTGGCGCAGAATGCTTGGATCGTCAGTCGGCCAATAGGCGCGAACCGTGTAGCGTTCGCCTGCACCCAGCGGACGGTAACTGGCGACTGCTCCCACCCAGCGCACATACTGCAACTGGCGCACGGGTGCCTCCACCTCCAGCGGGTAGCCTGGCGCGTACAAAATCCGATGCCAGCCCGTACTGAGCGTGACAGTAGCTTTGACCTGCTGCGTTTCAGGCGCGTCTATAGCACGCGGTGACAAAAACTTACCCTGACCCAGCGGAATCATCTCCTCGTAGAACACGCGCCCGCGGTTCCACCCGCGCCCCGTGTAAATGTTGTACGACTCCATGCGCAGGTATCTCGGCTGCGCACTGCCCTCGATGCGCACGCGCAGCACCTCCATGTCACTGAGGCTGGCTGCGCCTGCGCCCACTTGCAATTCGGGCGGCGTCTCGGAAGGCGTCGCGCGGAAATTCCCACGCAGCGGCATCCCAACCACCACCGTCGAGATGGCGCGCCCAATCGTCAGCGCAAGGATTGGCGTCGCCAAAAACGCCAATAGCCCTGCCAACGCCCCCGATGCGAACACCGTGCGCAGCGCATAACCCGTCTCCAGCGACGCCTGCACCTGACCCCACTCCAGCCGATGGCTCGCCAACATCAGAAACAGCACCGCCAGCAACATCAGCACGAACAACCACAAAATCTGCGTCGCCAGCATGTAGGTCGCAACCAACCCAAACAGTGCCAGCGCAGGCACGCTTTGGAACACCAGCGCGTTCATCGTAACCATCAGCGCGCTGCGCAAGCACAGATACCACAGAAACGACAGGCTAAGGTAGTTCTCGATGGAAGCGTCCAGCCCGATGCCGAAGAGGCTATTCAGGAACGATTGCCCCGTAAGACAAATCAGCGCGAGCGCGCCATCCAGAAATCCGTATACCAGCCGTGCACCCTCCGAAAGTGGAAAGCGGCTCGCCCACGCGCTTACGCCCACCCCCAACGTCAGCAGAACAAGAAACGGCATCACCGAGAACTCGCCTACTCGCGCCAGTTGCACCACTAGCACGCACGCAACCGTTAGTACCCATGCCGCAGCATACGCCACCAGCGGCGGCGCACCGCCCGAAGCCGTCCGTTGCAGCGCCATCAGTAGTTATACGATTCTACCCCGCGCGAAGTTCGCACCACACAACCCCGAGCCAAGCGTCTAAAAGTGTGGTATACTTGGAAATGGGCGAGAAGCCCTACCTTATTACAGGAGGAGACCATCATGAGACAGATAGGCTTAATCATCGCGATGCTGGCTTTGACGACGCTTGCGCCACTGTGGGCGCAGGAGACACACGACGACAAAGGCGCGCCAAGCGTTGCTGTGCAAGCGCAGCCGCAACCCCAGCCCGCGCGCGGCGATGTGCTTGCACCCGCGAATCTGGCGACACGCCTGAACCTGACCGAAGAGCAGCGTGCCCGCATCGAGGGGCTGTGGAAACAATACAACGACCGCAGCGAGCAGGTGCGCCGCGACACCTCGCTGACCGCCGAGCAGCGCATCGCACGCCTGCGCCAAGCGCGTGAAGAGTATGTGCGCCTCATCCGTACCGTCCTCAACCCCGAGCAACTCAAAAAGTTCGAAGCGCTGCTGGAAGAGCAGTCGCCCGCTCTGAGCAGCCTCGCCGACATGCGCCTTAGCCCCGAACAGATGGAGAAAATCCGCGAAATCGTGCAGCGCTACACCAAAATCCGCCAGCAGATTATCCAAGACAACTCCCTCACGCCCGACCAGCGCGCGCGACGCCTGAAGGAAGTCGAAGAACAGATGCTGCAGGAAATCCGCAACGCGCTGCCCAAAGCACTGCAGGAACGCTGGGACAAGGCGCGGCAACGCGACCAGCAGCAACAGCAGGGCGAGAAAAAAGAGCAAAAGACGGATAATTCACCTCAGAATCCCTAACCAGCTCACCGCGCCGCTCCCTGCGCGGAGCGGCGCGGTAGAAGCAATTACCGCAATAGGTAATCTCACCTACTGCCCCCCTTTCCCTACCCCAGAGAGAAAATCGCAGAAGGATGACCCGATGCTGCCCCACTCGGTGGACTTGGTCATCTTTGGGCAGGTGAGCGACCCTGACCTGAAGGCGCACATTCAGCAGGCAGGCGTGGTGTTCTACCAGCGTGGGGCGCTAACACCCGCTCACTGAGCCGTCAGCGGCACGAGCGGTTGCATCAGCGGACAGCAGCGCGCCCGTGCCTCAGGTTGCGCCCTGCAAGCAGCGCTGCCCAATCCGCACTCAACGACCGTCCACGCCCACCAAACGCACTCTGCCTTTACCCAAAACTGTAACACCGCCCAAGACAATGTTCAGGTCATAATCCCGCTGTCCCGTCGTCCAGCGGAGACGCCACACAGACTCAGGCTGCCCCTGCGCGCCCGCATCTGGCAAGGCTTCCGTGTGTGTATCTTGAACAGCCTCCGCAGGAAACACCTCCACCCCGCTTCGGAGCAGCCGAGAAACAAAGCCCGGATGAAACGCTGCGACAATCCGAGCGTCAAAGTGACTTATCGTCGCCTGCAGGAGTGTCTGCAACTGCTGCAACGCCTGCGGCGACCACTGCGCGAAACGAACCTCGCCGCCCCGCTCCACAATCGGTCGCCCCTGACCACGCAACACACCGTGATACAAACGGTAAAACTTGATTAGGCTACCCTGGAGATAGCCGAACCGCCTACTCTGTACCCACTCGGTGCCTATTTCCAACCAGCGTATCTGGTCAGGCGAAACCGAGCGACAGAACTGCTCCAACGGCTCCCACGGAAATCGCTCAGGCGCGTGCCGCTGCACGCCGCGCACCAACTGCAACACCGCTGCCGCAGGATAGTCCACTCCGCGATCCACAAACGACACATAACTGGACACCCGCAGCACCCCATCCTCAACACGCAGCCGCAGACGAGGACGCTTAAAGCGAATCTCTTCGGCGGTCAGCAGCTGGCTCAGCGAACAGCGTTTGAATTTCTCAATATCAAAAGGACGAATATCGCGAGAGGGCAGCAGTTCCATAATCACTTCTGTCCCGCTGGCTTGCGCCCACAGCGCTATCTGTTGCATCAGGGACTCTGCAGCAGGCTTTTCAATCGTGGCTACCTGCTGGGCTAACGGGGTCTGCAGCGCACGCTCCGTCTCCGCCTGCCAGCGCGTCAGCCACTGGTTCGCCTCTTCGCCCAAAACCGACGACATCTTAGCCAACCAATCCGATCGGCTGAAAGAATACAGTAAGAACCCACCGTTCTCTGCACACACTCCGTTCGCGTGAAGAACCGCATAGTTGACTTCGAGCGTAAGGTTTCGAGGATGCCAGTGTACGCCGAGAACCAGACACCACTCGTGGGGACGCGCTTCCGCTTCACGCGCAAGGTTTTGGTAATACGAATCGGGAAACCGACCGCTCAGCAGCCACTTCCACAAGGTTGGGTTGTCCGCCGACGCGGGCAACTCTATCGCGCGCAGCGATATCCCACGCTCAAACGCCTCCTCCACCATCGTCTGCAAAATCGACCCACGCCGCAACACCGAGTACACAAGCTGTCGGAGGTACTCGTCTTTGAGGAGTAGATGCTGCTCGCGTGCCAAGCGATACAACACAAGTTTCTCCTCAACCTCCGAACCAGACGCCTCCGCTAGCAGAGAAGCCTCAAGCGAGCCCCTCAAGAAACGGTCTCTCAAGAAAGGCAGATGCGGCTCTATCGCACGCCACAACTCCGCGCTCACATCCGAACGACCCAACGACAACGCGCGCAGCATTTCGGCGCGCTCCTCTTCCAGGTCTTTGTATAGGTCAGCGTTATCATGCCGCCACTGCCTGACCCAGCGGTCGATGCGCTCCCAAAGCGTACCCAGCTCCAGCAACTGCTCAAGCGAAAACGAGCGATACAGCCGCCTCAAGTGCAGGTCGTCAATTTGGGCAACCACCCTCAGCAGCAACGCCTTGACCAACAACCCCCGATCTTCCCCAAGCACACCCAAACGCCGTCGCAACGCCGACTGACGCGACTGCACCCACTCCTCCACCTTCTGCCACACCGACCCACCCACCTCCGACGCGCCCAACGGCGCCGCCGCTACCAACGCACGCTCGTCCGCATACCTACCACGATTTGCCGCCAGCCACTCGTTCACACGCGCCCGCAACGCCAACAACCGCTCGCACTCGCTCGTACTGAACAACGCATACAACTCACTCAGGTAATCCTCTTCTTCTCCCAACTGCACCCTGTGCTTGGCTTCCTCTACCAGATACGCCTTGAGCCGCTGACGCCACCGCCGCTCACGCGCTGCCACTTGCGGGTCGCGCTCCAGCACCCAGCGGTTCTCGGCATCGCTGACCTTGCGTAGGCGCACCTCCAGCCCCTCAGACAGCAACCGCACGGCGGCTTGCCAAGGGCGCGGCTTGAGATGCACCAACGCCACGCACTGTCGGAGGTCAGGCGCGCACTGAACCGTGCGCTCGCCAACGGACAGCCGCTTGGCGATCTCGGGATAGCTGTACCAGCGGAGCGGGAACTCCACAGAGGGTTCGTCGGTTGCGTTCGGCGTGGCGGTTGCAGGCGTTGCTCCCGCCGTTGCGCTCCACAGCGTAAGAGCTACAGTGATTGCTTGCCAAGATGCGTATGTGCGTCTCATCGGCTGTGCCTCCATCGTTAGGGTGGGAACTTGGTTCTTCCATAATACCGCATTTCCTTCTGTTCCCCTTGCGGAGCAAGGGGGGCAGTTGTGAACTCTGGCGGCGCAGTTGGTATAAGAGCCTGCGGTTATACGCACCTTTGACCACTTCGCGGAGCAGGCAATTCCTGTCGGAGGGTGGCAGCAAAACGCGCAAACGCTTCGCTGTGGCGCACCTGATTAGCTCCTACCCTCTTCTGCTCCCTCGAGTTGGAAACCGCTGGAGAATGTCGCGCAGCTGGCGGATCGCGTTCGGGAGGTACGATTGGTCAAGCTGCGCGTGGAAGGTGTGAACCTCTTCACCGAAGGGATGTACAGGGCAGATCTCAACCTTCATCTCGATGGCGCCGCGTCGGTGTTCAGCCTTCAGTTCAACGAATAGGTATGGTTCTAAGCAGGCGAGGGTCGCTGTGCCTCTGAGACGTTGGTACAGGCGCTCGATTTCGTGAAGCCAATCGCTCAGCTCCCAAGTAAGTACCATCGGCTCACGCACCACCCAGACGCTTGAGGACGCGCTCTCGTAGTGCGCCGTCGCATGAAGCCAGTTTGCATCGTAGCCTTCGTGAATGTCTGGAAACTCATACCCGTGAATCCACAATCGTAGTCCCCCAAGCGTGAAGTCGGGCTCGCCAAGAGAATGCTCGAAGCGTTTCATGGGGAGATTCTACCTGATTTGGGTAGGTACAATACCTGCCGCCATGCCCCGCGTGCTGCTCTTGAACGGACCGAACCTGAACCTGCTGGGGACGCGCGAACCCGCAATCTACGGCGCGGAGACGCTCGATGCTATCGTGCAACGCGCGACCGAGTACGCCCAGTCGCTTGGCATCGAGCTGCGCCATGTGCAGTCGAACCACGAAGGCGCGCTGATTGACGCGCTGCACGACGCGCGCAACTGGGCGAACGGCATAATTATCAACGCAGGCGCATACACGCACACCAGCATCGCCCTCTACGACGCCATCCGCGCTGTCGGGCTGCCTACAATCGAAGTCCACCTGACCAACATCTACGCCCGCGAGCCGTTCCGCCACCAATCAGTAATTGCGCCCGCCTGCATCGGACAAATTAGCGGCTTCGGCGCACACAGCTACCTGCTCGCCGTGCAAGCGATGGCGTACCTCCTGCAAAAACCCGCCGAGCAGGTATAATCCCCTGCAGCGAGGTGGTACGATGGTAACGACGATGACGCCAACCAAACGGCTCTCACTGAGCGATTTGCCCCACCTAAGCACGGGCAAGCGCACCCGCCTGTATCGGATGATGTATAAGTACGGCATCGGCAACGGCACGCTGATGGTGCTGCCATACGACCAAGGGCTGGAACACGGACCGCGCGACTTTTTCCCCTACCCGCCATCGGGCGACCCCGACTATATCTGCCGCTTAGCAATCGACTTGGGCTTTTCGGCGGTGGCGTTCCAGTACGGAATCGCCGAGAAGTACCTCGCGAAGTTCGCAGGCAAGATTCCGCTGATCCTGAAGCTGAACGGCAAGACCGAGATTCCGTCGGACGCGCAGGCGCTGTCGCCACTCAACTCGCGCGTGGAGGATGCCGTGCGGCTGGGCGCGGACGCCGTCGGCTACACGCTCTATGTCGGCTCGCCACGCCAAGATGAGGACTTCCGCCAGTTCATGGAGGTACGCGCCGCCGCCGAGGCGTATGGCATGCCGCTGATTGTGTGGGCGTACCCGCGTGGCGAAGCGGTGCAAGCTAAAGGTGGGCGTGACAGCCTGTGGGCAGTGGACTACGCCGCGCGCGTCGCCGCCGAACTCGGCGCAGACATTGTGAAAATCAACTTCCCCAAGCTTGCTCCGCCTGAAGAGCGCGCCAAGCACCCCAAGCCCTACAACGAACTGGAAGAGAACGACGAGCAGCGCATCCAGCGTGTAATCAACTCGGCGGTCAATACCTTCGTGCTGCTCTCCGGCGGCGAGAAGGGCAACGACGCCGATGTGCTGCACAAAGTGCGCCTCGCAATGGAAGCAGGGGCAATCGGGCTGATTTTCGGGCGCAACATCTGGCAGCGACCCTACGAGGAAGCCGCGCGCCTTGTGGAGCAGATTCGCGCCATCATGCTGGACTACGGGCGACCCGAACCCGAAGTCTGAAGGAACGCTTCAATCACGGCGACCGCCCGCTGGAGGTCGGACGCAGACACATGCTCCAGCGTGTCTGTGATCCAGTGCCAGTGGGGCGGGACGCCTTTTTCAAGCTCGCACCACATGGCAATCGCGCGGTAGCCACGCAGGTAGAACGGCAGCGCGTCGGTGTACGCGCCGTGCGGTACCGCGCTGGGCTGTAGGCGGAATTCGGGGTGCGCCGCCGCGAGGCGTTCCATCGCGCGTATCATGTCAAGATGCGCCCGCGCGCGGGGCAGCATCGCCTCCGCCACCAAGTAGCGCGGCTCGCCCAGCCCGATGTGGTCGATAATCAGGAACTCGGCGTCGCGCAGTTGGTGTCCGTACTCGCGCTCAAAGGCGAACGCGCCGTTGGGTCTGCCGACCTCCTCGCAGCCCGTGAACACGCCCCACACCTCCGTATGCGGCAGCGGCGCGTCGGCGAGCCGTTCCAGCACCGTCAGCAGCGCGGCGGTTCCCGACCCGTTGTCGTTCGCGCCCTGCACCCACGGCAGGAACCATTCGCGGTGCAGCAGCAGCCCCATCCCGTATAGCGCGACCAGCCCGCCGAGCGTCATCAGGGCGCGGGATACGACAGGCAGCCACGCCACTCCCAGCAGCGGCGAGACCGCAAGTAGCACCGCGCTGAGGGTGTGCGCCCCCAGCACGCCCGCCTGCAGTTGGAAGTTGCGCCCGAACGCCCGCACATGGCGCGGATGCCACATCAGCGCGGCGCGCTGGCTGTCGATATGCGCCATCAGCACCACGCGCCGACGCACTTCGCCCTGCGGGGGCACGACGGCAATCAGGTTCGCGCTCTCGCGCTGCGGAAACAGGCGCATCACATCCCACCTGCCGCTGACCAAGCCCCAGAACATCGCCATCGCCGCCAGGCTACTGCCCGCGCCCACCCACCACAGCAGGGGCGCGTTCAGCCACCCCAGCACCGCCGACGCCACAAACAGCGCGGAGACCGTCAGCCACGCAGGGGTCAGCGACGCGACGCTCCGAAACGGCTGCTCGAAGACCGTCAGCCCGCGCTCGTGCAGGCGACGATGCAGGTACTCGCGCAGGCGCGATTCGGACTCAGTGGTCGCAGGACGCGCCCCAAAAGCGTGAATCAGCGCGGTCAGGTTCTGGTACGCCTCGTGCATGCCTCCGCCTCAGCCGTAGAGTGTACCTGCTGGCTAAAGCGGCTCGCTCCACAGCGCGGTTATCGGGACTGCCCACAGCCCCTCACCCATCGGCAGGCTCCGCTCGCCTGTGTAGAACACGACGCCCAGCCGAAACCGTTCAGGAACCGCGCTCTGTAGCCAGCGCAGCCCGCGAAAGTCGTCTGCGTGCAGGGTACTGCGACGCTTGACCTCCACGCCGACCAGTTCGCCCTGCGCCGACTCCAGCACGAAGTCCACCTCGATGCCTTTGTCCGTGCGCAGGTGATACAGGCGCGTCTGCGTGTCGCCGCAGTGGATGTGCTTGAGCAGTTCCATCCCGACGAAGTTCTCCAGCAGTTTGCCCGCGTAAGTCGGCTCGCGTTCCAGCCGCGTCTCGTCGAAGCCCGCGAGCGCGACTGCCAGCCCCGTGTCGTTGAGCATCAGTTTGGGCGCTTTGAGCAGCCGCTTGCCGAGATTGGCGTACCACGCAGGCACGGAATGCACCACGAAGAGGTTCGTCAGCAGGCTTAGGTAGCGGCTGAGGGTCGCCTGCGCGACGCCCGTTTCGCGCGACAGCCCTGCGATATTCGCCGTCGCGCAGGGGTTCGCCGCCAGCAGGCGCAGCAGCGTCAGCACGGCATCCTGACGCTCGACTCCGCCCAGTGTTTGCAAGTCGCGCGTAATGAGCGCGTCGGCGTAGCTGCGCAGCCACTCGGCGCGCGTGTTCGAGTCGTCAAGCGCGACTGCGACGGGGTAGCCCCCGCGCGTCAGGCGCGCCGTCAAGTCCGCCGAGTCGGGATAGCGCGCGCTGATGGTCGGCTCCGCGAACGCCTGCGCCACCCAGTTCACCGCGCTGCCCGCCAGCTCTGCCTGTGAGAGGGGCAGCAACTGCAGCGCGACCATCCGCCCCACCATCGCGTCGGCGACCTGCGCGTGCGCCAGCGGGCTGGCGGAGCCTGTGAGCAAAAACATGCCCGCCGCGCGCGACTCGTCGATGCGCATCTTGAGGACGGGCATCACCTCTGGAACGAGCTGCGCCTCGTCGATGGCTGTACCGACCTGCAGACTGCGCACGAAGCCGACGGGGTCGCGCTGCGCCGCCGTGCGCACAAGCGGGTCGTCGAAACTCACATAGTCGCGCAGCACGCCCGCCTCCAGCAACTGCTTCGCGAGCGTGGTCTTGCCCGTCTGCCGCGCGCCCTGCAGATACACCGCAGGCATCACGCCCAGCAACCGCTGCAGCCGTTCCGTCAGACAGCGCGTGAACATCGTGGGGAAATTCTACCCATGCGCTAAGTGAAAATCCTCAGGTTGACTGAGGATTTTCACCCAAGCACAGGCAAGGCACGAATTTCGCCCCAAACCCCGACAGGAAAACCCCATCCCCGCGCCGAACCGTCGAAGTGTTAGGTGGGACTATGGATCGGACACAACAGATGGGACCGTTGAGCGACCCGCAGCGCACGCAGGCGATGCAGATGCCCATAATTGACCCGCAGCGCACGCAGGCGATGCCGAACATACTGGGCGCGCCCGCGCAGCCGTCGCTGAGCATGGAGGTCGTGCTGGGACGCAAGTACGCGCTGGCGCAAAGCATCGCCCGCGAAGGACTGCTGACCATCATCCGCGCGGTGCAGACCGCCGCAGGACGCGCCCCGCTGAACCTCTGCCTTGTGTTAGACCGCAGCGGCTCGATGGAAGGCGCGCCCTTCGAATTCGCCAAGCAAGCCTGCGCCTACCTCGTCGACCAACTCACCGAGCAGGATGTGCTGTCCATCGTCACCTTCTCCGACACGGTCGATGTCGTGATGCCCCCGCGCAAAATCGTCAACAAACAACTGGTCAAAGACCACATCATGCGCCTCACGGTCGGCGACACGACCAACATCTACGACGCGCTGGTGGTGGGCATGCAGCAGGCGACTTCAGTGAACCTGCCAGGCTACCAGACGCACCTCATTCTGCTGACGGACGGCGAGCCGACGGTGGGCATTAAAGACTTCTCGACGATTGTGAGCGCGGCGGCGCGTGCCAAAGAGTTCGGCTTCCACATCACCGCGCTGGGCTTTGGTCCCGACTACAACGAGGAACTGCTGGCGGGCATCGCGCGGCGCAGCGGCGGCAAGTATTACTACATCGACCAGCCCCAGCGCATCCCCGAAGTGTTCCAGCAGGAGCTGGTACGCCTGATGACGGTGGTCGCCCGCAACCCGAAGCTGGAGGTGCAACTCGCGCGTTGGGTGCAGGTGCGCCAGGCGTTCGGGGGCGAGCTGCACCTGCAGGGGCGCACAGCGACGCTGAACCTCGTCGATGTGGAGCGCGGCAGCACGCTGAACCCTGTGCTGGAGCTGGAGTTCCCGAACCATCCCGCAGGCGTCTACCGCATCGCCAAACTCACCCTGCGCTGGGAAGATGTCGTGACAGGGCGCGTCGAGACGGCGACCGCCGACGCTGTGCTGGAGTTCACGACCGACCCTGCGCTGGCGAACCAGCCACAAGACCCGCGCGTCGCCAACGAGCTGCAGGTCGCTGTCGCCTCCCGCGCGCTGGAGAAGACCATCATGGGCATGCGAGCGCACCAACTCGACCGCACGCAGGCACTGGCAGAACTGCAACGCACGCAGGCGCTGCTGCTCAGTCAAGGGCGCATTCAAGAGGCGCAGGAGGTCACGCAAGCCATCCGCGCCCTGCAGAGCCAAGACGCCAACACCGCCGAGAAGACACTGATGGGCACGCTGGTCAACCTCGAACAGGGCAAGCGCGAGGGCTAACTGCACATGCAAACGCGCGAACCGTCGCAAGCGGAGCTGCTGACAGCATTGCGGGCGCGAGTGAGCGTGCGCTACAACGCCCCGCCCCGACTCGTGCTGGCGTTCTACTACGGCTGGTACGGCGCACCTGAAGTGTCGGGCAAGTGGCTACACTGGGAGGGCGTCGATGCCCAGCGCAAGCAGATCGCGACCTCCACGCACTACCCCGTGCTGGGCGCGTACGACTCCAACGACCCGAAGGTCATCGAGCAGCACTGCCAGTGGGCGCGTATGGCAAGGCTGGACGGCTTCATCTACTCGTGGTGGGGGATTGGCGGGTACGAGGAAAAGCCCCTGCCGCGCCTGCTGGACACTGCGCAGCGACACCGCCTCAAGGTGTGCCTGTATTACGAGCAGGTTCCGCAGCCAGGCGACCCGCGCAGCGTACTGCCCGACCTACGCCACATCTTGCGAGAGTTCGCCCCGCACCCCGCCTACCTGAAAGTGGACGGGCGTCCCGTGCTGTTTGTGTACGGGCGCGCGATGGGGCAACTTAGCCTGTCGCAGTGGGCGTGGGCGCTGGAGACGATTCGCGCGGAGTTCCCGCCAGGGGTGTGCGCGATTGGCGACTCGCTGGGACGCAGCGCAGCGCGCGTGTTCGACGGCATCCACACCTACAACCCCGTCGGCGTGCTGGAAGGCAAGCCGCTGGACGCCATCCAACCGACGCTGGAGGCGCACTACCGTGAGGCGATACAAACAGCGGGCGAGCTGGGACGCATCGCCTGCGCGACCATCATCCCCGCCTACGACGACACCAAAATCCGCACGCCTGGCATCCGCACCGACCGCTTCGGCGGCGAAGCGTACCGCAAGCAGTGGGACGCTGTGCTGTCGCTGAACCCCGACTGGGTGCTGATCACCAGTTTCAACGAGTGGCACGAAGGCAGCGAAATCGAGCCGTCGGTGGAACATGGCGAGCGTGAGTTGCGCACGACCGCCGCGTATGCGCCGCGCTTCAAGCGGCTGCCCGAACGCCCGCGCATGGCGACGCCGCTAACCGCGCTGACAGGCGAAGCCATCGCCGCCCTGCGCCGCGCATGGGAGGGCAAGACTATCGGCATCCTGCCCGACGCGCAGTCGGAGGCGTTGTTCTGGCTGCTGCAGGTCGGGCTGCCTGTGGAGGCGTTGGAGTATGCCGATATGGTCGCCCCGAATCGGCTGACGCCGGCGCGCTATGCCGCGCTGGTGTACACAGGCGGCGAGAGCTACCGCGCAAGCGTCAACGCGCCCGACGATGTGGATCGCGCGCTGGAGGCGTATCTGCAGGCGGGGGGCGTGCTGCTGGCGTTGCCCAGCGCGCCGCTGCCATTCTATTACGCCGACGGCAAGGCAGCGAACCGCGCGGGCAAGTTCGGGCTGCCGATTGCTGTCAGCGCAGAGCCCCCCGAAGCGGGCAAGACGGGCTTCGAGACGCCGCCCACGCAGGGCATGCAGTTCCGCTGGAACCGCACCGCGTTGCCGCGCATGGGCGACGCGCCAATGCCGTTCCCGACGGGTGGCGACCTGCGCTGGCGACCCGCCTTGCGCACGCTGGCGCGCCCCAACGCCGACTATACCCCACTGGCGACGCTGTACGACGCGCAGGGACGCAACTGGGGCGACGGCGCAGTCTGGATTCGCTACCCCAGCGGCGGGGCGGTCGGCTATGTCTGGTTCCGCCTGCTGGAGACGCCCTACGCGCCCATCCTGCTTGCACGCCTGTTCGAGTACGCAGCGCAGAAGCATTAGTCCGTCTGCAGGTTGCGGAACCGTTGCGCCGTGTGGTCTAAGTGCAGCAGCAGCGTCTGGTACGCCTGCTCGATGCGCTGGCGGATTTGTTCGGCTTTGGCGCGTTCGGGCGAGCCTTCGGGGAAGCGGGTCGGGTCGCTGCGGGCGATGAGGTCGCGATAGGCGCGGCGCACCTGTGCCAACTCCGCACCGTTGGGCAGCCCCAGCACGCGATAGGCGCGGCTGACGGCGGTCTCGCTCGCCTGAGTGGCGGAGCGTGCCGACCCCGTAGGTGCGTCGGGCGTCTCGAATCGGCGCGTCGGGTCAAGCGCGTCCTGCAACTCCTGCGCCGCTGCCGACTCCGCCGTCTCCTCGCGAATCACCTGCTCGACGCGCTCCACCAGCTCGCCCCAGTGCGCTTTCACCAATCGCGTAATGCGCCGTCCCAACGCCATCTCAGAGTTCCCCCTGCAGCCCGAAGGCAACGAATTCGATTGTACCCGCTTTGCCGCGCAGGGCGAAGTTGAGTCGAATGCGCTCGCCTGCAGGTTGCTGGAGCGCGATACGCCAGCTGAGTTGCTCGGCGGCGGTCTGGTACGCGGCGGCAAGCTCAGGCTGGAGCGGTAGGTTGCGCAGTTGCACCCGCGCCGCCAGCCAGTGGGTCGCCCCGGTGCGATTGCCCTCGCTGTAGAGCCACTCCAGCTGCACGGGCACGCTGCCCAGCGTTAGCACATAGTCCGCGCCGTAGAGCGTCTCGTAGCCGTCAGGCAAGCGCGGGCGTTCGGGCAGTTCCCACAGGGCGAAGGCGTGCGGGTCGGTTCCGAAATGGCGTCCTACGCCTGCCGAGACGCCTCCGCGCGCCGTGCCCACCCGCACATAGAGCCCCTGCTGCCGATCGGAGCCGTTATACAAGTACGCCACGCGCATGGGCAACTCGCCAATCGCGAACTGCGCAGGCGATTGCACCGCCAGCACGCTTTCGCTCAGCAGCAGTCCCGCCCCGAACGGCGCGTAGAACTTGCCGACGCGCCAGCCCTCCAATCGCTCGATGTACGCCTCGTCCAGCCCAGTGCGCGTGCGGTCGCCGCCGAGGTTTTGTAGCCGCTGCGCCACATACGCGCCGTAGCCCGCCTCGTGATAGAGCTGCAGGTACACCACCGAGTGGCGCGCGAGGTCGTCGTACCAGCGCAGGGCGGTTGTGCGTTCGTCCGCCCGCGCCTGCAGGTTCACCCGCGCCCCGAAAAAGACCGTCGGATACTGCGCCCACAGTACGCCCACACACAGCAGGCTCGCCACGACACACCACGCTCGCATGCGCGGGGATTGTACCTGACGCGCCTGTGCAGGGGGTATGATTCCAAGCGATGGACGCACGGGCAGCGATTGAGCAGGCGAAAGCGCGCGGCGACCGTGCCTTCTTCGAGCGTGCGCTCGACGAAACGCGCGGCGTCAAGGCGCTGCTGCAGACGCTTGAACAGCTGGGGCGGCTGCCAACCGATTTTGACCCTGCGCCCCTGATGCGCCTGGCGACCCACCCCCACGACGAGGTGCGGATTCAGGCGGTCAAAGCACTGGCGCGGCTTGAGAACCTTGCGCTACTGCCGTTTTATCGCGAACGGCTCGCGCAGGAGCAGGCAACCCTCGTGCGACGCGAACTCGCCTCCGCCGTCGGGCGACTGCGCACGCCAGAGGCAATCCCCACGCTGACTGACCTCTTGCACGACCCTGACCCGAAGGTCGTGCTGCAAGCCATACGCGGGCTACTCTGCTTCGACGGGCTGGCGACGGTTCAGGACGCCCTGCGCGAGCTGGCGACGCACCCGAACGAGTTGGTACGCCATGCCGTGCAACGCGCCCTCGCGCCCCGACACGCGACACCCGCCACGCGCCCCCACCCGCACAGCCCCGACGCCCTCAAGAACCTTATGGTGTGCGGGGATGTGCTGCAGGTGCTTCGGCATGTGCCCGACGAATCGGTACACCTGACCTTCACCTCGCCACCGTACTACAACGCCCGCGACTACACGCTGTACCCCAGCTATGAGGCGTATCTGGAGTTTCTGACACAGGTGTTCCGCGAAGTGCATCGCATCACCAAAGAGGGGCGATTCTTCGTGCTGAACACCTCGCCTGTGCTGATTCCGCGCATGAGCCGCCAGCACGCCAGCAAGCGATATGCTATCCCCTTCGACATTCACCCGCGCATCATCGAGCTGGGGTTCGAGTTTATCGACGACATCATCTGGGTCAAGCCTGCGCCCAGCGCGCGCAACCGAAACGGCGGGTTCTATCAGCACCGCAAGCCGCTGGGGTACAAGGCGAACTCGGTGGTGGAGTATGTGATGGTCTACCGCAAGGCGACGGACAGGCTGATAGACTGGAACATGCGCCAGTATCCCGACGCGGTGGTGGAGGCGAGCCGCGTGCTGGACGAGTACGAGCCGACGAACCTCTGGCAGATTGCTCCCGCCGCTGACCCCGTGCATCCTGCAGTGTTCCCGTTGGAGCTGGCGTCGCAGGTGGTGCGCCTCTACTCGTACAAGGGCGACTTGGTGTTCGACCCGTTCGCAGGACGGGGCACAGTTGGGCGCGCCGCGCTGCTGCACGAACGCTACTACTTCCTAACCGAGAAGGAACCTGCCTACTTCGAGTACGCGCAGAAGGTGATTACGGAGGGAAGCTTGCTGTGCCTTGATTACCCCCCGCGATTTATGCGCTACGAAGAGTTTCGCGATGCGGTTTGCGCCTAATCGGGTACACTTTCCCTGTTATGGGTCGCACAGTAGACTTTCCGCTGATATTTGAGCGCAGCGTGCCTGGTCGGCGCGGCGTGCGTCCCCCTGTGTGCGATGTGCCCACCCAGCCGCTTGAGGAGCTGCTCGGTGAGCATCTGCGCCCAGAGCCGCCCGCCTTGCCCGAAGTGAGCGAACTGGACGCGCTGCGCCACTACACGCGCTTGTCGCAACGCAACTACGGCATCGATGTCGGCTTCTACCCGCTCGGCTCCTGCACGATGAAATACAACCCGCGCATCAACGAGAAGGTCGCCGCGCTGTCAGGCTTCACACACGCGCACCCGCTGCAGCCCGAATCGCTCTCGCAAGGCGCGCTGCAACTGATGTACGAACTGCAGCAAGACCTGAAAGCCATCACGGGCTTCGCAGAGGTCACCCTGCAGAATGTCGCGGGCGCGCACGGCGAACTGCTGAGCCTGATGCTCATCAAGGCGTACCACGAGTCGCGCGGCGAGGGCGAGAAGCGCAAAATCGTGCTGGTGCCCGATTCGGCGCACGGCACGAACCCCGCCTCCGCCGCACTGTGCGGGTTCACCGTGAAGTCCATCCCGACCAACGCCGAGGGCGACACCGACCTGGACGCGCTGCAAGCCGCGCTAAGCGACGAAGTGGCGGCGATGATGCTGACCAACCCCAGCACGCTGGGGCTGTTCGACCGCAACGCGCGGCGGGCGTGCGAACTGTTGCATGAGGCGGGCGCACTGGTCTTCTGCGACGGGGCGAACATGAACGCGCTGGTCGGCGTCGTGCGTCCCGCCGACATCGGCTTCGACTGTATGCACCTGAACCTGCACAAGACCTTCTCCACGCCGCACGGCGGGGGCGGTCCAGGCGCGGGCGCGGTCGGCGTCTCGGAGCGGCTGGTGCCGTTCCTGCCTGTGCCGCGCATCGTGCAAACCGACGATGGGCGCTACGCGCTGTCGTATGACCACCCACAGTCCATCGGGCGCGTGCATGCATTCTACGGCAACTTCCTGAACCTCGTGCGGGCGTATGCCTACATCCGCGCCTACGGCGGGCGCGACCTGCGCACCATCGCCGAGTTCGCCGTGCTGAACGCGAACTACATGCTGGCGCGCATCCGACACGCCTTCCCACCCGCTGTAGACCGCCTGTGCATGCACGAGTGCGTCGTCACCGCCAAGCACTACAAGCAGCAGTACGGCGTGCGGGCGTTCGACATCGCCAAGCGGCTGCTGGACTACGGTTTCCACCCGCCCACGATGTATTTCCCGCTGATCGTGCCCGAATGCCTGATGATTGAGCCGACCGAAACCGAGAGCAAGCAGACGCTGGACATGTTCGCGAACGCGCTGCTGGAGATTGCCCGCGAGGCGATGGAGCAGCCCGAGTTGCTGCAGAATGCGCCCTATAGTACGCCCGTGCGCCGCTTGGACGAGGCGGGCGCGGCGAAGACGCTGATTTTGCGATGGCAGGGCACAGTGATTTACCCGCAGGAGGTTCCCGCCTGCGCCTGCTGAACGACGGCGTTTGCCCGCCCGAAGCGACGATGGCGGGCGATATCGCCCTGCTGGAGGCATTCCAGAGGGGCGAGATCCCGCCCACACTGCGCGTATACCAGTGGGCATCACCCGCGCTGACCTACGGGGTGAACCAGCAGTTGCCCCCGCGCCTGGTGGATGCCTGCAACGCGCTGGGCATCCCGATGTTGCGTCGCCCCACAGGCGGCAAAGCCGTGCTGCACGGGCACGATTTGACGGTGGCGTTGGTGTTTCGGTATGTAGCCCTCACCCCCAGCCCCTCTCGCACAGGGCGGGAGAGGGGTGTAGGGGCGCACAGCCGTGCGCCCCTACATATTCCCCATTACCCGCGTGCGGGAGAGGGGGACACAGGGGGTGAGGGCTACACAAACACCCGCCCCTACCCCCGCCAGGTCTACCAGTTCCTTGCGCCCGCGCTGATTGAGGCGTTCGCGCAGGTGGGCGTTCCTGCCGTGCAGGGAAGTGCGCCTGCGCCCGACCCACGCAGCGCAGACGACGGCGGCGACTGCTTCGCCACGCCCGCGATTGCCGATATCGTGCATGCCGAGACAGGGGTCAAACTGATGGGCTGCGCACTGCTGGTGCGCGGCGCGTGCGTGCTGATGCAAGCGTCTATCCCACTGCGTCCCCCCGCTGTGCCTGTTGAGCGGCTGTTCGGGCATCCGCATCCTGTGCCGCCGCCGTTAGACGCCGACGCGCTCACCGACGCCCTCTACCGTACCCTCACCCGCGTCATACACACGCCCGCCAACGCCATAAACACCGCGCCGTAAAGAAACACATTCCGATAATTGTCGCCCGTGAGATCAACCACCACGCCCGCAAGTTGCGGTCCCAGCACCGCCGACAGGTTGGACGCCATGTAGTACAGCCCCGTGACGATGCCCGCCCGTAGTTGCGGCGCAGTGTCGTACAGCGCAGGCAGCGAGTTCACATTCACCAACGCCCATAGCATCCCTGCGGGAATCAGGAACCCTATCAGCATCGGCACCGACTGGATGAAGTAGCCGTACACCAGCATGCCTGTCAGCCCACCGACGCCCAGCAGGATAATCGGCTTGCGCCCGAATCGCGTCGCCAGCAGCCCGCTGGGCACAGCGCACAGGATAAACGCCGCGGGCAACAGCGCAACCAACTGCCCCATCTGGTCAGGCGGCACGCCGAGCGCCTCCTTGCCAATCAGCGACAGCAACGCCTCCAACGCCGTGAAGCCCATAAACCAACTCAGAATCGCGCCGAGCATCCAAAATATCGACGGGTCGCCCGCACGGAGCAGGGCGCGTATGCTTTCCAGCAGACCTGCCTCCTTCTCGTCCGCTTCGTAGAGTTGCGCCTGCGGCTCATGCACAAACAGCATCGCAATCACCAGCGCGAGCGCCATCACGCCGCTGCCAAAGATGAACGGCGCATACCGCCCATACTGACCGTACAGCCACCCGCCGCCGAAGTACGCCAGCGCCGCCCCCACGCCCAACATTAGGTTGATAATCCCGTTCGCGAGGCTGCGCTGGCGGGACGGATACAAATCGCCAATCAGCGCGACGCCCGGCGAGCGGAACAGCGCGTTCCCGAAGTTCGTGAAGAAGATGGCAGCCATAATCCCGTAAGCGGTGGTCGCGCTGGGCACAAACAGGAACGCCGTCAGCGCGATCGGCGCGCCCACCAACACCCACGGCTTGCGCCTGCCGATGCGCGTGCGCGTGCAATCCGACAGCTGCCCCACAATCGGCTGCATGAACATATTCAGGTAGTTGTCCCAAGTCAGGACGAAGGTGATGAGCGTCGCGCTGAGCGCCATCTCGCGCAAAAAGATGGGCACGAAGTGGTTGAAGATTGGCAGGGTCATGCCCATGCCCATGAACATCGCGCCGAGCAGCAGGGTGCGCCCGACGGGGAACCGCTCCGACGGCGGGGCGTGCATAGCGGTTGTGTTCGCCAGATGTGGTATACTTCCTGCGATGCGCCGCGTGTGGCTGCTGTTGTGGGCGTTATGGCTGGCGCTCGCGCCGATTGGCTCGGCGTGGGCGTATGCGTGCGCCTGCACGGGTCAGCCTGCGCTGGCGTGCTGCAAGAATCACACCCTCTTCCATAAGGTTCCCCCTCCTTCGCAAGGATGCTGTGGTTCGCCTGCTCCGCAAGAGGAAACAGGGAAGTGCTGTGGCTATTGTGCCGCTCAAGGCGAGTCGTGCACTGTGGGCGAGAACGGATTGCTCCCCTCCTTAAGGTTCCCCCCGCTTCGCGAGGGGAACCACAATGGGACTGAAGTTTCTCCGCTTCGCGGGGGGAACTGCGGTGGGGCGCAGGTTCGGTTCCCCCTGCCTGCAGGGGGAACCTTAAGGAGGGGGTTGGATTCGAAAGCTACTCCCCTTCGCGAGGGGAACCTTAGGGAGGGGGTCGCGAAAAAACATCCCTGCAGCGAGGGCAATTGCCAAGACTGCATGCTGGAGCGTGCGAAGCCCGCACCTGTGAGCGCGTCCACAAGCCGACCCGTGCTGGAGTGGGCGGATGTGGTGCTGGACGCGCCCGCGCTGGAGGGGCTGATTCGCGTTGAGCCTCTACGCGCCTGCTTCGGCTTGCCCGCTGTTCGCAACCACTCGCCCCCTCGTGAGCCTTCTGCACCTCGTGCGCCGCCTCTGTGTTGGGTGTGCTGAACGCGCCGCGCGGTCAGCCTGACCGCCGCGCGCCTTCACAACCATCCCCACTTGCGCTGGGCACGCTGCCCACGCATCACACACAACACAGGAGGCGATTATGCGATACTGGAAACTCTTTGCGAGCGCACTGTCGCTCATGGGCATTCTTGTTGCAAGCGCAGCGCAGGAAGGGTCGGGCGGCTGCCCCGCCTGCGTCGTGATACAGTCGCAACAGCGCAGCGATGTCGAAGTCGGCTTCGCGGAGCTAACCGTGCCCAAAGGGCGACTGAGCTGGTTCACCATCGGCTCGCCCGCTTCAGAAGAGAACCGCTTCCGCACCTTCATCAAGACGGGCATCACGGAACGGTTCGATCTGGGCATTGGCTACTCGCAGTACGGCGAGCGCACGACCCTGCAGATGACCTACCAGCTGGCGCGTCAGGACGATGGGGTTCCCGTGAGCCTGCTAACGGGCTACGGTTTCTCGTCCACCTACCGCCAGAGTCAGGAGGGCTTCTACCTGATGGGCGTGCGCACCGATGGCAACCTCTCGCTGATGGCGGGCTGGCAGCGACTGCGCAACGGACGCGACATCGGCTTCGTCGCCGCGAACTATCGGCTCGATCGGGACACTTCAGTCATGTTCTACTCGCATCAGGGTACGATGCCTGGTGAGCCGACGCTGTATAACCTCGCGCTCGTGCGCCGCTTCGGGGACTGGAACCTCGGCGTGTGGTGGTTCCACCCGACGGCGGAGAGCGATGTCGGCGTATCCATCTCGCGCAGCTTCACACTGCGGTAGCACTGCTCACTCGCCCCGTTGGGTTCCCCCTGGGCTTGCGGGGGGACTCAACGGGCGCGGGGTGTTTTCGGAAGGGCAGCGGCTTGCTCGGTTGCCCATCTACGGAGCCAAACACCATACCCCGCACGCGCTCGAATCACTCGGTGCGGATGTCGCGTAGCCAGCGGATGTGCCCGTCCAGAAACAGGCGGTTCCTCCCTCCGCGATGCACGGCGCGCCCACGCAGCGCAGGCTCCACTGTGCCAATCGTGCGCGGGAAGTAGGGGTCAACCATCAGCTCCACATCGGCGATTCCGTCGGGTCGCGCATAAAACGGGCTGGGGTTCGCCTGCAGGTCGGCAACGGCTTGGTCAGGCGTCTTACCCCAGAAGTTGTCGGGCGGAACAGGGTCGTCGGGTCGGTCGAACCGCCACATCCAATAGCGCGTGATGCGCTGGGCGTCCACGATCTGCTTGACCTGCACGGCTTCGCCGATTATGCTGCCTGCGACGCTGGGGCAGCTCCAGACGCCCCAGTGGCGCGTATACGGCTCCAGCACGATGCCCGCCCAGCCGCAGCGCGGGTCGGACGGAGGCCAGCTGCTCCACGGGCGGTAGCCCAACGCACGCTTGAGGTCGCGACGGTCGGGCATCCGCTCGTCGTAGTCCTGTAGGTACATCCAGAACGCTTGCCCCACTTGGCGCATGTGCTGGGCGCACACGCTCTGACGCGCGCTCTCCCGCCCCTGCGCCAACACGGGGAACAGTATTGCTGCTAAAATCGCAATAATCGCAATCACCACCAGCAGTTCAATCAAGGTGAACGCGCCCCACGCACGCATAACGGCAGTAGTGTACCCCGCTTCGGGTACAATCTGCCCGCGCGTATGGAACCCGACCAGATTATTGTGCAGGGCATCGAGTTTTACGCCTACCACGGCGTGCCCGACGCGGAGCAGCAGATAGGACATCGCTACCGAGTGGACTTGGTTGTTGACCTCGATTTGCGCGAGGCGGGGCGCACCGACGACCTGCGCCACACCGTGAGCTACGGCGACCTCGCGCGGCTGGTGATACAGATTGGCACTTCGCAGCAGCGTCGCCTGCTGGAGAGCCTCGCCGAGCAGATGTGCGCCGCAATTCTGGAGCAGTTCCCCGCTGTTCGGCGCGTGGAGCTGTTCATCGCCAAACGCCTACCCCCGACGGGAACGATTACCGAGCTGGCGGGCGTCAAAATTGTGCGGGCACGCTCGTAGAATTACCATGCTGACGCAGCGTTTGATATTGACGGGGGATGAGGCGCACGACAAGTCGCTGATTCAGCAGGCGGCGGCGATTATCCGCGCGGGCGGACTGGTCGCCTTCCCGACGGAGACGGTCTATGGACTGGGCGCGGACGCGCTCAACTCGGAGGCAGTGCGGCGTATCTACCTCGCCAAAGGTCGCCCCGCGTGGGACCCGCTAATTGTGCATGTCGCCGAGCCTGAAGACATCCACCGCTACACGCACAGCCACTCCGTGCTGACCGAGAAGCTCATTTGCGCGTTTATGCCTGGGCCGCTGACGCTGGTGCTGCCCAAGCGCGAGGTCATCTCCGAGGTCGTCACGGCGGGGCGCGACACGGTGGCGATACGCATCCCGCAGCACCCTGTGGCGCGTGCGCTGATACGCTACAGCATGACGCCCATTGCCGCGCCCAGCGCAAACAAGTTCGGACGCCCCAGCCCCACCACCGCCGACCATGTGCTGCACGACCTCAGCGGCGAGATCGACGCCGTGCTGGACGCGGGCGCGACGCCTGTAGGGGTAGAGTCGACCATCTTGGACATGACGACCGACCCGCCGACGCTGCTGCGCCCTGGCGGCGTGCCCCGCGAAGCCATCGAGGCGATTGTGGGCGAAGTGCGCGTGCTGGGCAGAACCTTCGAAGAGGGCGAGTCGCTGCCTGCGCCGGGGCTAAGCGCACGCCACTATGCCCCGAGCGCGAAAATGATCCTCTGCGCGCCGTCGCCCGAAGCGTTCTACGGCACGCTCAGGGACACCCTCAGCCGCTATGCGTTCGTCGGCGCGATGCGTCCCGACGGCTGGAAGCTGCCCGAATCGAGCCGTCTGCGCGTGTACGAGTGGGGTGCGTGGGGCGACTGGGAGACGCTGGCGCGGCGGCTGTTTTTCGGCTTGCGCACGCTGGAGTCGCTGGGCGTGCATGCGATTGTGTGCCCGCTGCCGCCTGAAGAGGGGTTGGCGCGTGCGCTACGCGACCGTCTGCAGCGCGCCGCTGCCGAGTAGCCGCTACCCCCTCTCCAGCAACGCCTGTGCAATCTGCTCCCACTCGCTCTCCAGCGAACCTGTGTAGGGCGGCTTACCCGCGCGACGATACCAGTAGTGCGCGTTGCTAATGTCGCCCTCCTTGCGGTGCAGGTAGGCGTGCACCCACGCGCTTTCGGTAGAGGGGTCATTTTGCACGGTCTGATGCGCTTTGTGCCAGTCGCCACGCGCGTCGTACCACAGCCCCAAGAGCGGCGGGGATACATCGGGCGGGCTATCGTGCCCCAAACTCGCCTTGAACTGCTCCAGCGTCATTCGAAAGCCACCTCCTGTCGCAGGCGTTCGATGAGCGCGTCGAGCGTCATCTGCCCTAAGTCGCCCGCTTCGCGACTGCGCACGGCGACCAGCCCGCTCTCGCGCTCCTTGTCGCCCAAAATCAGCATGTAGGGCGTCTTGTGCATCTGGTGGTAGCGAATGCGGTAACCGAGCGTCTCGCGTCGGGCATCCAGCTCGGCTCGGAAGCCCGCGTCGGCAAGCCGCTGGCGCACCTGCGCGCCGTACTCGTTGTGGCGGTCGGCAATCGGCAGCACGGCGACCTGCACAGGCGCAAGCCACAGCGGGAACGCCCCCGCGTAATGCTCAATCAAAAACCCCATCATCCGCTCGAACGAGCCAATCGGCGCGCGGTGGATAATCACAGGGCGGTGTGGCTTGCCGTCTTCGCCCATGTATTCCAAGTCGAACCGATGCGCCATCAGAAAGTCCAGCTGCACGGTAGAGACCGTCCACTCGCGCCCCAAGCAGTCGCGCACCTCGACATCGAGCTTGGGTCCATAAAACGCCGCCTCGCCGCGCACGGCAGTGTAGTTCAGCCCCAACTCGTCCAACGCTTGGCGCAACGCATTCTCCGCCGTCTCCCACATCTGGTCGTCGTCGTAGTACTTTTCCTTGTCATCGGGGTCGCGCAGCGAGAGCCGATACCAGAAGTCGGTCAACTGGAGCCGCTTGTAGACCTTTTGGATGAGTTCGATGTTGTGCTGCACTTCCGCCTTGATTTGTTCGGGGCGCAGGAACACATGCGCGTCGTTGATGGTGAAGCAGCGCACGCGAATCAGCCCCGACAGCTCGCCGCTTTTCTCGTAGCGGTAGACCGTGCCCAGCTCGGCAATGCGCAGCGGCAGGTCGCGGTACGAGCGCGGCTCCGACTTGTAAATCAAGAAGTGGTGCGGGCAGTTCATCGGGCGCAGGATGAGTTCCTCGCCGTCTTCGAACACCATCGGCGGGTACATCGAGTCTTTGTAGTAGGGGTAGTGTCCGCTGGTGCGGTACAGGTTCAGGTTCGCGATTTCTGGGGTGCGCACATGCTGGTAGCCCGCTTTGAGTTCCTCGTGCAGGATGAACTCCTCCAGCACGCGGCGGATGGTTGCACCCTTAGGCAGCAGCATGGGCAACCCACTGCCCACTTCAGGGGAGATCATAAACAGCCCCAGTTCGCGTCCCAGCTTGCGGTGGTCGCGCCGCTTGGCTTCCTCCAAGCGGTGCAGGTAATCCTCCAGCTCCTCTTGGGTGAAAAACGCTGTGCCGTAGATGCGGGTGAGCATCTTATTGCGCTCATCGCCGCGCCAGTACGCGCCCGCCAGCGACAGCAGCTTGAAGTGCTTGATGTCGCGCGTGTTCTCGATGTGCGGACCGCGGCACAGGTCGATGAAGTCGCCTTGCTGGTAGAAGCTTATCGTCTCGCCTTCGGGAATGGCTTGCAGGAGTTCGAGTTTGTAGGGGACTTGCCCAAGTTTGCGAATGAGCTGCTCGGCTTCCTCGCGGCTGGTCTCGAAGCGCACGATGTCCAGTTCGCGCGCGGCGATTTCGCGCATCTTTTCCTCGATTCGCTGGAGATCCTCCTCGCGGATGGGTTCGGGCAAGTCGAAGTCGTAGTAGAAGCCGTTTTCGATGGGGGGACCGATGCCGAGTTTCGCGTCGGGGTAGAGTTCCAGCACGGCTTGCGCCAGCAGGTGCGCCGCTGAATGGCGCAACCGATACAGCGGGCTGTCAGGATAGTCGTACACCTTGCTCATCGGGCTGGAATTATACCTGTCGCTCTTATCTTAGGCGTTCCATGCTCCCACGAGATAGAACGACCCCGTAACCAGCACGAGGTCATCGGGTCTGGCAAGGCTAAGCGCGCGTTGGAAAGCGTCTTGCGGGCTCGCAGCGACGAGCAGCGTGCGTGGGGCGCGGGTCGGCTCGCGGGCAATCCATTCCTGCGCGCTCCGCAGGAGCGTCTCCACTGTGTGCGTGCGTGGGTGGTCAATTGGGGTGAAGACGGCAATATCGGTGAGTGGCAGCAGGTGGCGCAGCGTGTCGGCAGGCTCATGCGGGGTGAGCATGCCCAACACGAGAATCAGCCGCTGGTACTTGAACAGGCGAGGCACGGCGCGCGCCAGCATGGCAGCGGCGTCCGGGTTATGTGCGCCGTCCAGCACCACGCGCGGCGACTCGGCGACCACCTGCAGGCGTCCAGGCAGGCGCGCCTTGCGGATGCCCTGCTCAATTGCGGCGTCGGGGATGGCGTAGCCGCGCTCGCGCAGGAGGGTTGCCGTCGCCGCCGCGCACGCTGCGTTGTGCCGCTGATAGTCGCCAATCAGCGCAGGCTGCAGCGCAATCTCCCAATCGCCCCGCCGCACGCGCACCGCCGAATCGGTCGGCGAGGGCAACGGCGTATACACGAAGGTGTCAGCGGGCGATTCCTCGTCAGGTTCCGCGCGCACGACCCGATAAAGCGGCGCGCCCTGCGCATCAGCGACCCGCGCAATCATCTCAATCGCGTCGGGGTGCGCCGCGCCGCTCACCACGGGACGACCTGGCTTGATAATCCCTGCCTTCTCGTAGGCAATATCGCGATGCGTCGGTCCCAAGCGGTCTTGGTGGTCTAACCCGATGCTCGCGATGACGCTCGCTTCGGGCGTGATGACATTCGTGGCGTCCATGCGCCCGCCGACGCCAACCTCCAGCACAGCTATGTCTACCTGCGCCTGCGCGAACGCCCAGAACGCCAGCGCAGTCTTGATTTCGAACTCGGTGGTCTGCCCGTACTCGGTGTCCGCCAGTCGCTCAATATGGGGGCGCAGGTAGGCGACGCCTTCAGCGAACGCTTCACGGCTAATCGGCTCGCCATCAATGACGATGCGCTCGCGAATGTCGAACACATGCGGCGAGGTGTAGGTTCCCACGCGATAGCCTGCCGCACGCAGAATCGCGCTCAGCATCGCCGTTGTGGAGCCTTTACCGTTCGTGCCCGTGATGTGGACGCACGGATACTGGAAGTGGGGGGAGCCGATTCGTTCCAAAAGCGCCTCGAAACGAGCGTTGCCCAGCCGCCAGCCTTGTATCGAGAGGCTCTCGATATACCGCACCGCACCCTGGAAGTCCATCGCCGTGCCCCATGAATTATAGCGGATGGGTTATAATAGAGGCATGCGGGTCTTCGGGCTTCTGGTACTGGTGTTGTGGCTGGGGTGCGTCTCGGCGCAGACGACGATTCGTTCCGTGCAGTTGGAGGGCGTGTCGGTCGCTCCGCCTGAGCAGGTTGGCGCGTCGCTGTACGCACTAATAGGAACCACCCCAACCGACGAGCAGTTGCGTGCGGCACTTGAGGCGGTAGAGGCATGGTATCGGCAGCGCGGCTATACACTTGCGCGGGTAGCGGACTACCGCATAGACGAGTCGGGGCTGCTGACCGTGCAGATTGCTGAGGGCGTCATCGAGCAGATTGAGGTGCGCGGCAACACACGCACGCGCACAGAGGTGCTGCGCCGCTTGCTGGGCGTGCGTCTGGGCGAGGTCTATAATGCGGAGCGGCTGCAGCGCGTGCGCCAGCGCATCGGGCGGTTCCCGTTCCTGCGCAACGCCAAACTGAGCGCGGAGCCTGGCGAGCGCGTGGGTGCGACGACCCTGCTGCTGCAGGTGGAAGAGGAGCGGTCGCTCGATTTCGCAGTCGCAGCGGGCTACAGTAGCGAGCAGGGGTTTGTGGGCTACGCCGAGCTGGTGGAGTCGAATGTGGGGGGGCTGGGGCATCGCGCACGGGTGCAGTGGCAGCGTGAGCAGGTGCGCAACCCTACTACCGGCGAGTACGAGGCGTTGCGCCCGTCCTACTTGCTAAGCTACGAAGCGCCCCGCGCTTTGCCTGGCGCGTTCAACTTCGGCGTCGAGCTGTACGACCGCGCGCCGTTCTACCCCGTGTTCTACGCCGACCTTGACACCGTGCGCCGCTACGAGCGACGGCGCGGGGTCACCGCCTACATCGGCTTCGATTGGCGCGAGCTGTTCGAACTGCGCCTGCGCTATCGCGCCGATCGGGTGGACTACGACGACGCGCCCGACGCGCTGCTTTCACCCATCCTGCGCGCCGCCAATCGCGGGCGGTTCGACGCGCTGGGCGTGCAGGTGATTTACGACACGCGCGAGGGACGCTTCCCGCGCACAGGCGTGTACGCCAGCGTGCTTGCCGAGCGCGCGTTGTCGGGCGACTTCCGCTTCACCCGCGCAGTGGGCGAGGCGCGCTACTACATCCCACTGCGCCGCGAGCAGACGCTTGCCCTGCGCGGGATCGCGGGCGTCGCCTCCGAAGACGCACCACTGAGCGAACTGTTCTGGGCAGGCGGCTACGATCTACTGCGGGGATACGCCCAAGACGAGTTTCGAGGCAACCGCCTCGTGGTCGGCAGCGCAGAATACCTGTTCCCCGTTATGGAAGCGGTGCAGGCGGCGGTATTTGTGGATGTCGGCGCGGTCTGGAGCAGCGGCACGGAACTGTCCGATGTGCCCGTGCGGGCGGGCGTCGGCGCAGGACTGCTATTCGCCTCGCCGATTGGACTGATTCGCCTCGACCTTGCCTACGGCAAGCGCGGGTTCGTCTACCTGAGCCTCGCAGGGGTCTACTGAAGGTACAATTGCGCTATGCAGGAGCGTCTGTGGGCGCCGTGGCGGATGCAGTATGTCAGCGAGGCAGGCAAACCAAGCGCAGAGTGCATCTTCTGCGTCAAGCCCGCCGCTGACGAGGACGCCCGCAACCTCATCGTTTGGCGCGGGCAACTGTGCTTCGTGATGCTAAACCTGTACCCGTACACCAGTGGGCATCTGATGATTGCGCCCTACCGCCACACGCACGACCTGGCGAGCCTAACCGACGCGGAGTGGCAGGAGTTAGGCGCGCTGACGCGCCTGTGCCTGCGCGCGCTGGAGCGTGAGTATCGCCCCGACGGGTTCAATGTCGGGTTCAATTTAGGGCGCGCGGCTGGCGCAGGCATCGAAGCGCACCTGCACATGCACATCGTACCGCGCTGGCACGGCGACACAAACTTTATGGCGACCATCGGCGAAACGCGTGTGCTGCCCGAAAGCCTCGGGCAGACCTACACACGCGTCCGCAATGCCCTGCAGGAGGTGAGCGCGTCCGATGACGGAACAGCCCGTTGAGGAACTTCTGGCGGCTGTGGAGGCGCGCGCCAAGCAGTGCGTCGCCTGCCCATTGGCACGCACGCGCACCAATGTCGTGTTCGGCGAGGGCAACCCGCGTTCGCCACTGGTCATCGTCGGCGAAGGTCCCGGCGAACAGGAAGACGCGACGGGGCGTCCCTTTGTGGGCAGGGCAGGTGCGTTGCTCGACAAAGCCCTACGCGACGCGGGCATGCTACGCCGCCATGTGTATATCTGCAATATCGTCAAGTGTCGCGCATGCGTTGTCGAAAACGGGCGCGTGCGCAACCGTCCCCCTACCCAAGACGAAATCCAAGCATGCTACCCGTGGCTCGACCAGCAACTGTCGCTGATTAAGCCGCTGGTGATTGTGTGTCTGGGCGCGCCTGCCGCGTCTACGCTGATTCACAAAAACTTCAAGATTATGCAGGAGCGCGGACTGTGGTTCAGCAACCAATACGCGCCCGCCGTGATTGCCGCGCTGCACCCTGCGTACATTTTGCGTCAGACAGGCGATGCCTATGAGCGTGCGTACCGTTCGCTGGTGGACGACCTGACCGCCGCACGCGAGCGCGCCCGCGAACTGCGCCGCCTGCAAGAGCAGATGCAGCCCCTCAAGCCCGAAGGCGACGACCAACTACGCCTGTTTTAGCCCCCGCGCTGTCCGCTTTCGCCCCGCTTTCGAGTTATATGCATGCGGTATGCATAGGAGCAGGCTGTTTTGGGCAATTCTTGGCGCGGCAGGGGCGTTGCACCTCGCGCCCGCGCAACAGTATGACTTTAATGTCGTCGCGCCGCCAAGCGGTATCAGCGGTAACCTCGCCATCTCCGCCCGCACGCAGGGCACGCTGGTCGGCAACTACGACCCCGACACCAACCCTAACGGCACGCGCACAAAACCAGGGCTGTCCGGGTCGTTCGGACCGACGGAGAATGTGCCTGTGGAGGTGAGTATCGGCGCGGCAATTGGCGGCACCATCAACCGTCAAGCGAGCGGAACCTTCCGCGCGACAATAAACGGCAGCAACAACACGATCGCCTTCGAGAGCCTGTCGCTGAACTTTCTGGCGAACGGTCCCGCCGTGCTGCCCGTGACGATTACCTTAGCAGGGCAGTCGTTCCGCACGCGCAACCCAGACTCGGTATACATCCTGCCATCACAGGGGATTAGTTTCCCAATCGGTACGGTGAACCTGAGCCAGTTCACAGCGGTGCAGACGGGCGTCGGCGCGGGCGTGCTGACCCCGACAAGCGCAGGCAGCTACGACTTCACGGCGGGCGTCGCCGTAGAGCTCACCATCGCCGCCGACCTGCTGGGCAACCCGCTGGCGCAGACCATCCCGTTCGTGCTGCCGTTGCAGGGGCAGGTCGTCGTGCAAGGCAACTCGGCGGTGATTACCTCGCTGCAGCCACTCAACTTCTCGCAGTCGTTCAACCCCAACTTGGACTTGCCGCCCTTCGAGTTCGGCTTGCCGACCATCCTGCCGCCCGGCTCGACAGCGAACCTCATCTTCGACCTGACGCTGGAGGAGATTGGCTTCGAGGTGGACTTGGACATCAACCTGCGCGCAGAGGGAACGCTGGTGCCTGAGCCTGCGAGCCTAAGCACGTTGGGACTGGGGCTGGCCGCGCTGTGCCGTCGGCGGCGAACCAAATAGCCATCACGCGCACGAACACAAATAGCCCCCTCCCGCAGGTTCCCCTTGAGAAGCATGGAACCTTAGGGATGGGGCTACTTGCTGTTATGCTGCCTGGCAGCGCGATTGACACCGCATCGCAACGCGGATGCGCTTGAAAGCATCCGCGAAGCGATTGCGCTCTACCTGCAGCCTGACGAGATACCCTCTCCCCCAATAACCCCCACAACCGCTGTTGTGCTGGCAGGCGGCGCAATTGACAACGCACGAAGTCCATCCGCAAGTATACAACCCTGAAGCACGCCTCAGCTCAAAGGCTTTCGAAAATCCGAACAGTTGACCAGTTAAGTGCGCAGATTCCTTCGGAATAGGGTATAATCCCCACAGAGGTACGCTACGATGAACGAGACAGTCAAGACCCCATCGCTTGCGGAGGTGGTGAGTAAGCGCGTGCGCTCGCTGCGGGAGCGCAGGGGCTGGAGCCTATCGGAACTGGCGCGGCGGGCAGGAATCGGCGTCTCCACCCTCTCGGAAATCGAGGCGGGGCAGAGTGCGCCGCGCTTGGACACGCTGGGCGCGCTGGCACACGCGCTGGGCGCGCCGCTGGAGACCTTCCTGCATGCTGACGAGAACCCGCTGGAAGCGCGCCTGCGCGCCATCGAGACTCCAGAAAATCTTCCCGCGCTCCAAACTTGGCTGGAGCGATGCCGACGCTACTTGGAGATCGAAGCGCTGGTCGGCAAGCAAGGCATACGCGCCCCAGTCTACACGCTTCAGCCATCGCGCTGTCTGCAGGACGAACTTGTGCAGATAGAAACCATCGCCGAGCAGGAGCGACACCGCCTGCAGTTGGGCATCGAGCCAATCGCTGACTTGGCGACGGTCGTAGAGGAGTCTGGGCTGCGTGTCGTTGGCGCGGACTTGCCTGAACACGATGTCGACGGCGCGGTTCTCTTCGTATCCGAGTATGAGTCAGCGGTAGCCCTCATCAACCGCGCAAAGCCATCCCTGCACCAACGCTTCACGCTGGCGCACGAGTACGGGCACTTGCTACTCCATCGCAACCGCGCCGAAATCTGGGAGCGCGACCTCTTCCGTGCGAACACGCCCGAAGAGCGTCAGGCGAACGCCTTCGCCGCTGCGTTTCTGATGCCCAAGCCGCTGATTGAGCGGATGTACGATGAGTACGGCTTCTCGCGAAAGCGCAAGGCGCTGCCGATGTACGGCTGGCTGGTGATGATGCGACGGATGCAGGTCAGCCCGCACGCGCTGGCGTGGCGACTCTACAATCTGGGCTACATTCACGAATCAGAGCGCGACTGGGCGTTGGGCGAAGGCGCGTCTTTGCTCAAGGAGATGGAGCGCGCCTTCTACGACGAGCCGCTGGAACCGCCGAAAGTGCCCACCCTGAGCGAACGCGCCCGTGCGCTCGTGCTGCACGCCTACTGCAAGGAGCAGATGACTGCCTCGGCTGCCGCTGCCACGCTGGAGCGTACCCTCTACGCCGTTCAGGAATACCTCACGGCAGCCACGATGGACGCGCACAGGGCGACGGAGTTTTTTGAGCGCGTGAATGCGCTGTTGCACGGAGGCGAACCGCATGGGAGTGCTGTGGGTAGATAACGATGTCTTCAACTACCTATGCAAGGCGGGTTGCCTCCAAGAGGTTCTACAGAGCGTACCCTACACGCTTTGTACGACGGAACTTGTGCAGGGTGAAGCGGAAGCCGCAAGTCCCGTCTTACAGAGTGCTATCGATGCGATGATGCAAGGCGCAATTACGGTTCATCCGTTAGGTAAGCCGCCGCTCGATGTGCCCCTGCAGCGGGTTGGCGGGTTGAGTCCTGCCGACCACTCTCTCATAACATGCGCACACCATCTGGGCGGGCAGGTGCTGACGAATGACAAACGCCTCATCAGTCAGTGTACCGCTGAGGGTGTCGGCTGCAAGCCATTTCTGGAGTTCCTTGAGGAGTGTGAGCAAAACGGCTGGTTGAGCAGTCAAACCGTTGAAGGGCTCCGCCGCTTGTGTGGCGCATAGCCAAGCAGGTACACTCTCCCCCGATGACCCCCACCACCGCTATTATCTTGGCAGGCGGCACGATTGACGCTGAGTGGCAACAACAGACAGGCGCACGCACCCGCGCCGAAGTGCCCGTCGGCGACGCGCCGATGTACCTGCATGTCGTGCGCGCCCTGCGCCAAGTGGACGCCATCGGCGACATCCTGCTCATCGGCGACGCGCCCGCAGGTGAGGGCTACACCACCCTGCCCGCGCGCGACAGCCTGCTGGAAAATGTGCGCCTTGGACTGGAGCGCAGCCCGACCGACTCGGTGCTGTTCGCGACTGTCGACCTGCCGTTCCTGACACCTGAGAGCGTGCGCTTTTTCCTGAGCGAAAGCCTATCAAGCGGCGCGGCACTGACCTACGCCGTCGTGCCCGCCGACCTGTGCCGCGAGCGGTTCCCGCAACTGAAGCGCACCACCGTGCGCCTGCGCGAGGGCGAACTCACGGGCGGCAACCTGTTCTGGGCGCAGCGGGCAGTCGCCCTGCGCGAACTGCACCGACTCGAAGCGCTGTATCGCGCCCGCAAGCAGCCCGTGCGCCTCGCGTTGCACATCGGCGTCGGGCTCCTCATCCGTTTCCTGCTGGCACAGTACCTCTCGCCGCGCCTGCTAAGCCTTGCGCACATCGAACAGCGCGTCGCCGACATCCTGCACGCGCCCGTCAAAGCCATCGTGACCCCCTACCCCGAAGTCGGCACAGACATCGACCGCCTCGAACACTGGCTGGCGGCGCAGTAAGGGCGAACAGCCGTCTGTTTGGCAGCGGCAGGGCGAACAGCCGTTCGCCCCTACTAAACCTTTCGCTTGCACGCGCCGATAATCGGTAAACAGGCTTTCAGGCGTAAACAGGAGGTTTGCCATACCTTGCACGGATGCGAGAGGAGCGACGCAACATGCGTATTGACACCTACCGAACCTTTTGGGACACGCCGACTCTGCAGGCGAGCGAGCGGGCGATGAGTCGTGCCGTTGCACGCCACAAACTGCTGGCGCACAACCTGGCGAACGCGAACACGCCGAACTTCGTGCGGCTGGACTTGCCCGAAGGCGAGTGGACGCCCGCGCCAAGCCTGCAACGCGCGAGGCAGGCAGGCATACTACCCCTGCGCACCACCGACCCGCGCCACATCAGCCTACCGCCTGCTGCGCAGCCCCAGTCAGTGATGCCTGTGCCTCAACCGACACCAATGCGCACCGACGGCAGCACGATCGACCCCGAATATGAACTGGCACAACTCGCTGAAAACGAACTACGCTACGCTATGCTGGTGCGAATCGCCAACGGACAAATCCGCACCTTGCAAACCGCCATCCGCGAGGGACGCACACAGTAAGAGGTGAACAATGGGGCTAATCAGTACACTTCGGGTGAGCGCAAGCGGACTATCAGCAGAGCGGCTGCGGATGGACCTAATCGCCGACAACCTTGCGAACGCGAACACCACTCGCACACCCGACGGACAGCCCTACCGTCGCAAGGTCGCCATTTTTGAGCCGATAACGCCGACGCCGCGCATGCCAGGCGGCGTGCGTGTCGTGCAGATTGCGCAAGACCCCAGCCCGCCGCGCATGGTCTACGACCCCAGCCACCCCGACGCCGACCCCAACGGCTATGTGACCTACCCGAATGTGGACATCGTACACGAGATGGTGGACATGATTACCGCCAGCCGCGCCTACGAGGCGAACATTCAGGCGTTCAACGCGGCGAAGGGGATGTTCCTGCGCACGCTGGACATCGGACGCGTGTGAGGTGAAGGCGTATGGAAATCAAGGGCATCGTCAGAGACCTGCCGCGCATCCAAATCCGCGAGATTGAACCGCCGAAGTGGCTGCAACCGAACGCGCCAACGGAGAACGCGCCCTACGCCGACTTCGGCGCAATGCTACGCGAGGTCATCGGGCAAGTCAACGACGCACAGCAGCACGCGGCGGACTTGGCAGAGCGCTTCGCCCGCGGCGAACCTGTCGACGAGCAGACGCTGGTGCTGGCAATGGAGCGCGCCAGCCTCGCCTTCCAACTAACCCTGCAGGTGCGCAACAAGGTGCTGGAAGCGTATCAAGAGATCATGCGGTTGCAGGTGTGATAGCCTATGCGGGACGCGCTGAATCGACTACGGGAACGATGGGCAAGTCTGCCTCGCACGACGCGAATCGCACTGATTAGCGGCGTGGTGGGGCTGACGATGGTGTTCGTTGCGCTGGGCTTTTGGGCAAGCACGCCAACCTACACGACGCTGTATACGGGGCTGTCGCCTGCCGACTCGGCGGCGGTGGTGCAAGCCCTGCGCGAAAAGAATATCCCCGTGCGCACATCGGGCGGCGGCAGCGTTGTGGAAGTGCCCGAAGCGCGCGCCGAGGAAGCGCGACTGGAACTCGCATCCAAAGGCTTGCCCAAGACGGGCGCGCCGGGCTACGCACGCCTCGAAAAGACCCCCTTCGGCATGACGCAGGTGATGGAACAGACCACCCTGCGCATCGCGCTGGAGGAGGAACTGGCGAACACCATTCGGCACTTGGAACCCGTCGAGAGCGCGCGGGTACATATCACGCCAGGCAACGACTCGCCGTTTGCCGATTCGCGCACCGAGCCGACCGCCAGTGTGGTGGTCGCCCTCAAGCCGAACGCAACGCTGACCCGCGAGCAGGTGCGCGGAATCGTGCATCTGGTGTGCCACAGTGTGGAGGGACTGAAACCCGAGCAGGTAACCATAGTCGACTCGGAGGCGCGCCCGCTGTGGCAAGGTGGCGACCCGTACGCGGTGGACAACGAACTACTGCGCACGCGCCGTGAAGCCGAACGCGCCTACGCCGAAGAGCTGCGCCGCCAACTCCAGCAACACCTCGACCGCGTGCTGGGACCCAACAAGTCCAGCGTGATGGTGCAGGTGGAGCTGGATCTGGACAAGGAAGAGGTGCAGGCACAGCGGGTGGAGCCGCTTGACCCCAACCGTGCCGCCGTAGTAAGCGAAACAACCGCCACGGAGCGACTGAGTGGCAACCCGCCTATGGCAGGGGGCGCAGCGGGGATTGCTGGCAATCGCGCCGAGAACCCGATGTACCCCGCTGCGCCGCTGGGTGGTGGCGGCGGCGAATACAACCGCGAAGACCGCGTGCGCAACTACGAGATCAACAAGCAGGTCGAGCATATCATCCGCGCACCAGGGCGCATCGAGCGGCTGAGCGTGGCGACGCTGGTCGACGAGAGCGTGCCCGACGAGGCGTTGACCGCCGTGCGCAACTGGCTCGAAGCCACCGTCGGCGTCGCGCCGAACCAGCCGAACCGAATCGTGACCGTGCAGCGCGTCAAGTTCGACACCTCGCTGGCTGAACAAGCCGCGAAGGAGCAGCAAGCGCGCGAGGCTGCCCGACGACAAGCTCTACTGTGGCAACTACTGCCCGTCATCCTGCTGCTGATGGTCGCCTTCTTCCTCGCGCGAGTGATTGGTAAACAGATCCGCAAGCCCGCGCCGCAACCGAAGGCATTGGCAGCGTTGCCAGGCGGCGGTGCGGTATCCGTAGAGGGCGTCGCTCCCGCAGGCGCCATCACCGACGGCTCCGAACACGCCCTAAACGCCGTCGTCGCCGATGATGGCATCACGGTCATCGAAGAGGTCGACGAAAACGGTACCGTCATCGTGCGCAAACGAAGGGGTCCCTCTGTCATCGAAGAGGAACTTGCCGAGCGCATTCGCGAGCGCACCCAGCCCGAACTGCTGGAAATCCAGCGGTTCGCCGAAAATAAACCTGAGCATGTCGCAGCGCTACTGCGCAACTGGATGAAGTCCTAAGCCATGCTGAAACCAGGCGAGAAAAAACTGACGGGCAAGCAGAAGGCAGCGATTGTGCTGGTCGCGTTAGGCGCCGAGACCGCTGCGAAGGTGCTACCGCATCTGAGCGACACAGAGGTGGAGGAACTAAGCCTCGAAATCGCACGACTGGGCAGCGTCCCCGCCGAAGTACGCCAGCAGGTCATCACCGAGTTCTACGAGGTCTGCCTCGCGCAGAATCTCGCCTTAGAGGGCGGCTTAGACCACGCCCGCGAAATGCTCGAACGCGCCTACGGGCCCGAACGCGCCCAAGAGATCCTGACGAAACTCACTCGCGCGATGCAGATGCTGCCGTTCGATTCGATCAGACGCGTGCATCCCGCGCAACTCAGCACCTTCCTGCAAGACGAACACCCGCAAACGATTGCGCTGGTGCTGGCGTACTTAGACCCGCAAGCGGCTGCAGCAGTGCTGAGTAGTTTGCCGCCCGAACTGCGCCCCGAAGTCGCCGAACGACTCGCCACGATGGGCAGCACACCGCCCGAAGTCATCCGCCGCGTGGAGAATGTGCTGCAGCGCAAACTTTCCAGTCTCGCCAGCCAAGAACTCACTGCCGCAGGTGGTATTAAGTCGCTGGTCGAAATCATCCAGTGGGTGGATCGCAACACCGAGCGCATGATTTTCGACTACCTGACCGACAACAACCCCGAACTCGCCGAAGAGGTGCGCAAGCTCATGTTCACCTTCGAAGACCTGTTGCAGCTGGACGACCGTGCCATCCAGCAGGTGCTGAAAGAGGTGGACATGAAAGAACTCGCGCTCGCGCTCAAGGGCGCCAGCGACGCGCTCAAAGACAAAATCTTCCGCAACATGTCCGAACGCGCCGTGAACATGCTCAAAGAGGAGCTGGAGTTTATGGGACCCGTGCGCGTGCGCGATGTGGAAGAGGCGCAGCAGCGAATTGTGAGCATCGTGCGGCGCATGGAAGAGGCGGGCGAAATCGTCATCTCGCGTGGCGGCGAGGAGGAGATGCTCATCTAACATGCGACCGCCCTTCCCGACGCTGGAAGACGCAATCCGTCAGGCGGGTGCGCCCATCCCAGCAGGGCTGACCGAGCTGACCGCGCCTGCTGCGCCCCCACCCCCTACAGCGCATCGCCTAAGCACCCAGCCACCGTTCCCCGAATACACGCCGCCACGGGAAACGCGCGAGCCACCGATTGACCTCGAAGCCGTCCGCGCCGAAGCGGAAGCCATCCGCCTCAAAGCCATCCAAGATGCCGAGCGCATCCGCGAGCAGGCGCGACGCGAGGGCTACCAGCGCGGCTACGACGACGGCTACCACGACGGCGCACGCGAGGCACAGCAACGCGCCGACGCCGAACTCCAGCACACCATCGAAACGCTTCGCGCACAACTGCAGCAGGTCATTCAGGGCGTTCACGCACAGCACGAAGCGTACCTGCAGCACGCCGAAGCGCAGATGCTCGACCTCGCGCTGGAGATTGCCCGCAAGGTCGTGCGCGAGGAACTCAAGTTGCAGCCTGCGCATGTGCTGGCAATCGTTCGCGACACACTCCGCCGTGTGCAGGGCTTCGGACGCCTGCGCATCCGCGTGAACCCGCTCGATGTCGACCTGGTGCGCCAGAACCGCCCCTCCCTGCTGCAGGTCGTCGACGGCGTCGAAGGCATCGAAATCGTTGAGGACAGGCGCGTCGATCAAGGTGGCTGCATCATCGAGACAGAGCAAGGGGTTTACGACGCGCGAATCCGCACGCAACTGGGCGAGATTGAGCGGGTCTTGCGCGAGGTGGCATAAGCGTCGCCTCTACTCGCAGGGTATGATTCCCGCGCGATGCCCTACGAGTTCGTGCTGCAGAGTCCAGAGAAGGTCGAAATCCGCTACGAGATTGCGGGGCTGGGGTCGCGTGCGCTGGCGGCGGTGCTGGACGACCTGCTCGTGCTGACGATTGTCGGTGTGGTCGGCGTGCTGCTCGCCCTGCTGGAAGAGACTACGCAGGCTATCTCGAACCTGCTCACGGTGATTGGTGAGGGGTGGCTGATTGCGGGACTGATCTTCTTCGCCTACCTGCTGTGGTTCGCCTACTACATGGTGTTCGAGATTTTCTGGAATGGGCAGACGCCTGCCAAGCGGGCGTTCGGGCTGCGCGTGATGATGCTCACAGGCGCGCCCGTGACGCCGACGGCGGTGCTGATCCGCGAGCTGGTGCGCTTGGTGGACGCCTTCCCGCTGTGCATCGTAGGCTACAATGTGGCGGGCGCGCTGGCGTTTTTCAGCCCTTACGGGCAGCGGCTGGGCGATATGCTGGCGGGCACTTTCGTCATCAAGGAGCGTCGCACGCCCGCGCCGACGCTGGAGCAGCTCAGTTCCGTCAGCGACGCGCCGCACCCGCTGGAGGTCTACCTGCCGCCGCTGCTGCCGATTAGCCCCAGCGAGTACCGTGCCCTGCGCGCGTTTCTGGGTAGGCGCGAGCAGTTCACGCAAGCCGCACGCGAGCAACTGGCGCGTGAGTTGTACCGTAGGCTCGTGGAGGCAGGGGTGCTGCCCGACCCGCCACCCGCCGCAATTGAAGGCTTGCTGGAGGCGGTCGCCGCGCGCTACGCTCGCGAACGCGGCAGGCTGGAGTAAGCCATGCGCTACCTCGTCGCCCCCACCGCCTACAAAGGCACACTCTCGCCCACACAAGCCGCGCAGGTAATCGCTGCGAACCTTGACGGTGAGGTAGACCTATGCCCGATTGCCGATGGTGGCACGGGTTGGCTGGAGGTGTGGGCGTACCACTGCCCCGACGCGCAACGATACGCGGTGGAGGCGCACGACGCGCTGCTGCAGCCGCGCCGCGCTGAGTGGCTGCTGCTGCCGTCGGGCGCGGCGGTCATCGAATCGGCGCAGGCGATTGGGCTTCACCTGCTCGCGCAGGAGTCGCTTGCGCCACTGCAGGCGAGTTCGCAGGGCGTCGGTGAGATGCTGAGGGCGGCTGCCGCCCATCCCGACACGCGCGCCCTGTGGCTGGGGCTGGGCGGCGTGGCAACCACCGACGCGGGCGCAGGCGCGCTGCACGCGCTCGGATTCAGACTGCTCGATGCGGCGGGAAACGCAATCCCCGAAGGCGGACAGGGGCTGCTGTCGCTGCATGCCATCGAGCCGCCCCCGACCGACCCGCTGCGAGGCAAGCCGCTGACGCTGTGCGCCGATGTGCAGAACACGCTGCTGGACGCCGCGCGCGTCTACGCCCCCCAAAAAGGCGCGACGCCCGAACAGGTGGAGACGCTTGTGCGCGCGCTGGAACGCTTCGCCGAAGTCGCCCTGCGCGACACGGGGATTGACCTCACGACAGTGGTCGGCGCAGGCGCGGCGGGCGGGCTGGCAGGTGGGCTGCACGCCTACCTGCGCGCGCCGATTGTGTCGGGCGTGATGTGGCTGCTGCGCCAAGTGGGCTGGAACGCGCGCCTGCACGCGGCGGACTGCCTCATCACAGGCGAGGGGCAGGTGGACGCGCAGACGCTGATGGGCAAAGGCGTCGGCGTGCTGATTCAGCAGGCAGTCGCACTCGGTAAGCCTGTGGTCGTGCTGGCGGGACGCACGGGCGCGGGCTGGGAACCGCTGGCACACCTGCCTGGCGTGCAAGTCTACACCTGCACAGAACGCGCGCCCAACCTGCCGCCTGAAGAGGCGCTTGCCCAGACGACGCGGGAAGCCATAGTCCATCTCAGTGTTTTGGGGTAAACTACCCTTGATGGAAGCGATTCAGCCGAACCAGATTTACCTAATGGACTGCCGTGAAGGTATGCGGTTGATGCCGAACAGCTGCGTCGACCTTATCGTAACGGATCCGCCGTTTGCAATAGAGTTCGGCGCGAAACGCTCCAACTATAACCGCACGGCTTCGCGCGTTCTGGAAGGGTATAACGAGATTCCACAGCATGAGTACTTCGAGTTCACTCTCGCCTGGATGCGCGAGGCGTACCGCGTCTTGAAAGACACGGGCAGCATGTATGTGTTCTCTGGCTGGAACAACTTGCGTGACATCTTGAACGCGCTTGAGGCAGTGGGATTCATCACGGTTAATCACATTATATGGAAGTATCAGTTTGGTGTCTACACAAGGCGCCGGTTCGTGACCTCTCATTATCACTGCCTCTATGTTTGCAAAGACGATTCCAAAAGGCGATTCTATCCAGAAAGCAGGTACCCTGCGGACGCAAAGGACTCTGAGGGTCGCAACCTGCGCTATCAAGATATGGAAGATGTTTGGTACATTCCGCGCGAATACTGGAACGGCGACCTCAAGACGCCTACGAAGCTCCCTGCAGAGCTTGTGCGCAAGATACTTCAGTACTCCTCTCAAGAGGGGGACCTTATCATGGATCCGTTTCTCGGTTCGGGGCAGGTGGCAGTGATTGCACAGCAGATGGGTAGGCGCTACTTGGGTTTCGAAATCGTGCCTGAGTATTACGAGTTTGCACGACAGCGATTAGAGCAGGGTGTTTATCGCATCAAAGCTAATCAAGAGACAGGGGAGCTTCTTACCCTGCCGTTGGAGTAGTATCAGGATAAAGTGCTTTCCACAGAGTAGGGGCGTCTCGCAGAATCTCGCGAGCAACAGCGCGGCTAGCCGGCTCGCTTTGCTTCTCTTCTTTGGTGGCTTGAGGAACTTTTAAGGAGATAAGATAGGCAGGGTTTGTCTCTAAAAACTGCTTCAGCTGGTTATACCTTAGCACGATGGCGTCTTTCTCTCTTTTAGTCGCCCCAGCTCCCAGCAGCTCTGGGTCTGAGTAGCCAATCCCCATCCCGTGAAGAACGAAAAGGGTTCCCTCGCTCCACTCAGCCTGAGTAGAGTCACCAAGCACATTAATCAAACGAATATTACCAGTACCACTGAAGTGCCCCTTTACGGAGAAGCCCCCATTGGGAATGCGTATGTCGATGCGCTCCTCGCTGATTCCGACATCTTCCGCCGCAACACCTGCTGCACGCAAGGCGGCAGTAAGGATTACCTCAAGTGCGCCGCCCACAACAAATCGATTCTCGCGTACACTGGTCGCGAATCGCTCGAGCAGCTGGGCAAGTGTGTACTCCACCTCCTGCCTGAGTTTATCGTCGTGGTCTATTTTTTGCTTAAGCTGCGCGAACGCCCATCGCTCTGCTGCAAATCGCGAAATGCTCATCACCCAGAGTGTACCTAATGTAGTTGTGTACGACGACTCGGTTGGCGGACGAAACATTCCCCGCCTGAGCAAGGTGCAGCGCGACTTGGAGGTCTACCGCAGCGTGCTGGCGTGCCCTGTGTGGGTAATCGGGCTGAGAGAAGGTCGGTGAACGCTGGGTATGCTCTTGTGGGAGCAACGGCGATGGCACTCACCTTAGAGCAGATGCGCCACACGGCGAAACTGGCACGGCTGGAACTAAGCGACGAGCAACTTATGGAACTGATGCGCCCCATCAACGCGCTGATGGAGCATTTCGAGCGGCTGCAGGCGCTGCCGCTGGACGAGGTGGAGCCGACCTCGCACTCGATCCCCGTGTTCAACGCCTTTCGCGAGGATGTGGTGGGCGAGACGCTTAGCCGCGAGGACGCCCTTGCGAACGCCCCCGAAGCCCGCGACGGGCTGTTCATCGTCCCGCGCATCGTGGAGGAGTAGATGAAGGAGCTGCTGACCCTAAGTGTCGCTGAAACAAGTCAGACTTCCGTGGGCGATTGCGACTTACTTTGAAGCCGCGACTTCGCATGCCTCGCCCCACACATCGTATACATCGGCATCCGTAATGCGCACTTCGACGAACTCGCCAGGTGCTGCTGTGCAGTTGCGCACATAGACCAGCCCGTCCACATCGGGCGCGTCGCGGTGGGATCGCCCAATCGCATACTTGCCGTCCGCAGTGTAGCCCTCAATCAGCACGCGCATCGTTTTGCCCACCCAGAGACGGTTGCGCGCCAGTGAAATCGGCTGCTGGAAGCGCATCAGGCGGTCATACCGCTCGCGCTTGATGCGGAACGGTATCTGGTTGGGCATCTGCGCGGCGGGCGTACCCTTCTCGCGTGAGTACATAAATGCGCCCACCCAATCCAACTGTGCCTCCTGTAGAAAATCCAGAAGTCGCTGGAACGCCGCCTCGTCCTCGCCAGGGAAGCCGACGATGAAGGTCGTGCGGATGGCGATGTCGGGCATCGCCTCGCGTAAGCGGCGCACCATCTGCAGGTAGCGCGTGCCGTCCCACGGACGACGCATCGCTTGCAATATCCCCCGATCGACATGCTGCAACGGCACATCGAGATAGTGCGCAACCTTAGGCAGGGTTGCCATCGCCTCAATCAGCGCGTCCGTGATTCGCGACGGGTAAGCGTAGTGGATACGGATCCACTCGATGCCCTCAATCGCGTTCAGTTCGCGCAGCAGGGTCGGCAGCATAAACTGCTTGTAGAGGTCGTAGCCGTATTGGGTGGTGTCTTGGGCGATGAGGTTGATTTCCTTTGCGCCGTGGTGTGCCAGCCAGCGCGCCTCCTCCAGAATGCGCTCGATGGGCTTGCTGACATGTTTGCCGCGAAACGAGGGGATGGTGCAGAAGGTGCATTGGTGGTCGCAGCCTTCGGAGACCTTCAGGTAGGCGGTCCATGGGGCGCGGCTGCGCAGGCGTGTGGGTACATCTGCCCAGCGGTGGTGGGGCGGCTGAATGTCGGTAATCGGCTGGCGTGCGGCGCGGGCGGCGTCCACAATCTCCGCAAAGCGCGCCATCTGCCCCACACCTACCCAAGCGTCCACTTCAGGGAACTGCTGCTGCAGCGACTCGCCCAACCGTTGCACCATGCAGCCCGCCACGATGACGCGCTGCGTCTTGCCCTGCCGCTTGAGGCGCAGCGCGTCGCGGATGACCGCCATGCCCTCACGCTGCGCCGATTCCAAAAAGCCGCAGGTGTTGATGACCACCACATCGGGCGTGTCGGTGTGCGCGTCGAGCCGATAGCCCGCGCGCTGCAGCACGCCCGCAATCTCTTCGGAGTCCACCTCGTTCTTGGCGCAGCCGAGTGTAATCAGGCGCACAGACGGCGCGTTCGACATCGTCTTGAAGTGTACCCGACGCCCTACAGCGTCCGTAGGTAGCGCGAGGCGGAACTCGTATCTGGCTCGGCGTCCGCTTCGGGGTCAATCCCGCGCAGCATCATCCCCTGCCCGCGCGAGAGGTGCGTCGCCACCGTCGGATGGTCGGTCGGGTCGCGCATCTGGATCAGTAGCGTTGTACGCGCCTCCTGTGTGGTGTTCACGCCTGAACCGTGAATCGTGAGGTAGTTGAACACCACCACATCGCCCGCCTGCGCAGGCACTGGGGTCGCCTGCTCCAGCGGGTACTCCTCCACAGGCAAGTGCCAACCGCCTTCGGGATTGTGAGGCAGCGGACCCAACTTGTGGCTGCCTGGCACGACCAGCAGACAGCCCTTCTCGATGGGCGCGTCGTCAAAAAACACAACCGCCGCCAGCATGGTGTGCTTCTCGTGCGGGAAGTAGGGGTAGTCTTGGTGCATCGGGAAGGGCGCACCGCGCTCAGGTGGCTTGATGAACAACTTCGTGTGGTGCAGTTGGATGTTGGGTCCAATCAGGTCGGCGATGCGGTCGGTCAGGCGTGGGTCGCACATCAGGCGCGTGAACGCCGCGCTGTGGAACTGCGCGTTATGGCAGTGCAGCAGGGTGGTCGGCGCGTCGCTGACCAGTTTCGCGCTGCCCCACTGCGCGTGCAGTGCCTGTTCGCCTCCGCGCGTCGCCGCAAGCCGCTGAATCAGCGCGTGCGCCTCCGCCCGCAGATACGCCGCCTCCTCTCGCGTGAAGACCGCGGGGATGTGCAGATAGCCATTCTCACGATAAAATGCGACTTGTTCCTCCGTTAGCCCGAACTGCTTCTGGTCGGTCAGCATCGTCAAAGCACCTTCTCTGGCGGGATGTAGTCGTAGCCGAACTGTTCGGCGATAGGCTGCAGGGTCACCTTGCCCTGCACGATGTTCAGCCCCAAGCGCAGCGCGGGGTCTTGACGGCACGCCTCTTGCCAGCCATACTCCGCAAGGCGCAGGATGTAGGGCGTGGTGATATTGGTCAGCGCGTAGGTCGAGGTGCGCGCGACTGCGCCAGGCATGTTGCTCACGGCATAATGCACGACTCCGTCCACCACATAGGTCGGCTCGCGGTGGGTGGTCGGGCGAATGGTCTCCGCCAGCCCGCCTTGGTCTACCGACACATCGACCAGCACTGCGCCCGTTTTGAGCGTAGAGAGCATCTCGCGCCGAATCAGAATCGGTGTGCGCCCGCCCGTGACATAGACCGCGCCGATAATCAGGTCGGCTTGCCTTAGTGCCTCGCGTAGGTTCGCAGGGTTCGAGTAGAGGGTGTCCACATTCGCGGGCAGGGTCTCCTCCAACGCACGCAAGCGAGCGACATTGATGTCCAAGATAATCACGCGCGCGCCGAACCCTGCGGCGATTCGGGCAGCGTTCGCGCCCACTACACCCGCGCCGATGACGACCACCGTGCCGGGCAGCACGCCGGGCGCGCCCGCCAGCAGCACGCCGCGCCCGCCCATCGGACGCTCCAAGCACCACGCGCCGACCTGCACCGCCATCCGCCCCGCGATCTCGCTCATCGGCAGCAGGATGGGATGTCCCCCGTCGGGCGTCTGAATCGTCTCGTAGGCGATGCACACTGCGCCGCTGTCGACCATCGCGCGGGTTAGCGACTCGCTCGCCGCAAAGTGGAAGAAGGTGAACAGCACCTGATTGGGGCGGATGTAGGGGTACTCTTCGGGCAGCGGCTCCTTGACCTTGACGATCATCTCGGCGTTGCGCCACACTTCGGCGGGGGTGTCCACCACCTGTGCGCCCGCTGCTTCGTACTCGCAGTCGGGGATGCCCGTGCCGTCGCCTGCGCCACGCTCAATCAGCACAGTGTGCCCGTGCTGGGTCAGCACCTCCACGCCCGACGGCGTCATCGCCACACGGTACTCGTCGGGCTTAATCTCCTTCGGGACGCCGATAACCATCGCGCCTATAGTGTACCTGACGCGCGGTTCACTTCGCGGGCGACCAGCGCGGGGTGATGTGGTCGCCCGTTTGGGTGCGCGGGGTGAGTTCTGTGCCGTCGATGCGCACGGTGTAGATTTGGCGGTTGCCGGGCTTGCCCATCGCGAACACGAGCCGCTGCCCATCAGGTGCCCAGTGTGGCTGGTACACCTCGCCCTCGACGATGATCGTCGGCGCACCGCCCGTTTCGGGCACGGTCGCCAGCCCGACGCGCGTGAGTGCGCCGTCCTTGCCCCGCTTGCACAGCACGAATGCGATGCGCGAGCCGTCGGGCGACCAGACGACCTCGATGGCGGCTTCAGTGTTGTCGGGCGAGAGCCACAGCGGGAGCGGCTGCACCTCGCGTGAGGTCTCGCCGAAGTCGAAGCGAATCAGCCCGCCCACGCGTCGCTCGCCTTCGGGAGACGGCACAATCAGCCCCGCACCGCCCACCACAAGGCTCCTGCCCTGCGGCGCCCAGTCGATGTCCACCTGCTCGCCCGCAATCACGACGGGCAGGGTGAACTGCTGCTGCGCGACGGTCAGGTCTTGCAGCACGACCTGCTCGCCCTCATCGATACGCTGCACGGCGGCGATAAGGTTCGGGTCGGGGCGCTTGGCGTAGCGGAAGGCAATCTGCCCGTACTGCTCGCGCACCTGAAGCATCTGCGACGCCGACGGGATTAGTTGCAGCGCGTGCACGCCTTTGGGGTCAATCTCCGTCACCAGCCCCTGCGCTACATGTAGAATCTGCTGTCCGTCGCGGTCGTAGATGGGGGCGAGTTTTGCGCCGCCGCCCAGCGTCAGTTGTGATAGCCCCTTGCCGTCGGGGTCAATCGTCCAGAGTTGGTAGACCCCATCGCGCCGATTGGACGAGAAGACGATCTTTTTGCCGTCGGGCGCCCAGTCGGGGCTGCGGTCGTCATGCTCGTCTTCGGTGAGCATCAGTGTCTGCCCATCGGGCTTGATGACCATCAGGTCGCCGTAGGCGTCGTCGTTCAGGCGCACGCAGACAATCCAGTCGGTGGTATTGGGCTTAATCGGGCGCAAGTCTAAGCGTCCCCACGGCTGCGAGCGGATGAGCGCGAGCGCAGCCACCATAATCACCACGACCAAGATGCCCACCAGCAGGCGTTCACGGCGTTTGACGCGGTTCATCGTTCAGCCTCAGAGGTAGTTGGGGCATGCAGGATGAGCCAAGCGACGACGGCAGCGGGCGCGTCCACATTTGTGGCGATGCGCTCGATGATGCGGTTCAGTTGCCGCTCGTCCGCTTCGGTCTCGACGGGCAGGCGCGTCAGCGCGTCGCGCACGAAGGCAATCATCTCGTTGAGGTAGCGGGCGCGGTTGCTGGCGAGGCTGCGCCCAGGCGTCTCGGCAAACTTGCGCCCCACCTGCTCGTAGACCGCCTCCCAGTTCGAGTAGACACGGTTTTCTGACTCGCGCTTGCGTGTGCCCTGCTCGCTCAAGCGGCGCAGTTCCTCTTGCTTGCGCTGGTGCAGTTGCCAGTCTTGCAGCGTCGTGCCTTCAATAATCACCACCTGCGGGCGGAACGCATACGCCTCCTCAAGGTACTGCTCGATCCACTTGCGCACGGTAGGGTTGTTGATGTGCCCCACCAGCGAGTATGCCTCGGAGGGCAGTCCCAGCACGACCGTTTCGCCCTCGATGGTCACCAGCTGCAGCGCGTCCAGCGCGCGGTAGACCGTCGGTCCCGACACTTTCTGCTTGACGCGCTCGCGGATGGCGTCCCACGCCTGTTGCATCTCCTGACTCATGCGACCTCCCGATGATGGCGCTGCCACAGAATGCGCAGCCCCTCCAGTGTGAGCATGGGTTCCACTTGCTGAATGCTGGGGCAATTCGGCGCGAAGCGAGGTGCAAGACCACCTGTGGCGATGACTCGCGCGTCGTTGCCCAGCTCCTCGCGGAACAGGCGCAGCAGGTGTTCAATCGCGCCGACGGAGCCGAGAATCACACCGCTGCGCAGGCTCTCTGGGGTGCTTTTGCCGATGGGCTGGCACGCGCCCTCAATAGCGATTCGCGGTAGGCGTGCCGTGCGCCCCGCCAGCGCTTCCAGCATCAGTTCGATGCCTGGCAAAATCGCGCCGCCGACATAGACGCCCTCGCGCGAGACGGCGTCCAGCGTTGTCGCTGTGCCGAAATCCACCACGATGACGGGCATCCCGAAGTGATGCACGGCGGCGACAGCGTTCGCGAGGCGGTCTGCGCCGACGGCGGTGGGCGGCTCGTAGTCCACGCGGAATCCCAGCTCCAGCGCGTGCGACACAAACAGCGGCTCGCAGCCCAGCCAGCGGCGCGCAAGTTGGCGCAACGGCTCCTCCAGCGCAGGCACAACGGAACATATTGCCACGCCTGTAATTGGCGCGGTCAGCCCTTCCGCCTCCAGCAGGGCGCGCAGCATCGTGTAGTGTTCGTCTTCGGTACGGGCGGGGTTCGTATGCACCCGCCAGGCGTGCCAGCGTCCCGAGTCGTAGACGCCCAGCACGGTATGCGTGTTGCCCACATCGATGCCCAGCAGCACGCGAAGGATTATACCTGACCCCGCCTACGCCTCGCGCCCCATCGCCTGCAGTATGGCGTGCGCGTTCGCGACCGCCATCCGCCCGTCGTAGCCGTCGAACGGGGGCGTCTCGCCGTACAGCACCGCCCGCACGAAACTGCGCAACTCCCACATGTACGGTTCGGGTGTGCCAATCTCTTCGGGGGTCAGGCTTACCTCATGCGCGCCGTGCTTTTTGTAGCGGATTGCCCCGCTGAAGCCCGTGTGTTCCAGCGCGCCTTCCGTGCCGACGATGCGCACCGTGTAGCCGCCGAGCGGGTCGATGATGCTACACTCGACGCTGCCGATAACGCCGTTTTCGAACTGCAGGGTCGCCTGCCAGTGCTGGGTGAAGTTGGGTTCAGGGTGGGGCTGACTGCCCTGCGCCGCGACGACGGTATAGTCGCCGAATAGCCAGCGCAGGTAGTCCAGCTCGTGGACATTCATTTCCAACAGCACGCCGCCGCTTTGGGCGGGGTCGGCGCGCCAGCCCTCGCGAAACAGGTTAATCTCGTAGCCTCGCCGTTGGAGGCTGACCGCTATCGGTTCGCCGATAACGCCCTCTTGCAGCCACTGCTTCGACTGCCAAAACAGCGGGAACAGGCGCAGCACATGCCCTGCCATCAGTTGCACGCCCGCTTGACGCGCAGCCTCCAGCATCGCGTCGCAGTGTTGCACGGTGAGCGCGAGCGGCTTCTCGCAGAACAGGTGCTTACCGCGCTGCAACACCTGCATACCGAGTTCGTAGTGGGTGTGCGGCGGGGTTGCTAGAATGTACGCCTCGATTTCGGGCGCGTCCAGCAGCGCATCGAGGCTTTCGTAGGCGGCGGTCTCTAACTCTTCAGCAGCGCGCTGCGCGAGCGCGGGGTCAACATCGTACACGCCTGCCAGTCGCGCCTCGCTGAGGGGGCGCAACTGCCACGCAAGGTGGCGTCCGATACCCCCTGCGCCAATCAAGCCCAGATTCAGTTGCGTGTGCATCGCTCTTATCTACACGGGTCTATTCGGATAGTTCCACAGTAGTCCTGTACGCCGAGTCTTAGTCGCGCACGACGCCTTCCAGCGGGCTGGAGGCGGAGGCGTAGGGCAGTTTCGGGATGCGTCCTGCGCGGTACGCCATGCGCCCCGCTTCGACGCCCAACTTAAACGCCTCTGCCATCAAGACGGGGTCTTTCGCCTTCGCGATGGCGGTATTGACCAGCACGGCGTCGCAGCCGATTTCCATCGCCAGCGCGGCTTCCGACGGTGCGCCCAGCCCCGCGTCCACCACGACAGGTACTTGCACCTGCTCTACGATAATCCGTATCGGCTCCAGCCCGACGGCGAAACCCTGCCCGGTGCCAATCGGCGCCGCCAACGGCATCACCGTCGCGCATCCAATCGCTTCCAGCCGCTTCGCCAACTCAGGGTCGGCGGGGATGTAGGGCAGCACGACGAAGCCCTCGTCGACCAGCGTCTTGCACGCCTCGTAAGTGCCGATGGGGTCAGGCAGCAGGTACTTCGGGTCGGGCACCACCTCGACCTTGATCCAGTCGCTCAACCCCATCGCGCGCGCCAGCCGCGCCACGCGCACCGCTTCCTCCGCCGTGCGACAACCCGCTGTGTTCGGCAGAATCTGGTAGCGGCTCCAGTCCAACTCGTCTAAGATTGAGCGTTTGGGCGCGTCCAAGTCGATGCGGCGCAGGGCAACCGTGACGATTTCCGCACCAGAGGCTTCAATCGCGCGGCGCATCGTCTCTGCGTCGGGGTACTTGCCCGTGCCCACCATCAAACGCGAGCGGAACGACTTGCCAGCAATCACCAGTGGGTCGGTCATCACAACAAGTGTACCCGATGCCGAACGGCGAGCGCGCTTTCCATCGCAGTGGAGAGGTAGGCAATTGTTCGGTGGTATAATCGCGCGGGACTGTACGCGGGTGAACTGGCTGATTGGGCTGTGCCTTGCGGGGCTAATTGCTGGGCTGGCGTATCGTTGGCGGTTGCTGACGGTTGGTGGCGCGTGGACAGCGGTGTGGGTCGGCGCAAGCGTGTTTGGCGCGGGCGGTGTGTGGGCGAGCCTGCCGCTGGTCGGCTTCTTTTTCACCAGCAGCCTGCTGCCGCGCCTGCTCGGACGCCCGCACAAGACCGAGCGACGCACGGCGGCGCAGGTGCTGGCGAACGGGCTTGCGCCTGCGCTGTGCGCATGGGGCGCAACGCTCACGCACTCGGAGGCGTTCTGGCTGGGCTACATGGCGGCGATTGCAACGGCGACAGCGGACACTTGGGCGACCGAGTTCGGCGTGCGCTTCGGTAGCCCCGTGTGGTTGCTGACGACGGGGCGGCGCATTCCTGCGGGCGAGTCGGGTGGGGTCAGTGGGCAGGGCACGCTGGGCGGCGTTGCGGGCGCGTGCCTGATTGCCGTGAGCGGCGCGCCGTTGCTGGGGGAGGGGCGGCTGCTCGCGCTCGCTGCGGGGCTGGGTGTCGCGGGCATGGTGCTGGACAGCCTGCTGGGCGCGACCCTGCAGGCGCGCTACCGATGCGCCCTGTGCGGCGCGACGGGCGAGCAACCCCTGTGCTGCGGCGCACCTGCCCAGCGCGTGCGCGGCATCCGCGTAGTGGACAACAACGCCGTGAACGCCATCAGCACCGCGCTGGCGGCGATTGCGGGTGTCGCTGCTGCGCTTACGAGGGGTTAGACGGGGGAACCAACCCCCGCGCGCGCAGCCAGCGCAGCGCAGCAGCGGCATAGCGACGCGAGCTGCCCGTCAGGTCGCGCACTTGGGCGACCTTGATCGGCGACGGGAGGCTCCGCAACTGCTCGGCGAGCGCGTGTAGCGTCTCTACGGCGAAGTAGACCCCTTCGCCCGCGTCGGCGATTTCGCCCCGCTCGATGCCGACTTGGAGCATGGCGCGTATCGCGTCAGGCGGCGCGCCGACGATACGCGACGCCTCGCGCACCGATGGCGGCGTCATCCCCGCCTCGCGATAGACCGCCCGCACCCGCTGGTAGAACGCCTCCTGTCGGGGCTTGAGGGGCGTCGGCGGCGCAGGTGAGGTATCCAAAACGCGCCTACTCAGCGCGATTCACCTCCTTCGGACGGCTTCGGCGCGACGGCAGGCGCACGCTCCAGCAAGCGCGACGGCTCCACGCTCCGAAGATAAAACACATAATACTTGCGCTCGCCCCTCGGCGTCAGAAACAGTATCTCACAGCCCTGCACGGTCGCTTTCGCGAAGCGCAACTCAGGCGATTGCTCCAAGTCCTTCAGCATCCGTTCGCGTACTTGCTCCTCGCTTCCCGCATAGAACCGCCCGAACAGCGACTCCTCGTCCACTGCGTAGTAGAAGACCTTTCGCGGGACTGGAACGAGGCGCACGGCAGGCAGTTCAGGGGCGCGCACCGCAATCCCCTCGCTAATGCCAACCGAGAAGTTCATGAAGTACCATGACGGAAGCATGCGGTTTGCAGGTTCGTCGATACGCCTGACATCTGCGGGCAGCGGCTGATTGAACAGCGCGTCGGGCGGGGGAAACGCTCCGCGCGTCGCTTCCGCGAAGCGGCGTCGCTGCAGGGGCGTCATCATGCGCAGCGGGAGCCACTCGCCTGCAGCCAGCGCACGCCGCTGCCGCGCGTCTAACGACGCCAGAAAGCGCAACGCAGGCAAGCAGTTCACAAATACTACGCTGTCAAAACGCGCGTTAATCGGGATAGGCTCTCCCTCGCCCCACAAGCGCTGCGCCTGCTCGTCGGAAAGCTTGCCCGCTAAGTCGATAAAGTCATCCATCGTGAGGCGTCCCTCGTCATACTTGGTTTCGAGGGGGCGCAGCCACGCTTCGGGCAGCTCGACGGAGCGGTATCCCAAATAGTTCCGATGGCGCGCCAGCAGGTAGCCCGACTCGTCCCAGCGCAGCCAGAGGTAGCTTGCCAGCTCACGCGCGAGTTGGCGCGGCGCAAACGCGCTCTCCTGAAGCCGATAAAACGACGCAACCCGATAGGCGTCGCTGATGATGGGAATCTCCGCAATCAACGCAAGTCGCTCCAGCCCGTCGGCTGTCGTCGGCTCTGCAAGGGAGAGCCGCTTGCCCGCCAGCCGCGCCTCCGTGTAGGCGTCGTAGAACGGACGCTTCACCGCGCGTTCAGGCAAACGCTCCTGCAACGCCTCCAGCGGTGTCGCCCAACGCTCCCAATACTGCCCGAACGCCGACTGACGCTTGTATGGTTCCCATGGAAGAGAAACCCCGAACCGTATTTCGGTCAAAACTTTGTCTTCCTCTATCCGATTGGTCCGTATCGCACGAGTGCGCGTGATACCCACGATTTGCACGGATATGTTGGCTCTGTAGGGCGGGATCCGAACCCACAAGCCTGAAAATTCCGAGAGTGACGGTTTCGCTTGGGGCTGCTTCTCCGATTCTGCCTCCCAGTTCTCGAAGGTCACATCGAACAGACCTGGCAGAGACGAAACGCCTGCAGGGATTGGGTACACGCCGCGAGGCGGCTTCGTGCTGAACCCAATCACCTGCCCCTTGGCGAGGGCGTCCAGCGCACGGTCAGGCAGGGTCACGAGGCACTGATAGATTGACTCTTCTGCCATCTGCAGTTCGCGAATTTCAGGTTCGCCGTCGCCATCAGAGATAGGCACGAAGATAGGCGATAATTGCCGCACGACATGGCGAAAGACCTCCTGCTGGGGTGTGAGCGGCTGTGCGCTTTGGCGGAACTGCTCCGTGAGTTGCCGTCGCTGTTCTATGGGGATTTGCAGCGCTTCGCGCGCGGCTTGTATCCAGTCGCGGAGGGCTTGGCGGCGTAGGTCGGCAAGTTGGCGTCGCAACTGCTCTTCCGCTTGGCGCGTTTCGTCGGACACATACAGCACATAGGCATCCTCGTCCTTGCGCCATGCATACCGCAACGCGCCCGCCAACTGCGTCAGAATCTCGTGCGCAGGTCGCTCCCGCACAAAAATCGCAACCTTCTCTTCGGCAATCGCGTCTTGGCAGCGCAGCGCGACGCCTGTTTGTTTGCCGATGGTGCGCAGCGCGTCGCGCAGGGGTTCCATCTTGAGCCAGACGGTGATGCGCCTTTGCAGCAGCGGGTCTTGCGAGAGGTCAGCAGGCTGCGCCGTCGCCTGCACCCCGACATAAGCAATCGCCAGCACCACCAGCCCCAGTGAAGCACGCATCCTATGCACCTCCAGACTGTGCTACGCAACCGCGCTCGGTTTCGGAATGCTGTGCCGCTGAATATACCCGACGCCAATAGCGATTAGCAGGCACAGCAGCACATAGCCGTCGCCGACGCGCGAGGCGAGCGTGCCGCGCCCGCTGCCCAGTGGCACATCGGCAATCGCGAGTTGCGCTTCAGGCGGCGCATACGCCAACACGCGCCCCCACGCATCGACAATCATCGACGCCGCGCGATACTCTGAACGCGCCAACGGTACATGATGCTCCGCCGCGCGCAGGGTGGTGGTCGCCCCGTGCAGGTGATGCAGCAGGTAGCCTGGCGCGTGGGGGTCAGAAGTCGGCACGGCGATTAGCCGCGCGCCGTTCAGCGCCTGCCGACGACACGGCTCGGTGAACATCGTGTCGTAGCAAATCACCGCGCCGAGCGTCCCGAACGGCGACGGGAACGCCCGCACAGGGTCGCCCAACTGCCACGAGGGATTCTCGCCGCCGAAGGGGTACATCTTGAGGTACGGCTCGCTGAGTGTGCCATCGGGCGCAGCGAGTATCGCAGCGTTGCCCCCGTGGAATGCGCCGAAGATGAGCCACACCTGCATCTGCTGCGCCCATCGGACGGCTTCTTCGGGCACACAGCAGACCTCTGGTAGCACGACGAGCTGTGCGCCCTGCGCTTTCGCCTGCGCAATCAGCGGCGCGTAGTCGCCCTCCCACTGCACAACCGCCACGCGCAGCGTCTCGCCCTCGCGAATGAGCGCGTGCTGCAGCCAGCCCAGCAGGTGCAGCGCGAGCAAGCCGCCCGCCAACGCCTTGAGCGGGGCGCTCAGGCGACGCTCCATCACGGCGAGCGCGAGCGCGGCGTTCGTCGCCCACGCCAGAAACGACAGCCCCCACACGCCCACCCACCCTGCGACCCACAGCAGCGGCGCGTCGCGCCACAGCACCAGCGCGAGGGTGAACGGGTAGTCCAGCCGCGCCGCCAGCCACTCGGTCAGCACGCCCAGCGCGCCGACGCCAAGCACAATCGCCCCCGCGCGCCCCGCGCCCAGCACGCGCGCGCCCATCAGCGGGAACCACATCGCCACGCCGAACACGGCAAAGTAGACAAGCGCGAGCGTCGGGCTGCCGAAGCCGTCGCCGACGCCCGACAGGAACGCAGTCATCACCGTGCCTGCCACGATGCCCGTCAGCAGCGTGCTGACCAGCGCGGGGATAGCCGAGGCGCGCAGCACCGCCGCCATCATCGGCGCAAGCGCAACAAAGCCCAGCAGCGGCACATCGAACGGCGGCAACGCGAACGCCAGCAGTGCGCCCGACGCGACCGCCGCCAGCAGACACTCCAAAAGCGTCGCCTTGCGTATCGGGGCAACCTCGACGGGTGGTGATAGCGTCTTCATGGCTTCTCTGAGTCCTCCGTATCGGTTTTTTGCGCAGGCTCTGCGGGCGGCAGCGTGTACGGCTCGTGGTACTCAAGTGCGAAGAGGTACCGCTTCGGCTGCCTGTTTGGAGCCGTGAACTCAATAACGCTCACCTGATAGGTGTCCGCGAATAGCTTGCCGTCGGGAATCTGGGTTAGTTGCTTGCGTATGGTGTCGAGGTATTCAGTATACACTGCCTCACGCTCACCTACGAGACTGTAAACGACCTTATTGGGGTACTTTTTCAAGCGCACGGCAGGCGCGTCAGGCAGCTGAGTCGGCTCGCTCTGAGCGTCGGTCTCCTCCACATGCGACTCCAGATAAGGGTCGCCCCGTCGGCTTCTCCACTGACCGTGATTGACTTCCATATCTACTGGCGGGATTGGCTCGCGGAAGAGCTGCTGGAGGGGCGGAAATCGGTCGCCCAGCGCTTCGGCGAATCGTCTCTGTTGCGGGGGTGTGAGTTGCGCAGCGGGCAACCACGCACCCGACGCCAGCAACTGCCGTTGCGTGGCGTTCAACGACGCCAGAAAACGCAACGCGAGCAGGCAATCTTGCAAGGGCGTGAGGTCAAACTGGGTCAGCGGTTGGTCAACATAATACAGCGAGTCGATTTGCTCCTGAGTCATTTTGCCCGCGAGTTCCACATAGTCCCATAACTCCAGCGTGCGCTGGCGGTACTTCTCTTCCAGTGGGCGCAGCCACGCTTCGGGCATCTCCGCGGGACGACGCTCCCAGTATCGCTGATGCCGTCCCAGCAGATAGCCCGACTTGTCCCAGCGCAGCCACAGCATAAACGATAACTCTTCCACGACAAAATCCAGCCTGAGACGCAAGTCGCGCGCTTGCACGCGCGCCGTGCGGAAGGCGTCCACGATAATCGGCGTGTTCGTGAGCTGCGCAACTTGTTCCAGCATATCTGCTGTCGTGATGTATTCCAAACGCGCCAAATCTCTGGAAGGGTACTGTGGCGGCGGGGGCAGCTTCACTGTCGGCGAGAGACGCGCTTTCAGGAGGTTTTCCAGCTCCTCAGCAGGCGTCGCCCACTGCGCCCAGTAGTCCAGCGTCTTTCTCGGGTCTATATCTGCACTCGCAAGCGTGAGAAATCTGTCTTCGTAATACAGGAGAACCGAATCGCTTGTTAAACCTTGTTCTATATGGCGGTGCTTGCGAACGCTCGCGACGCGATATTCCAGGAGACCTGTGTGCGGGCGATAGCGCACCCACACGCCCACAAACTCTGGGTTTTCTGACTCTGTGGCGAAAGTAGGAGGTTGCTTGGTATGGTCACTCGTTGAGTTGCGCATAATCCCTTGCAGGCGCACCTCTGGCGGGAATAGGTAGACGCCTTCAGCGGGCTTGCTGCTGAAGCCGACCCACTCGCCGCGTATCAGCGCGTTCACCCCGCGCTCGGGCAACGAGGCAAGACACATCCACGCCACGCCGGGCAGCATATAGCTGTAGACCCCCGTCTCCTCGTGGAGGCTGTCGCCAGCGGTAGGGTCGCCGATTGCGCGCATTTCGCTCACAGGAGCCATTACATAAATCAGCTCCCGCCAGCTCGGCTTCAGAGCCTTTTCGGCGTCTTCGGGCGACTCCCAAATCTTTTTGCGGAGCGCAATCCGCTGCTGTTCGGGCACAGCCGCCAGTTCACGCGCTGCTTGGAGTATCTCGCGGAGCCATCGGGCGCGTTGCTCGCGAATCGCACGCGCCGCTTTCTCCTCCGCTTGGCGCGTCTCGTCGGGCACATACAGCACATACGCATCCTCGTCCTTGCGCCACGCATAGCGCAGTGCGCCCGCCAACTGCGTCAATATCTCGTGCGCAGGGCGCTCCCGCACAAAAATCGCAACCTTCTCTTCGGCAATCGCGTCTTGGCAGCGCAGCGCGACGCCTGTTTGTTTGCCGATGGTGCGCAGCGCGTCGCGCAGGGGTTCCATCTTGAGCCAGACGGTGATGCGCCTTTGCAGCAGCGGGTCTTGCGAGAGGTCAGCAGGCTGCGCCGTCACCTGCAGCCAGCACGAAACCACGACCAGCACCCATACCCATCTCCAGACCAGCCCCCCTCCTTGAGGTTCCCCCCGCTTCGCGAGGGGAACCAAGCCGCGCGCCCGTTCGGTTCCCCCTGCCCGCAGGGGGAACCTGCAGGAGGGGGTCTTCGTTGTTTGCTGTCTTGCGAGGTACGGTTTGGCGATTCGTCTCATACACTCCCCCATTGCGATACACAAAATTCGACGCTGCTTTCGCGATTCCTGCTCTGCAGGAGAATTTGAACACCTGTTCGAATCTAAAGCGTATGGAGCGGATTGTGGTCAAAAGCCCCGCCGATGGCAGTGTGGTGGGTGAGGTCGCCGTCACGCCGCCAGAGGCGATTGAGGCGATGATTGCGCGGGCGCACGCGGCGTACCTGCACTGGCGCGAGGTTCCCCTGCACCAGCGCGTCGAGCCGTTGCGTCGCCTCAAGCGGTTGATTCTGCAGGAGCGGCACGCGATTGCCGAGCTGGTCGCCCGTGAGCAGGGCAAGCCGCGCATCGAGGCGATGATTGTGGAGCTGTTCCCGCCGCTGGATGTGAGCGCGTTTCTGATGTACGACGGCGTGCGCCTGCTGCAGCCGCGCCGCGTGCGCTCCAAAAACCCGTTTTTCAGCGATCGCCGCAGCACCTACTATTTCCATCCCTACGGCGTGTGGGCGGTGATTGCCCCGTGGAACTACCCGTTCACCATCCCGATGACGCAGCTGATGGCGCTGACATTTGCGGGCAACGCCGCACTGCTGAAGCCCTCGCCGCTCACGCCGCTGACAGGCGCGAAGGTGGTGGAGCTGTTCGAGCGGGCGGGCTTCCCCGAAGGGCTGGTGCAGGTGGTGCAAGGGGGCGCGCCGCAGGGCAGCGCGCTGCTCGCCAGCCCGACCGTGCGCGGCGTCATCTTCACGGGCAGCGTGCCCGTCGGACGCACCGTCGCCGAGCAAGCCGCCAAGACCAACAAGAAGGTGATCCTGGAACTCGGCGGCAAAGACCCCGCGCTGGTGCTGGCGGACGCCGACCTCCAACACGCGGCGCAGGGCATCGCATGGGCGTCGATGGTGAACGCGGGGCAGACCTGCGCCTCCGTCGAGCGCGTCTATGTGGAGCAGCGCGTCTACGAGCCGTTCCTGGAGGCGTTGCGGGCGGAGCTGGCGAAGATTCGGCTCGGACACCCCCTGCACGCGGAGACCGACATGGGTCCTGTGGTGGCGCGGTTCCAGTTGGAGCGCGTGCAGCGGCACATCGAGGACGCCTGCGCGCGGGGCGGGCGCATCGTGCTGGGCGGGCGCGTGCGCCACGACTTGGGCGAGCTGTACCACGAGCCGACGCTCATCGCCGACGCGACCGACGAGATGCTCGGCATGCAGGAGGAGACCTTCGGACCGCTGGTGATGGCGCAGCCCGTTGCGAGCGCGGAGGAAGCCGTGCGCAAGGCGAACGCGAGCGCGTTCGGGCTGACGGCTTCGATCTGGACGCGCGACCCGCGCATGGCGCAACGGCTCGCGCCGATGCTGGAGTGCGGCTCGGTGAGTGTCAACTCGCACATCGTTGCCTACGGCGACAGCTACGGCGTGTGGGGTGGGTTCAAAGACTCAGGCGTCGGGCGCACGCACGGCGAGTTCGGGCTGTACGAGCTGGTGCAGCCCCAGTATGTGAGCGAGGTCTACACGGGCAAGCCTGAGCTGTGGTGGTATCCCTACAGCGCGCGGGTGCATCGGATTACCGACTGGCTGATGGAGTTTTTGGCGGCGCCGAGCCTGAAGATGGGGGCGCTCACGGCGCGTCGGCTGCTGCCTGAGTTGCGCTACCTGACGCGCCACTTCACGCCGCTGAAGATGACGGGCGGACTGCTACGCTATTTGCGCTGATCCCGGCGCTGGGTACAATACCCTTATGCGCAAGGCGCTCACGATTGCAGGCTCCGATTCGGGCGGCGGCGCGGGCATCCAAGCCGATCTGAAGACCTTCGCCGCGCTGGGGGTGTACGGCAGCAGCGCGATTACCGCCCTCACCGCCCAAAACACGCTCGGTGTGCAAGGCGTCTATCCCGTAGACCCAGAGTTTGTGGGGCAGCAGATCGACTCGGTCATGAGCGACATCGGCGCGCACGCCGCCAAGACGGGGATGCTGTTCAGCGCAGAGATTATCCAAGTCGTTGCCGAGCGCGTGCGACGCTGGGGCATCGAGAAGCTGGTCGTTGACCCCGTGATGGTCGCCAAGAGCGGCGATCGGTTGTTGCGCGAGGACGCCATCGACGCGCTACAGCGCGAGTTGCTGCCGCTGGCGTATATCGTGACGCCGAACTTGGGCGAGGCGAGCGTGCTGGCGGGGTTCGAGGTACACGACAAGCCGACGATGGAGCGGGCGGCGCAGGCGATTCACGCGCTGGGCGCGCGAATCGTGGTGGTCAAAGGGGGGCATCTCGCCGACTGCGCGGACGATTTGGTCTACGACGGCGCGTCGATGCGCTGGTTGCCCGCCGAGCATATCGACACGCCGCACACGCACGGCACGGGCTGCACCTTCTCAGCGGCGATTGCCGCGCTGCTGGCGCAGGGGCACGAACCGCTGGAGGCGATTGCCCGCGCGAAAGACTACCTCACGGCTGCCCTGCGCGCGGCGCAGCCCATCGGCGCAGGACACAGCCCCGTGAACCATTTTTACGCTTACGGACGATAAGTAACGCACCGTTGTCATGTGCTACGCCTCGGCGGTTAGCCCATGCTGCTAATCGTGCCCAACGGCGTCGAGAATGCGAAGCACCTCTTGGCGTAGCGGCGGGATGTCTTCGCGAGCGGTTTTCCAGACAATTTCTACGCTGACATCGTAGTACCCATGTATGAGAATGTCGCGCATTCCCGCAATGTCGCGCCAAGGAACCTCTGGATGCTTGCGTCTAAGGGAGCTTGGGATGTGCTTGACCGCCTCTCCGATGACCTCCAACGCGCGAATGGTCGCCATCACCCGCATCTCGTCTTCTGCGAATGCTTCCAGCGAGGGCACATCTGCTACAAAGTTTTGCACCTTCTCTGCATATCGGAGAATATCTTCCAAATAATCACGGATTGTGCGCGTTTGTCGTTTCATACAGGGATTGCTTCCTCCAAGATTCGCTTGCCGATATGGGGCTTGAGGGCGTCCTTGAGCGCGAGGTCAACGCGCTTGCCCAGCAGTAGGCTCAACTCCCGCTGGAGTCGCGCCAACTCCAGTAGAGACGGCGTCTCGCTGAACTCTACCAGCACATCAATGTCGCTTCGGCGTCGCGGCTCGCCGCGTGCGTGTGACCCAAACAGCCACAGCGCACGCACACGGTAGCGTCGCTGCAGCTCGGGCAGATGTTGACGCAGCACGACGCAGATGCGGTCTCGCTCCGCAATCGGGTCAATCTCCGCGTGCTGGGTATCTCGGCGTGGTTTCACAGGCGGAATTATATCCCAGCTGCAGGCTGACGCCGCTGACTTATATGCCCTCCAGCGCGAGGCTCGATTCGGGCAGCATCTGCCCCCCGTCCACAATCAGCGTCTGCCCCGTGATGTAGGACGCCTCGTCGGAGGCGAAAAAGAGCGCGGCGTAGGCGACATCTTCGGGCTTGCCCAGCCGCTTGAACGGAATCACCGCCTCCATCTGGCGCCGGTACTCCTCGCCAATCTCGCCCACCCCCTCCGTCTCGATGTTGCCTGGCAGAATCGCATTCACGGTAATCCCGTACTTCGCCAGTTCGATTGCGGCGGAGCGCATAAAGCCCAGCATGCCCGCTTTGGTCGCCCCGTAGTGCGCCCAGCCCGGAAAGCCCGTGACGGGTCCCGTAATCGACGAGGTCAGCACAATCCGCCCGTAAGGGGACTGCTTGAGCATCGGCAGAAACGCCTTGACAGTCAGGAACATCCCCTTGAGGTTCACGGCGTGGACTTTGTCCCAGTCGGCTTCGGTCATCGTCTCCAGGAACGCTTGGGGGTAGATGCCCGCGTTGCAGCAGAGGATGTCGGTTCTGCCGTAGGCTTTTTGCACTTCGGCGGCGGCGTGGCTAAGGGTGGTCAGGTCGGATACATCGGCGAACAGTGAGAGCGCGTCGCCGCCGTGCTGCTGAATGGTTTGTGCAACCTGCGCGGCAGCTTCGGTGTCGATATCCAGTATGGCGACCTTCGCGCCGCGCTGGGCGAACTGCTGCGCCATTGCGCGACCGATGCCTTTCGCCGCGCCTGTAATCACCGCCACACGCCCAGAAAAGTTGGTCATCGCACTCCCTCCGCGGGGGATTGTACCTAACGACTGTTTAGCACCCGCTGCCGAAGGCGAACAGCACTTCCAGCAGGTCGGCGTCGTCGACGATGCCGTCGCAGTTCACATCGGCGGGGTCGCCCGTTGCGCCGAAGGCGAACAGCACCTGCAACAGGTCGGCGTCGTCTACGCAGCCGTTGCCGTCCACATCGCCCGCAGTCGGCGTGCAGGCATTCTGGGCTGCCCACCGCACCGCGTTGGTGAGCAGCCGCCGAAAGAGCGCGCTCTGTGCGATAGGACTGGAGCCGTGCACGGGCGCGACCGAGAGGCTCATCACGCGCCCTTCGTGGTACGCCCATCCCACCACGCCGCCCGCCCCCACATGGTAATCGCTGGCATAGTAGACCGTCGCGCCCTGCTGGGGTCGCAGGTGCGCCTCGTGCCCCTTGCCCAGCAGGATCACGGCAGGCAGTCCCTGGTTCAGGATCGAGTCGCTCGCCTGCTGCAGGTACTGGATGCTCGAACGGTAGGCGTGGCGCTGATAAGTCGCAGGCAGCAGCTCCCGAAGGATGAGGAACCGATTCGCGCTACCGACTGCCCACACTGTCCACTCCAGCGTCACCAGCCCGCGCCCACTGCGTACCCGGTCCAGCAGCGCCTGTTGTCCGTCGAGGGGCATATCGTCGTTGTTGCCTGTGCCCACCAATACGGCGACTTGATGACCGCTCAGGCTCTGACTGCCGTCGAAGTTTTGATAGGGTACGCCGAGGGTGACCTGCAATCCGTGCGCCCGCAGCGCGTCATACAGCGCGTTGTCCCGTTCGGCGATGCCCGTACCGAACAGGTACACCCGCTGCGCTATGCCAAGTACACAGCTAAGTAGCACCACTATGCTGAAGGCAACCGCCCGCATGTTGTCTTCCCCGACAAGCGTGCTTATCGCTGGATGTAGATGCGATTCTTCGCGTTACGCCTGAAAGATCCGTCGGGGGAAGCAACCTCATGCAAGTTGTGGCTCCCCCGAAGATGCTGTGGGAGCATCGGCACATGCGGTACAATCTACCCCCAATGAACCCCATCGTTGTTGGCGTCGACACGGGCGGCACTTTCACCGATTTTGTGCTGTGGCGGGAGGGGCGACTGCGGCTACTGAAACTGCCCTCCACGCCGCATATGCCTGAGCAGGCAATCTTGGACGGGCTGCGCCATCTGCTGCCCGACCCACCCCTGCACGGCTTCACGCTGCTACACGGCACGACGGTCGGCACGAATCGGATACTGGAGCGCAAGGGGGCGCGCACGGCGTTTCTCACGACGGAGGGCTTCCGCGATCTGCTGTTTCTGGCACGTCAGGACAGGCGTCAACTCTACTCACTCAAGCCCGAACCGCGCCCGTGCCTTGCCGAGCGCGCCCTGTGCGCCGAAGTACCTGAACGCCTCGCGCACGACGGCACGGTGCTGCGCCCGCTGGAGACCGACGGGCTGGGACGACTCATCCGCCGCTGGAAGCGCGAGGGTGTGGAGGCGGTTGCGGTGTGCCTGCTGTTTGCCTACGCGAACCCTGTGCATGAGCGTGCGTTGAAAGAGATGCTATCCCCACATTTCGCCGTCTCGCTTTCCAGCGAGGTTGCACCTGAGTTCCGTGAGTACGAGCGCGCCAGCACCACCTTCCTGAACGCCTATCTAACGCCGCCGATGACGCGCTATTTGGGGTCGCTGGAGCGCGCGGCGTGCGCGTTGGGCGCGGCTCGCACGCTGGTGAGCCACTCCGCAGGCGGCTTGATGGACACGGGGCGCGCCTGCGCACTGCCTGTGGGCACGATTTTGTCGGGTCCTGCAGCGGGCGTGATGGGCGCGTGGGCGGTTGGGCGTGGCGTCGGGGCGCACCGCCTGCTGACGCTGGACATCGGCGGCACCTCCACCGACATGGCGTTGATTGATCGCGAGCCACTGCGCACGAACTTGGGCGAGATCGAGGGCATGCCGCTGCGGTTGCCGCGCCTGGATGTGCATACGATTGGCGCAGGTGGGGGGTCAATCGCGCGGCTGGACGCAGCGGGCGGACTGCGCGTCGGTCCCGAAAGCGCGGGCGCAGACCCTGGACCCGCCGCCTACGGCAAGGGCGAGTTGCCGACGCTGACCGACGCGCATCTCGTGCTGGGGCACCTGCTGCCGCAGGCGTTCGGCTTCGGGCGCGTGGCGGTAGACCCTGACCGCGCGGCGCAGGCGATCGAGCCGCTGGCGCACGCGCTGGGCTTGAGCCTGCACGCGGCTGCCGAAGCGATTGTGGCGCAGGCACAAGCGAAGATGGCACGCGGGTTGCGCAGCATCTCTGCCGCACGCGGGATCAGCCCAGAGACCTGCACGCTGCTGGCGTTCGGCGGGGCAGGCGGGCTGCACCTGTGCGCGCTGGCGCGAATGCTGGGGGTGCGCCAGTGGATTGCGCCGCCGTATCCAGGCGTGCTGTCGGCGTATGGGCTGCTGTGGATGGACGCCGTCCACGAGGCGCGGCGCACCGTGCTGACGCCCCTGCCCGACACACGCACCGTGCGACTGGACGCTGTGCTGCTGGAGTTGCGTGCCGAGTGCGAAGCAGCGATGCATGCGATGGGCGTCCCCGCCGACGGCTACGAACTGCACGCCTTTGCTGACCTGCGCTACGAAGGGCAATCCTATGAGATTACTGTGCCGTTTGACCCCGACCGCCCCGCGCACGCCCGCAAGGCGTTCGAACAGCAGCACGCCGCTCGGTACGGCTTCACGATGCCTGACCGCCCAGTGGAACTGGCGACCCTGCGCCTGCGCGCCGTTGCGCTGCACCCCAAGCCTGCGGGCGCATGCTGGGAGCCGCCCGACGCCACGCTGGGCGACCTGCCCAGCACCGTGCGGCTGAGCCTGCACAGTGAGCCGATTCAGGTTCCTGTCATCCCGCGCGTCGCGCTGCAGCCGAATACGCCCATCCCCGCGCCCGCACTCATCGTGCAGCCCGACTCGACGCTGTTGCTTGAGCCAGGCTGGGAAGTGTTTGTGGACAGCCGCACGGGCGCACTGATTGGGAGAGCCGTATCGTAGGAAAACACACGCCGACGGCGAATCTCATACCCCGTGCAACGCAGGGAGTCGGCAACGCCGCGCGCGGATTACGACACGCCATGGAAGGAGTTCCTGACGGTCTTCTTCCGCTGGTTTCTCAAGCTGGTACTGCCCGAACTCTACGAACGCATCGACTGGCGGCGACGCCCTGTGTTTCTGGATAAAGAGCTGCGACGGCTGTCGCCCCGCAGCGAAACAGGACGCCTCTACACAGATAAACTGGTCAAGGTGTGGGAGAAAGGTAATCCGCCGAAGCCTTTTCTGACGCATCTGGAGGCGCAAAACCAGCCTCGTGGTGACCTGCCCGAACACACCTACACCTACAACGCCCGCATTTGGATCGAGACGCGCCTTGATGTCGTCAGTATCGTGATTCTGGGCGACAAGAACCCGAACTGGCGACCCCCCAATCGCTACCGACGGGAGATGCCAGGCACGCGATTGGATTTCGAGTACCACCTCGTCAAACTGATTGACCTTGAGGAAGATATGCTGCTTCAGGAAGCGAATCGGCGCAATCCCGCGGCACTGATGTTGCTGGCGTTTCGTCGAGCGCACGAGACCGAGAACGATATGCCCGCCCGCCTTGAGGCGCGCTGGCAGTTGATTCGGCTGATGATTGACAGGAGGTATAATCCAGAGCATCAGGCGCATATCGTGCGTCTGCTGGAGTGGGTGATGATACTGCCAGAGGTTCTGGAGAAACGGCTTGACGAGCTTATCGAGGAGTATAAGCGCGAGCGGGGCACGACCTTCGTCTCTCGCTTTGAGAAACGCGCTATCCGCGAGGGGTTGTTGCAGGGAATCGAGCAGGGTATCCAGCAGGGTATCCAGCAGGGTGTCGCCGCAATGCGCGACGCTGTTATGCGTGTGCTACGCCGTCGGTTCGGCGAGGCGGCAGATCAGGTGCGCCCTGCTATCGATGCTATCGACTCGCTGGAGGTGCTGAAGTCGCTGGTGGATGTTGCCTTGGACGCCCCGACCCTGCAGGCGTTTGCAGAGGCACTGCCGCGCGATACTTCGTCGGCGAGTTAGCCCTTCCGAATGACCGTTGCAGAGGTTCTGCTTCTCACGGGCGGCGGGCTGGCGTACCAGACGCTGACCTACGCTGTACCCGAATCGTTTTCGAGCGCTCCCCCGCCTGGCGCAGGCGTGCTGGTTCCCCTGCAGAACCGCCTCGCGTTGGGGCTGGTGCTGCGCGTCCACACACTGGACGACCCCGATGCGCTGGGCTACCCCCTACAGTCCATCGAGTCGGTGTTGGCGCAGCCGCTGCTGGACGAGCCGTTGCTTCGGCTGATGCGCTTGATGGAGCGCACGCTGCTCTGTTCGCCTGCGCAGGCGGCGCAGACCGTGCTACCAACGGCGACGCGCTATCGGCTGCGCGCGGTGATTGAACTCGTTGCGCCCGTGCCGCCGTTGCGCTCACAGGCACAGCGAATGACCGCCGAGGCGATTCAGCGGCATGGGGGGCGTGTGAGCCTCGCGACGCTTAAGCGCGAACTCGCGGCGGCGATTTGGCAGCCCGGTCTGCGTGGGCTACGCGAGAAGGGTTGCGTGCGCACGGTGTACGAGCTTGCCCCGCCGCCCCCACCACCGCGCGCTGAGCCGTGGGTGGAAGTGTGCGCGTCCCCCGATGCGCTGGAGGCGTTTTTTGCGACGGAAGCCGCTCGCGCTCCTGCCCAAGCGCGCCTGCTGCTGCGTCTGCTGGAGCATCCCGATGGAAGGCTGCCTCGTCGCGCCTTGTTGGAGGCGACAGGCGCGAGCCTCGCCACGCTGCGTGCGCTGGAATCGCGCGGGCTGACACGCCAAGTCGCCGCCGACGCGGAGCCAATTCCGCCCACTGCGCCCCCACCGACGCTTACGCCCGCGCAACAGCGCGCCGTAGACGCACTACGCAGCGCCATCCAGCACGGCGCGTTCCAGGCGTTCCTGCTCTACGGCGTCACAGGCAGCGGCAAGACGGAGGTCTACCTGCGCGCCGCCGCTGAGTGCTTGCGCACAGGGCGGGGCGTGCTGTTCCTCGCGCCCGAAATCGCGCTCACCGCGCAACTGACGCAGGCGTTCCGCGAGCGCTTCGGCGCGAGCATCGCCGTACTGCATAGCCAACTCAGCCCCACCGAGCGCTACGCCCAGTGGCTGCGCATCAAGCAGGGCGACGCGCCGATTGTGATTGGCGCACGCTCCGCTGTCTTCGCGCCAATGCCAAACATTGGTCTCATCATCATCGACGAGGAACACGAGACCGCCTACAAGCAGTCCACCGCGCCGACCTACCACGCCCGCACACTCGCGGAAGCGCGTGCCCGCGAGGCGAACGCCATATTGCTGCTCGGCTCCGCCACACCTGCGCTGGAGACCTTCCACCGCGCCGAAAGGGGACACCTGCGCCGACTGGACTTGCCCGAACGGGTCGGCGGCGCAACGCTGCCCGAAACGCACTTGATTGACCTGCGCGGCAGACCGTTCCAGCCGATTAGCCCCGAACTGCTGGACGCGCTGCGCGAGACGCTCGCGGCGGGCAATCAGGCAATCCTGTTCCTGAACCGACGGGGCTTCGCGCCGATGCTATTGTGTCGCGAGTGCGGCTACACGCCGATGTGCCCGAACTGCTCGGTGTCGCTGGTGTACCATCGCGGGGCAACGCCGTTCCTGCTGTGCCACCACTGCGGGCATCGTGCGCATCCGCCGACGGTGTGCCCGCAGTGCGGCGGCTTGGAAATTCGTCCCTTCGGCGTCGGTGCGCAGCGCGTGGAGACGACCCTGCGCGAACTGCTGCCCGAAGTGCGGGTAGCACGGCTCGATCGCGACGCCTTCCAGCGGCGGGGGCAATACCTGCAGATTCTGTCGGACTTCCGCGCCGGCGCGCTGCAGGTGCTGGTCGGCACGCAGATGGCAGCGCGCGGGCTGGACTTTCCGCGCGTAACGCTGGTCGGGGTGATTAGCGCAGATACAGGGCTGTATCTGCCTGACTTCCGCGCCAGCGAGCGCGTGTTCCAACTGCTGACACAGGTCATCGGGCGCGCGGGCAGGCGCGAGCAGCGCGGGCGCGCCCTGATTCAGACCTACAACCCCGACCACCCCGCGATTCAGTGCGCCCTGCGCCAGGACTATGAAGCGTTCTACAGGCAGGAACTCGCGTTGCGTCGCGAGGTCGGCTATCCGCCGTTCGTGCGCCTGGCAAGCATACGAAGCCAGCATGCGACCCCACCACTTGCCGAGCAGCCACTGCAGCACCTCGCCGACGCACTCGCGCCCTACATCGGGGGGCAACTGCTGCAGGTCTTGGGACCCGCGCCCGCGCCGCTGGAACGCCTACGGGGGCAGTACCGTTACCATCTGCTGCTCAAGTGCGCGCCCGACGCCGAGCCTGCTGACCTGCTCGCACCCGCGCTGGCGACACTCACGCCCGACGCACGCGCCCGCCTGCGCATCGACATCGACCCGATGCACCTGCTGTAGACGGCAGGAACGCCCCCAAGTGTGGCGAACCAGACGCTCACCAACGGAGGAGTGCCATGCGCCGCTGGATTTGGCTGCTGGGGCTGTTGGTGGTGGGGATTGCGGGAACCGTCTGGTGGAGTTCGCGCAACGCGGTGCGCCTTGAACCGCTGGACGCGCAACGCTTCGCCCAAATGAGTGAGACCGAGCAGGTGGAGTGGCTTATCGAACAGATACTGGCGCGCTACAGGCGCACAGACACGCTGTCGCGGATTCTGGAGGGAGTACCGTTCCTAAAGCGTGCGCTTTCAACGCACCCTCTGATACCCAGAGATCTTGAAGCAATCGGGATGGCGTGCGTGGAGTACGACCTGCCGCACTGGCTCAATCGGTGTGAACGGTATGTGGAGCTTGATAGAACCCGCGAGCTTTTGGCGGTTTATCGGGCGATTCTGCAGGCGCGCAAAGGCGACTGGCAAGCAGCGGAACAGACCATGCGACGGATTCGCACTGGCGCCCTCAAGGCGCTTGCGCAGGCGCACTTGGGACGCTTGAAAGCAGAAGCAGGGCAGGCAGAAGCGGCGCGACGCGACTTCGAGCGTGCTTACAAGTTGTTGAGCCAGCCTGTTGAGTTGGGGGGAGTGATTGATGCGGGCATTGCGTTCAGCCTGCTGATGCAACACTCGCATCTGGGCGACAATCCCGAAGCCGTTATGCGGATGGTGCAGTTCTTTCCGACTGATTTTCAGATGATACTTATGCAACTCCCCGCAGATGTCTACCGTCAGCGCGGCGACATCAAACGGCTGCGTCAATTGGCGAAGGCGTGCCCGACGAACCTGCGCAGCCCCGTGGAACAGCGTCTGGTACAAGCCTTGATAGAGCAGGGGCGCGTGGACGAGGGACTACAACGGCTTGCGCAGCTGGGAGCATGCGACGCCAAGCAACTTATCGCGATTGTCCGAGCGTTGGATCAGCAGGGGCGTAAGGACGACGCGCTGCGCTTGGCGAACCAGATGTATGCGTGGCTGGAATACCTCTTCACACGCTCGTCGCCGCAACGCCAAATATTTAAGGGCGAATACATCCAGACGCCTTATGGCGAAATATACACAGATATTTATCGCTCGCGCGGAGACGCGGTATTTCTCACTCACGAGCAGCTCCGTGTGCTTGTTTTGCTTGCCAGCCTATACATTCAGTGGGGGCAAGCGGCGCGCGCGGAACAACTGGTGAACGCCTCGCCTTATGTCCGAATGGAAAGTTATGCGCCCCTTGTGTACGCCAACTTAGCACGCGCCTGCCACAAACTGGGCAAGCACGCACACGCGCGCCGATATCTCGAACAAGCCCTCAAAGAAGCGCAAAAAGTGGCGAGATCGTCCAACGACCTCTCATCGGAAAACTGGCTCATTAGAGTCGCCTGTGATTACGCATCTCTTGGAGACCACACACGCGCGTTGGAAATCGCCCAAACGATGCGCCCCAACAGCCAGTTAGAAGTTTTGAGTTTCATTCTGCTGGAAAAAGTACGCACGCGCAATCCGTTTTGGAGAGAGTTGGTCTGGTAGGCGTGAACGGGTCGGAATTATACCAATCGCCCTGACCTGCTCGCTCCCGCGCTGGCGACGCTCACGCCCGACGCACGCGCCCGCCTGCGCATCGACATCGACCCGATGCACCTGCTTTAGGCACAGTCGCAGGCTCGTAGTGGCTGATGGGGCGTCTTGTGGACGCTGGCTTGGCGATTGACATCAGTGTCGCTTTCTCAAGATCGAGATGAGTAGCCACACACCCAGCACCGTTGCGCCGAGGAAGCCGATAATCGTCAGTGTCGTGCCGTAGGGGATGTCGCGCGTGGCAGGCAACAGCAGCGCAAGCCCCACGATGAACGCCGCGACCAGCATGCTCAGCGACAGGCGGGTAATCATTGCGTCCAGGCGGTCCAGCGTTTCTTGCGTCGCGCCGATTTGCGCCTCCACAGGCACTTTGCCGCGCTCCACGCTCTGCAGCCACTGCATCAGCATCGCGGGCATCTCGCGCAGTAGGTAGCGCCAAGTGTCTACCTGCTCGACGACCTCCTGCATGCTGAGGGTGGGCAGCCACGCGGTTTTGCTCAGTTGGCGGACGAACGGGCGCGAGACGGCAAATAGGTCGTAGTCGGGGTCTAACTGCCGTCCGATGCCCTCCAGCATCACCAGCGTCTTGCCCACCAGCCACAAGTTGCTCGGCAGGCGCAAATGGTAATGGCGGCACAGCTCGGTCAGGTCTGCCCAGAACTCGGTGAACTGGCTCTCTTTGAGGGTGCGCCCACGATACTTATTCAGGACGCGCTCCACTGCGCGCATGAGTTTCTGGCGGTCGGTGAAGCGCGTGAATGCGCCCATCCGCGCGAACACATTCAGGATGCCGTGCGTATCCAAGCGCACAATCGCCACATACAGACGGGTGAGGTTGATACGGTCTTCGTCGTTTAGCACGCCGACCATCCCGAAGTCCAGCACGCCGATGCGCCCGTCGCGCAGAATCAGGTAGTTGCCTGGGTGCGGGTCGGCGTGGAAAAAGCCGTCCTCCAGCACCTCTTTGATGATGAGGCGCGAGGCGCGCAGGGCGATCTCGCGCGTGTCGTGCCCTGCGGCGCGCAGCGCGTCCACATCGTCTACCTTGATGCCCTCCAGCCGCTCCATCACCAGCAGCCGCCCCGTGCAGTATTCAGGGTAAAATTGCGGGATACGCACTTCGGGCACATCGGCGAAGTTGCGGCGGAACTGCTCGGCGTTGCGCATCTCGCGTCGGTAGTCCAGCTCGCTTAGCAGCGTGAAGGCGAAGTCTTCGGCGACAGTTTCGGGGTCGTACAGCTCGCCCAGCTGCGTGCGCTGCGCCAGGTGCGCCAAGTCGTGCAGGATCTCCAAGTCCAGCTCCACCACCTCGCGTAGGTTGGGGCGCTGGACTTTGACGGCGACGGGCGTGCCATCGTGCAGCGTCGCGGCATAAACCTGCGACAGAGACGCTGCGCCAATTGGTTCAGGGTCAATGTCGCGGAACACCTCGTCCAGCGGGCGTCCAAGTTCTGCTTCAATCAGCGGACGCATCGTCTCCCACGGCTCGGCAGGCGCGTTATCTTGTAGTTTGCGCAGCTCCTCAATGAACGGGTCAGGCAGCAGGTCGGAGCGGGTACTGAGAATTTGCCCCAGCTTGATGAAGGTCGGTCCGAGTTCCTCCAGTGCGGCGCGTAGGTGCTGGGCAGGCGATTCGAGAGGCTCTAAGGGGACGCGCAGTTCGTCCTTGCTGAGCGCGAGTCGTCGGTGGACGCTGAGGTACTCCAGCGCGCCGCCAAAGCCGTGCCGCGCCAGCACGCTCACCACTTGGCGATAGCGTTGCAGGCTGCGCACGCGCCGCGTGAACGGGCGCATCGCCTACTCCTGTGGGGTCGCCTCCAGCTTCTGCAGGATGGCGTCCAGTTTGCGCTCCACAGCCTTCATGTCGGCGTGGGTAGGCAGCTGCAGCTCCTTGAGAACCTCCTGCACTTCCTCGCGGATGAGTTTGCGCAAGGCGTTGCGCTCTTTTTCGCCGCGCTTGATGAGCTGTTCGACAATCTCGCTGGCTTCCTCGCGCTGCGCTTGCCCGCGCTTGACCATCTCGTCCACCAGGTGCTGCGCCGTCTCGCGCGTGAGCGACACCGCCCCCAGCCCCATCAACACGCTCTGCTCCAACAACTCCCGAATCGATGCCATCGCATTGCCTCCTCGGGCACTATTATACCGCCCAGCATAGCATATGCGCTCGCGAAAAGGTATACTACAGCGCAGTCTACGACCAAGGAGGACGATTCGACTTGCAAGTCAGGATGGTGGATTTAGGTAGCCAGTACCTGCGGATACGGGGCGAGGTGGAGCCGCTCGTACTGGAGGTGCTGGCGAGCGGGCGATATATCTTGGGCGAGCATGTGCAGCGACTGGAAGAGGAGGTCGCGCAGGCGTGCAACGCCCGCTTCGCGATTGGCGTGAGTTCGGGCACGGACGCCCTCAAGATTGCCCTACGCGCGGTTGGCATCCAACCCGGCGACGAGGTCATCACCACGCCGTTCACCTTCGTCTCCACGGCGGAAGTGATTGTGCAACTCGGTGCGACGCCCGTATTCGTGGATATTGACCCCGAGACTTACAATATAGACCCGAACCTTGTAGAGTCGACGATAACGCCTCGCACCCGCGCGATTCTGCCCGTGAGCTTGTACGGGCAGTCGGCGGAGATGCGCGACTTGCGACAGATTGCCGACCGCTACGGGCTGTGGCTGATTGAAGACGCCGCGCAGGCAATCGGCGCGCGCCATTATGACCAGCCCATCGGGGCATTCGCGCACGCGGCGACGCTGAGCTTCTTTCCGACCAAAAACATTGGCGCGGCGGGCGACGCGGGTATGATCCTCACCAACGACGAGCAAATCGCCCGCAAGGCGCGCAGCCTGCGCGTGCACGGGATGAACGGCGGCTACTACTACGAGGACATCGGCTACACTGCGCGGCTGGACGAGCTGCAGGCGGTGATTTTGCGTGTCAAAATGCGCTACCTGCACGACTGGACGGAGCGGCGACGCTACCACGCGGCTCTCTACCGCGCGTTGCTTGCCGACGCCCCCCTCCAATTGCCCGTCGTGCGCCCCTACAATTACCATGTGTATCACCAGTTCACGGTGCGCACGGCGCATCGGGATGCCCTGCGCGAGTTTCTACGGGAGCGCGGCGTTGAAAGCGCGGTCTACTATCCGCTACCGCTGCACCTGCAGCCCGCGTATCGGTTTCTGGGCTACTGCGAGGGCGACTGCCCGAACGCCGAACGCGCGGCGCAGGAGGTGCTGTCGCTGCCCATCCACTCGGAACTGACCGAAGACCAGATTGCACTGGTCGCGCAGAGCATCTTGGAATTCGCACAGACGGAGGCAATCGCCGTATGAAAGCGATGATTCTGGCGGCGGGGGTCGGCTCGCGCTTAGACCCCCTCACCCGCGCCCTCCCCAAACCGATGGTTCCCATCGTGAACCGCCCCGTTATGGAACACCTCATCAACTTGCTCAAGCAGCACAACTTCACCGAGATTATGGTCAACCTGCACTACTTGGGCGACCAAATCAAGGCGTATTTCGGGGACGGCTCGCGCTGGGGCGTGCGCATCCACTACTCGGAAGAAGACCAACTTTGGGGCGACGCGGGCAGCGTCAAGCGGTGCGAAGACTTCTTCGACGACACCTTCATCGTGATTGGCGGCGACGACCTGACCGACCTCGACCTCACGCGCCTGATTAAGTTCCACAAGGAGAAGAAGTCGCTCTGCACGATCGCGCTCTCGCTGGTGGAAGACCCTTCGGAGTATGGGATTGCGCTTTTAAACGAGCGGGGACGCATTACACGCTTTTTGGAGAAGCCCAAAGGCGAGATGATTTTCTCCAACGCAGCGAACATCGGGATTTATGTGCTGGAGCCAGACACCCTGGAGCTAATTCCACGCGGTGCGCCCTACGGCTTCGGGAAAAACCTGCTGCCTCTGCTGATTGAGCGCAAGTTGCCGCTGTACGGGTTCCTGACCTCCAGCTACTGGAAGGATGTGGGCAACCTGAAGACCTATCAGCAGGCGCACTGGGACGCCTTAGCGGGGCGCGTTCGACTCCAAATGCCGTACCCCGAACGGCGCAAATTCGTATGGATTGGCGAGAACGTGCAGATTGCCGACGACGCTGAGATTGGCTACCCTGTGCTGATTGGCTCTGGTGCGCGCATCGAGTCGGGCGCGAAGGTGCTGGAAAACAGCGTCATCGGCGAGAACTGCGTCGTGGAAGAAGGCGCGGTCGTGCAGGAGAGCATCTTGTGGGACGGCGCGACGGTGATGCGCGACACGATGCTGGTGCGCTGCGTCGTCGGGCGCGACTGCAAAGTCAAATCGAATGTCGCCATCTTCGACGGGGTGATTGTGGACGCCAAGCAACGCGCGCGCAAGTAATGGTCGGGGCGCCCGGACTCGAACCGGGGACCTCCTGCACCCAAAGCAGGCGCGCTAGCCATACTGCGCCACGCCCCGTAAAGTGGTGCGCGGTGGAGGACTCGAACCTCCGACCCCTTCCACGTCAAGGAAGTGCTCTACCACTGAGCTAACCGCGCACTTGGTGGAGCGGAGCGGATTCGAACCGCCGACCTCTTGCATGCCATGCAAGCGCTCTCCCACTGAGCTACCGCCCCTGGTGCTGCACGGGGGATTATACCCCACTTAGGGCGCGTGAATCAAGAGGTTTTCGGCGGCGTCGCCGAGCAGATCGCCCAGGTCGTTCAGCACCCACTGGGGGAGCTGCTCCAGCGGTGCGCGGGCGAGGTCGTCGCGCGTGCTGACGCCCGTCAGCACCAGCGCGCACGGAATGTGTAGGGCGTTTGCCAGCGCGATATCGGTGTCCAGTCGGTCGCCAACCAGCAGTGTGCGTTGGGGATTGATCCAGCCGCGTTCGATGAACGGCTGCAGGATCTGCAGGTTCGGCTTACCGATGACGATGGGCTTGCGTCCTGCAGCGGTCGCGATTGCGGCGACAATCGCGCCTGCGCCGGGCAGCAGGCGGTCTTCGGCAGGGTAGGTCGCGTCGGTATTGGTCGCAATAAAGCGCGCACCGTTCAGAATCGCATACTGCGCCTGCGCGAGCCGTTCGTAGCTGAACGCGCGGTCGATGCCCACCACCACCGCCGCGGGCAGTTCAGGCTCCACGCGCTCCAGAATCGCGAATCCTGCGCTTGCCAGCTCCTGCTTCAAGCCTGGCTCGCCGACCACAAACAGCGGCGCGCCCTCTTCGAAGGCGCGGCGCAAGTAGAGTGCGGTCGCCCAGCCAGAGGTGATGAACTGTTCGGGGCGCGCATGCGGATAGCCCATCGCCTGCAGCCGCTCGGCGTACTGCTGGCGCGTCGCCCCAGAGTTGTTGGTCAGGAAGTAGACCTCCCGCCCCGCCTCGTGCAGCAGGTTCAACACCTCGATCGCGTGCGGCAGGGGGCGCGTACCCCGATAGACCACGCCATCCAAATCGAATACAAACGCTTCGAATCGGTTGGCGAGCCCCGGTAGCTCCTCGCGCACGCGCTCCTGCATTAGTACTTGCGCTCCGTAATGAATCGGGCGACCTCCTCCAAGGTTGTGCGAATGGGCGAGGCGGGCAAGCACTCCAGCCGCGCCAGCGCGCGCTGCCGATACTGTTCGGCAAGCGCCTCCGCGTACTTTAGACTGCCCGTAAGCCGAATTTGTTCTCGCCAAGCGTCGAACTGCTCTGGGCTGAGGTCAGTACCGAACTCGCGTTGGAGTCGCGCGCGCTCGTCAGGCGTTGCATGCTGGTAGTAATGCAGCAAGGGCAGCGTGGCGAACCCTTCGCGGAAGTCGGTGCCGTTGGGCTTGCCTGTAAGGCGCGGGTCGCCCACATAGTCCAGCAGGTCATCAATAATCTGGAAGGCGATGCCCAACTCGCGCCCGAACTGCTCCAGCGTATCGAGTGTTTCGGGGTCGGCATCTACCAGATAGCCCCCAATTCGGCAGCAACCCGCGAGGAACTCGGCGGTTTTGCGACGGATGATGTCCAGATACTGCGCCTCCGTGAGGTCTAAGCGGTGGCGCAGGAACACTTCGGCAACCTCGCCCTCACTCATGTCGGTGGTGATTTGGGCAACGGTCTGAATGATGCGCAGGTCGCCGTCTTGCGCAAGGCAGCGCATCGCCCGCGCCAGAATGAAGTCGCCCGAGAGTACCGTCGCGAGGTTGCCGTAGAGCGCATTAGCGGTCGGCTTGCCCCGCCGCACAAAGGTCTGGTCGATCACATCGTCGTGGATGAGCGTCGCCATATGGATCATCTCCATACAGCCTGCGATGGTGGCTAATCGGGCGCGACGGGGATGCCCATCGCGGTACAGTTCGCCGAATCGGTGGGGCGCGGCGGCGTAGGCGCACAGGATCACCATCGCGGGGCGCAACCGTTTGCCCCCCGCCGACAGCAGATGGCGCGTCAACTCGCTGAACTGCGGAATAGCCGTCTCGGCTTGCGCCTCCAGAAACGCCTCCACCGCCTGCATCTCTGGCAGAATCGGCGCAAGCATCTCTGGAACCGCCAGCGTCTGCTTCTCGATTTGCATAGTGGTCATGGTTTAACTCCCATATGAACGCACACAACGCCGAAGGTCAGGTCGCGGTAGCATACTTGAGTGAACCCCGCATGTCGCATATATTCGGCGATTGTGGCTCGGTCTTCATAGTGTTGGACAGACATCGGCAGGTAGAGGTAGGCGTCTTCTGCTTGGCTGAGCCGCTTGCCGATGCGCGGCAGAATCTGCAGCGCGTACAGGTCGTACAGCCAGCGCACGGGCGCGCGTTGCGGGCGCGTAAGTTCAAGGATGGCGACCTTGCCGCCCGGTTTCAGCACGCGGTAGATTTCCCGAAACGCGGCGGGCTTGTCGATGAGGTTGCGCAGTCCGAACGCCATCGTCGCGGCGTCGAACTGGTTGGGCGCCAGCGGCAACTGTAGCGCGTCCGCGTGTAGCCACACGGTATGGTTCAGTCCGCGGCGGCGTGCCTTCTCGCGTCCCATGCGCAGCATCGGCTCGCAAAAGTCGAGCGCGACGACCTCGCCCGCGGGACCCAGCGTGCGCGCGAGTTCAATCGCCAAGTCGCCCGTGCCCGTGCAGAGATCCAGCACGCGCGAATCGGGCGACAGGCGCAACATGCGTACGACCCTGCGCCGCCAGTAGTGGTGCAACTGCAGGCTCAGAATGCTGTTGAGCAGGTCGTAGTGCGGCGCGACCCGCCCGAACATTTCGCGCACATAGGCGCGGCGCACCGCGTCCTGCCGCGCCCACACAGGCGGCTCCGTCTGCCGATTTGTGCAGGTTTTCACAGTCTACACAAGTATACCCGCTTTGCGAAGGAACCGAATTCCCCCGGAATTCCCTCGCCACACGCGCGGCTTAACCACCCCTTAACAACGCATCGGGTTGAATACACCGTCCCTACTTGGGATAGGAGGCTTTACGAAATGAGAGCATCTTTGATGACGCGCGCGTTCGTCGCGCTTGGTGCGCTTGTCGTTACGCTCGGAATCACACAGGCACAGCCTGTGCAACTGGTGATTTGGGATTTCAACGATAGCACTACCATGCCTAGTGGTGGCGTGAACGCTTCCCTCAGCTCGCTCGCGCTTGTTGGCGGTACAACCGCGTCCTTTGTAAGTGGCTCGCCGCTGGACACGGCGACCACAAACCGTGGCTATAACACCACTAACTACCCCGCTCAGGGTACGAACAACCTCACGGCGGGCATCGTGTTCAACACGCCGACGACAGGGTACATGAACATCACCGTGCAGTTCGATGTGCGCTGGAGCAACACCGCCTCGAAGTACCTGCGCTTCCAGTACACCTACGACGGCGAGAGCTGGATTGACGGACCGCAGTTGGTTGCGCCAGGCGGCGACACTTGGTGGAGCAGCCAGAACATCACCAACCCGAACGGCAACACCCGCTACTATGTGAGCTTCTTCGGCGATACCCGAGCCGACAACAACGACAAATTCGCGTTCCGCATCTTGGCGGAGTTCGCGCCTGGCGATGACAACTATCATGGTGCGCGAGACGGCAACGCGGCTGGGTATCGTACCACTGGCACTGTGCGCTACGACCTTGTAGAGGTGCGCGGCGAGGTGGTTCCAGAGCCTGCGAGTATGCTGGCGTTGGGCGCGGGTCTGGCGGGTCTGGTCGGGCTGCGCCGCCGCACCAAGAAGTAAACCTTTACCCCTCCGTTGCCCCTCTCCCACGCGGTGGGGAGGGGCGACCGCACTCCATAATCCCAATCGCCGAGCCAGAGTTCACATTTGCCTCCCTCCTGCAGGTTCCCCCCCCCGCTTCGCGAGGGGAACCACGAGAGGCGCGCCTACTCGGTTCTCCCTGCCCGCAGGGGGAACCCTAAGGCAAGGCGCACTGCCGTGCGCCCCTACACCCCTCGCCCACAGCGTGGGAGAAGGGCTGGGGGTGAGGGCGAAACAACAGGTACACTCCCTGCCACGATGGCGACGCACGACGCCCTGATTGCCGATGGTAGCCCGCTGCTGGACACGCGCGCCGTGCCCATAACCGACTGGACGCTGGCGTGGGACGGCAACCGCATTCCCGTGCGCGTGCCCAGCGCGTGGGAGGACTACGGCATCCCGCGCGCGTTCGAAGGACCCTGCGACTACCTGTGCGCGTTCCCAGCGACGCCCAAAGCAGGAACGCGCGAGTGGCTGCACTTCGGCGGCGCGAGTTATGAGGCGCGCGGGTTCGTGAACGACGCGCCTGTCGGCGTGCATCGGGGCATCTGGGACAGCTTCTGCTGGGACATCACCGACGCGCTGCAAGCGGGCGAGAACCGCCTGCGCGTGCAGATCCTCAAAAACGGCGGAGCGACCTACCCCGTGCCCCAAGTGCTGAGCGGCTTCTTGCCCTATGTGTCGTGCGCGTTCGGCGGGCTGTGGCAGGCGGTGCATCGGTTCCAGACGGGCGCAGCGTGGCTGTGCGACTTGTGGGTGCGGGGCGAGGCAGACGGGCGCGTCGAAATCGCGGGCGCACTCGGCGGCGCGCTGCCCGCAACCGTTAGGCTGACCCTGCACGACCCCAACGGGCGCATCATCGCCGAGGTGCACTTCGACGCCGACGCCCCGCAGTGGACGCAGGCGTTCTACCTTACCGAGCCGCAGCCGTGGTCGCCCGCGCAGCCGCGCCTGTACCGCCTCGTCGCCGAAGTATGGCACGACGGGCGCCTCAGCCACCGCACGGAAACCGCGTTCGGGCTGCGCACCGTCGCGGTGGACGGCGCGACGATACTACTGAACGGGCAGCCCATCTACCCGCGCGGTATCCTGCACTGGGGCTGGTACCTGCACACGCACGCGCCGAACCCCGATTTGCAGACCGCCGAGCGCGAACTGCGCGCCGCCCAGCGGTGCAGGTTCAACATGCTGAAAGCGTGCCTATGGGTTCCCAGCCGTGAGTACCTGAGCCTGTGCGACCGACTGGGGATGCTGGTGTGGCTGGAGTTGCCCCTGTGGCTGCCACAGATGGACGCAGCGCAAATTGCCCACGCGACGCGCGAGTACGCCGCGATTGTGCGCCAAGTGCGCAATCACCCGTCGATTGTGCTGTGGACGCTGGGCTGCGAGTTGTCGGCACGGTTCCCCAGCGACGCGCTTGCAGAACTCTACGCGCTGGTCAAGCGGCTGACGGGCAGCCCGCTGGTGCGCGACAACAGCGGCGGGGGCGAATGCTACGGCGGCGCGCTGCAAGAGTACGCCGACTTCGCCGACTATCACCTGTACGGCGACGCACACTTCGCGGGGATAACCTTCCGCGCGTTTCTGGAGACGCCCCGCGCGCCCGCCCCGTGGCTGCAAGGCGAGTTCGCCGACCACGACACACTGCGCGACTTCCCCACCCTGCGCCGAAGCGTGCCCGCCGAGCAACTCTGGTGGCTGTCGCAAGACCCCGCCGTGAACCCGCAGGGGGTGCGCTGGTTCTACGAAACGCCGTTCGTGGAGGCGCGGCTGGCGCAGGCGGGGCTGACAGACGCGATCCCCGACCTTGTGCAGACCTCGCGGCGCGAGATGACCGCCTACCACAAACTCGTGCTGGAGACCATGCGACGCCTGCCCAGCACATCGGGCTATGTGGTCACGGGGCTAAAAGACACGCCGATTAGCACAGCGGGCATCCTCGACGAGCGCGGGGAACTGAAAGTCGCGCCCGACGAGTACGCCGCATTCAACGCCGACACGGTGCTGCTGGTGGACTGGCATCGGCGGCGCGAGTGGGTGGCTGGGGGCGACCGCGCGGCGAACCCCGACCCATACAACCACTTCGCGGGGCGTGCTGTCTACCCGCGCCTGTTAGTGGCACATGCGGGCGCGCCGCTGGAGGGGGCAGTTCTGCGCTGGCGGCTGGAGACCGAATACGGCGCGCGGCAGGCAGGCGAGGCACGAATCGGGCGCATCACGGCGGGCGTCGCGTTCCTCACGCAGGCGGAACTGACCTTGCCCGACGCGCCGACGCCGACGAGCGTACGCTTCGTCGCGCAACTGGTCGCCTCGTCGGGCGCGGTCATCAGCGCGAACGAGTGGCAGTGGGGCGTCTACCCCGTACCTGCGTGGGACGCGCTGGGGCAGGTCGCCATATACGACCCGACGGACGCGCTGTGGGGGCTGCCCGCGCCCGAAAACTTTGTGCGCCTAACCGCCAACGACTCGCCTCCACGCGAAAGCGTCTTGCTGACCACGCACTTAGAGCCGTCGCACGCGGCGTTTGTGGCGCGGGGCGGGCACGCGCTGTGGCTGCTGACCGCGCCGACGCCCGAATGCGTGCGCCTGCCCTTCTGGCGCGAGGCAGCACATCGGTTTCTGCCCCACCCGCTGTGGGAACACATCCCGCGCCCGACGCATCTGGACGCGCGGCTGCTGGCGTTCAGCACCGACTTCGCGCTGCAGGGCAAGGCGTGGCGTGGCGCACCGCTTCAGCCGATTTGGCAGCGCGTCGACACGCGCACAGGCTACACGCACGCCTACTTGGCGGAGGCGACTTACGGCGCGGGCAGGCTGCTGCTTTGCACACTGCACTTCGCGGGGCATCACGGCGAGACTCCAATCACCCTGCGCTACCACCCTGCAGGGCAGTATTGGCTGTGGGCGATGCTACGCTATCTGGCGAGCAGGTAGCGAATGAAGGCGTCGGTGTAGTCAGGCGCGCGAGGGTCGTCGGTGAGCGTGTAGCCGTTGGTGTGCGCCCACTCCTCGGCGAGTTGGCGCAGAATCGCTTGGCGCATCTGTCGGGCGGCGGCGAGTCGGGCGCGGAGCGCATCGTAGGGGTCGCGCGCGGGCTGGCTGACGCGCATCGGCGGGAAGGATGCCTTGCGTGGGGGCGCGGGCGGCGGCGTCTGCGGCGGCGGCAGGTACAGTTCGGCAGGGTCGGGCTGCGCGGCGAGTTGCGCTTGAATCTCCTGCTCCGCGTTGCGCACGAACTCGCGCTTGCGGGCGTTGACACGCACGGCGATTTCCTGTTCAATACGCTGTAGCCGCGCTTGGTACGCCGCCGCGATTGCCTGCTCGCGTTGCTGCCATGCGCGGTCGTGCTGATCCAATCGCGCCTGCGCCTCGCGTCGCGCGTCGCTGTCGGGCGCGGTGAAGATGAGGGCGACCAGCAGCGGGAAGCGCGCCTGCCCGTGCTGTTGGAACGCTTCGCGCCACGCGGCGTCGTATTCGGCGCGTATGGCGTCCAGGTCGTACTCGGCGCGCAGTTCGGCAGCCCAACGCGCCTCCAGTTCAGGTAAGCCCTGCAGACGCGCCTGCAGCAATCGCTCATGCACGGCGGCACGCTGCTGCTCGATACTTGCGAGCGCAAGGGCGCGTCGTTGACGCAGCGATTCGGTAGGCGCAGGCGACTTAAGTCCCTGCAGCGTCGCCGCGTCGGGCGGCACGGCAACCGCCTGCGCGGGCAACTGCGCTGAGGGCGGGAGCGCGGGCGCAAGCGCGACCGCCTGCGCCACACGCGCCAAATCCACCCGCACGCGCAGCAACTGCCGTCCCTGACACGCGGAAAGCAGCAGCACAGAGCAAAGCAGAAGCATAAGCGCAGCACAACATGCAGGAGAGCCACGATGCCCCCCCTCATGAAGGTTCCCCCAACCTGCAAGGAGAACCGCACTCGCTCGGTTCCCCACGCGCCTTGAGGGAAACCGCACGGAAAGGGGCTGGTTTTCTCGTGCCCATGCGCCTCTCGCCATATTCCTGACCGCAAGTATACCCTCTGCCCGTTCCATTCCTCCTGTGCTGTAATGGGTCAACACCTCGTTGACAGCTGGCAAGCCCTGACGCGACCAGTCTAACACTACATTGTCCAACAACACCACAGGCATCAAACCTACATATCCCGAACCCGAAAAACCCAACGCCACACAACACCCATACGGCGTCCAACCCGCCATCCCATACCCAGAATGCACACGCTGATAGGTAAGTTCCATCGTGGGCGTGCTTTTTGTTGTGCGCGTTGTGGGGGCGGTTCTACAGGCGGTGCGCCTGCTTTTTTCAAGTGTGGGTAGAGGACGAGGAGCAGGGGCGAGTGTAAACGATGTGTTGGCGCATTTACCTCCACCCCTTGACGCACTGAACGCCGAGTAGGTATACTATAGGCATCTAAGGACGGCGAAGGAGACGCGCATCTGTGGACGGACAGCTGAACGCGCTTTGGGTATGGACGCAAACGGGCATTGGGGCGCATATCCCGCCGCCCGTTTTCTCTGTGCTATCGGGTATTGCGGCGCTTGCGTTGTTGCTGTTCGCCTTTTTGGCGACACGCAACATGCAGCATCGTCCGGGACGGCTGCAAAACCTTGCAGAGATCACCTACGAATTCTTTGACAACCTCGCCGTCAGTGTCGTGGGCGAACACGGACGCAAATATGTCCCCCTCGCAGGCACGATTTTCCTGTTTATTCTGTTCAGCAACCTGATGGGCTTGATTCCGCCAGGGATCGCCCCCACCGCCAGTTTGAACACCACGATTGCCCTCGCGCTAATCGTGATTATCTATGTGCAATACGAAGGCATTCGCGCGCGCGGTCTGCTTGGATATCTGAAGCACTTTGCGCGTGTGGGCGAGGTCCCGCTCTGGCTTGCCCCACTGTTATTCGTTATCGAAGTTATCAGTGAGATTGCGAAGCCTGTCTCACTCTCTATCCGTCTGTACGCGAATATGTTCGGCAAGGAGCAGGTGGTGATGGCGCTCATCGCGATTTTCGCCGTTCCCCTGCTACAAAAGCTTTACCTACCGTTGCCCATCCATTTTCCAGTGCTGCTGCTGGGCTTACTGGTCGCTTTCGTGCAGGCGTTTGTGTTCTCGATTCTAACTTTAATCTATCTGGCGATGGCGACCGAACATCATGAGGAAGCGCATGGGGCGCACGCCCATGCGGATTAGGCGATTTCCTCTCGAATCAGAGAGGATTTGGCTCAAACGCCTCACCCTACCGTGAGGCTTGAGGCAAGGGGTTCCAAGTAGGACAGGGAACCCTAAAAAAACAACAAGGAGGAATAACGATGGAAGTAGGTGCAGGGCTTTACCTGTTGGGATTGGCTCTGGCGGCGGGGTTCCTGCCGATTGGCGTGATTGGCGCGGGAATCGGTCAGGGATTGGCTGCACGGGGCGCGATGGAAGGCATGGCGCGACAGCCTGAAATGGCAGGGCGCATTCAGACGGGCATGATTATCGCGCTCGCCTTTATCGAGTCGCTGGTGCTTCTTTCGTTCGTGGTGTTCCTGCTGCTGCAGGGACGCCTGCCAGCCCTCGATGCGCTTGTCGAGGCGCTGACGAAAGCAGGCGGCGCTGGCGGCGGTCCTTAACTGAGGCGTCGGGAGGGGCAAGCCGCTCCTCCCGCAGGAGGTCTGACGACGATGCTCCAACTGTACCCGTATTTACCGAACCTGCTCGGCGCGGCGGAAGGCGGCAAGGGCGGCGGACTGCTCGAGCTGCTCGGCATCGACTTCAACATCCTGATCATTCAGATTGTCGGCTTCCTGGTGCTGCTGTGGTTTATGACCCGCTATTTCTGGAAGCCGATTAACGCGATGCTGGAGGCGCGCCGCCAAGACATCAACGCGACCTACGACAAGATCGAAGCCGACCGACGCGCGATGGAGCAGCTGCGCGCGGAGTACGAGGCGCGTCTGGCGCAGATTGAAGCGGAGGCGCGCGAGCGCATCCAGCAAGCCGTCGGCGAGGCACAGCAGCTGCGCGACCAAATCGTCGCCGACGCGCGCCGCCAAGCCGACGAAATCGTCGCGCGCGCCCAAGAGCAGGCGAAACTGGAAGGCGAGAAACTGCGCAGCGAACTGCAGACCTATGTCGCCGACCTGACGCTCGCGGCGACCGAGCGGCTGCTGCGCGAGGCGATGACCGACGAACGCCACCGCCGACTGGTGCAAGAGTTCATCGAGACCGCGGAGGTGCGCTAAATGGTAGACCTACGCGTCGCCCGACGCTACGCCCGCGCCCTGTTCGAAGTCGCGCTGAAGCAGAACCAACTGCAGGCGACAGCAGACGACCTACGCAACCTGCGCAGCATCATGCGCGAATCGGATGAGCTGCGCGCCTTCTTCTACAGCCCGCTCATCCCGCGCGATCGCAAGCGCGACCGCCTGCGCGAGGCGCTCCGCGAGCGCATCCAACCCCACACAATGCGCATGCTGGAACTGCTCGTCGAGAAACGACGCGAAAAAATGCTCGACGCCGTCTGCGACGAGTTCCAGAAACTCCAAGAGGCACACCAAGGCATCGCGCGGGCGCACATCCAGTCGGCGATCCCGCTCACCGACGCCGAACAGAACGCGCTCGTGCAGAAACTCCAGCAAAGCACAGGCAAAACGATTATCCCGACTTTCGAGGTGAACCCCGAACTGATTGGCGGCGTGCGCGTGCGCATCGGCGACTATCAAATCGACGGCACGCTGCGCGGCGCATTAGACCGCCTGCGCGACCACATTATGCTCGAAATCGAACGGCGCGGCGCACGCGCAACCAGCACAGAGTAAGCGAGGTGCGATCATGGCTATCCGACCCGAAGAGATTACCAGCATTATAGCGAAGGAAATAGAGACCGCTGACGGTAAGCCGACCGCCGAGAGCGTTGGCACGATTCTGCAAGTCGGCGACGGAATCGCCCGCATCTACGGGCTGCCCGACGCGCAGATGGGCGAGCTGCTCGAGTTCCCGCACGATGTGATGGGCTTGGTGCTGAACCTCGAAGAGGACAGCATCGGCGCCATCGTGCTTGGCTCCGACGAGGAACTCAAAGAAGGCGACCCTGTCAAGCGCACGGGACGCATCGCCGAAGTACCTGTCGGCAAAGCGCTGCTGGGGCGCGTAGTGGACGCGCTCGGACGCCCCATCGACGGCAAGGGTCCCATCGTCGCTGAAGAGTACCGACGCATCGATGTAATCGCGCCCGGCGTGATTACGCGCCAGCCCGTCAAGCAGCCCCTGCAGACAGGTATCAAGGCAATCGACGCGATGATTCCCATCGGGCGCGGACAACGCGAGCTAATTATCGGCGATCGCTCCACAGGCAAAACCGCCATCGTTCTGGACACTATCATCAACCAGAAGTATACGCACGAGACCGAAGGCGAGAGACCTGTCTACTGCATCTATGTCGCGATCGGGCAGAAGATGGCGGCGATTGCCCGCTTTATCGACACGCTGGAGCGCTATGGCGCAATGGAATACACCACCGTCGTGGTGGCGTCGGCAAGCGACCCGAACAGTCTGCAGTACCTTGCGCCCTACGCGGGCTGCGCGATGGGCGAATACTTCCGCGACAACGGGATGGACGCGCTGGTGGTCTACGACGATCTATCCAAGCACGCGCAGGCGTACCGCGCCGTGTCGCTGCTGCTGCGCCGACCGCCCGGACGCGAGGCATACCCCGGCGATGTGTTCTACCTACACTCGCGCCTGCTGGAGCGTGCCGCCAAGATGTCCGACGAGTACGGCGGCGGCTCGCTCACCGCGCTGCCGATTATCGAGACACAAGCGGGCGATGTGTCGGCGTACATCCCCACGAATGTTATCTCCATCACCGACGGGCAGATCTACCTTGAGCCGAGCCTGTTCTACGCGGGTATCCGCCCTGCCATCAACGTGGGTATCTCGGTCAGCCGCGTAGGAGGCGACGCGCAAATTCGCGCCATGAAACAGGTCGCAGGACGCTTGCGACTGGACATGGCGCAGTTCCGCGAGGTGCAGGCGTTCGCGCAGTTCGCGTCGGACTTGGATCGCGCTACGCAACTGCAGTTGGCACGCGGCTTGCGCCTGCAGGAAATCCTCAAACAACCCCAGTTCTCCCCAATGCCCGTCGAGGAGCAGGTGATGATTATCTTCGCGGGCACGCAGGGCTACTTGGATGACATACCAGTCGAGAAGGTACGCGCCTTCGAGGAGGGCTTCCACCCATTCATGCGCGAGAAGTACCCCGAAGTAGGCGAGAAAATCCGCCGCGAGAAGCAGCTCGACGCAGACACCGAGCGCACGCTACGCCAAGCAATTGAAGCCTACAAACAGCAGTTCCTGAAGGAGCACGGGTTAGCATGAGGACGCTTCGGGCGATGCGCGCGCGGATTCGCGCGGCGAAGAACATCCAGCAGATCACGCGAGCGATGAAGTTGGTCTCGGCGGCGCGCCTGCGTCGCGCGCAGGACCGCGTGCTGGCGGCGCGCCCCTACGCCCAGCGCATGCACGAAGTGCTACAGGAGCTCGGACGCGCGGGCGAGCTGCCCGACCATCCCCTGCTACAAAAACGCGAACCGCGCACCGTCGGCTTCGTGCTGGCGACCTCCGACCGCGGGCTGTGCGGCGCGTACAACATGAACCTTATTCGCACCCTGCAGAACGCTATCCGCGACATGGGGCTAACCCCAGAGCAGGTGAAACTCATTTGCGTTGGACGGCGCGGCTATCAGTTTTTCAGCAAGCGCGGCTACCCGATTGCGCTTCACCGCTCCATGCCGACCTCAGGCGCAGGACTGGACGACGCGCGCGTCGTCGCCAACGCCGTTCAGCAAATGTTCGTTAGCGGCGAAGTGGACCGCGTGTACCTCGTCTATTCACAGTTCATCAACCCTGTGACGCAACGCCCAACAGTGCTGCCACTCTTGCCTATCGAGCCACCTGCAGGCGACGAGAGAACACACTACGACTTCGTGTTCGAGCCGTCAGCCGAAGAGCTGCTGGCGCGCCTGCTACCTCGCTACCTATTGACCCAAGTGTTGCAAGCGCTACTGGAAGCCAGTGCGAGCGAACACGGCGCACGCATGACCGCCATGTCGATGGCGAGCGACAACGCGGGCAAGATGATTCAAGAACTGACGCTCACGATGAACCGCCTGCGTCAAGCCGTCATCACCAAAGAAATCGCTGAAGTGGTCAGCGGCGCAGAAGCGCTGAAAGGCTAACACCTACTGCGCTGTCACAGTTGCCCCCCACTGAGGTTCCACCAGCAAGCAGCGGGAATCTGGTGGCGGGGGCGTCCTCATCTTACCCCCCTCGCAGGAGTTTCGCGTGGGGTGGCGAACTATGGGCGTGTGCAAAGCTGGCGAATTCGTCCTGCAAGGCGCGTGCGAGGCGTGTGGCGTCCGCCAGGCGACAAGTCTATTACGCACCGCGCGGTGATTTTGGGGTTGCTCGCACGCGGCACAACGGAGATCGAAGGCTTTCTGGAGTCGGACGATTGCCTGCGCACGCTGCGGATAGCGCAGCAGTTAGGCGCGTCGGCGGAGCGGGTTGACACGGCGCACTGGCGGATTGTGGGGCGCGGGAGTCAGCCGCTGCAGGAGCCTGCGGATACGCTCGATGCAGGCAATTCGGGCACGACGGCGCGGCTGATGGCAGGCGTGCTGGCAGCGCAACCGTTTTTTAGCGTGCTGACGGGCGACGAGTCGCTTAGGCGGCGTCCGATGCGGCGCGTGGTGGAACCCCTGCAGCGGATGGGCGCACGCATCGACGGACGCGCAGGCGCCACGCGCCTGCCGCTGGCGATTCGCGGAGGCGAGTTGCGCGGGATTCACTACCTTACGCCTGTCGCCAGCGCGCAGGTCAAGTCGTGCTTGTTGCTGGCGGGGCTGCACGCGGCGGGCGTCACGGAGGTCGCCGAGCCGTGCCTCTCGCGCGACCATACCGAACGGATGCTGCACGCCTTCGGCGCAACGCTGGAGCAGCAGATGAGCGATTCGGGCGCGCATCGCGTGCGCCTCGCGGGCGGGCAACGCCTGGAAGGGCAGCGGCTGACCATCCCCGGCGACTTCTCGTCGGCAGCGTTCTGGATAGCCGCCGCGCTGCTGCTGCCGGGGTCTGACCTAACGATCGAGCATGTGGGGGTGAACCCGACGCGCACGGGGCTACTGGAGGCGTTGGCGCAGGGGGGTGTGCATCTGGAGTGGCAGGCAGTAGGCGAGCAGGCAGGCGAGCCGACAGCGACTCTGCGCGTGCGGGCGCAGCCCATCGGCGCGATGCGTATCGGCGGCGCGCTTGTGCCCAGCCTCATCGACGAAGCGCCCGTCCTCGCCCTGCTGGCGACCCAAGCGCACGGCGAAACCGAACTTCGCGACGCCGCCGAACTGCGCGTCAAGGAATCCGACCGCATCGAAGCCATCACGACCGAACTGCGCAAAATGGGCGCGCAGATTGAACCCCTGCCCGATGGCTTCCGCGTGCAGGGACCGACCCCACTGCACGGCGCGGAGGTTCACAGCCACGGCGACCATCGGATTGCCATGACGCTGGCAATTGCGGGGCTGATTGCGCACTCAGGCGAGACGGTGGTTCACGATGTCGCCTGCGTGCAGACCAGTTTCCCAGAGTTCGAAGCACTCCTGCAGGTGTTGGTGGAGTACTGAGGGGCATGGTTATGTGCCACTTGTCGGCAGCGATGGCATCCAGTACCGACTGCGTCAGCTCGCGCATCTGCAGATAGGTTTCGGGATACACGGTCAGCGCAGGTTTAGTGGCGTTTCCTACAGGGGCTTGCTCGCGTGGGCTGATGACCAACTTCGCGTAGGCGGCAGCGTCGCCCAGCGCATGGTTTAGCCGCCCCCACAGGCGGGGAGCGTTTTGCTTCTGGTGGTACTCCAGAAGCTTGATGCGCAACCTGTCGCTTTGCACGGCGTTCACCCCCCTCAGTACTCCAGTATCACCGTTGGATCCATCGGGTAGCAGCCCATCTGCATGCCGTAGACGGCGATACCGCCGGGCAGGTCGGGGGGCACAATCAGGCGGATGGTGAGCGTGCGCTCTTGTTGCAGGCGGGCACGCAGGACGGGGTTCAGCGGTAGCTCGGCTTCCCTCAGGTAGCCGTAGGAGCCGCGCTCGACGCCTGCCCAGTGCGACAACACGCCGCGTGCGTCCGCAGGGTCGTCGGGCAGTTCCCACACCGCCGCACGCTCGCCTGCCAGCTCCACAATCACACGCGAGGGGTACTTCTTGCCGTCGGTCTGGGGGTAGTCGTCGGGGTGGACGCGCTGCGCCCAGTCCACCTTCTCGCGCCCAGCCTTCGCGCTGACCTCCATCCGCAGGCGGATGCGCTTGACCTCGCTCAGCGAGACGCCTTCGGGGATGGCGACGGCGTATTCCAGGTAGCCGTGCCCGCGTGCCCAGTGCTTGCCTGCTATCGGACGGTCGGGCTTGCTCTGCAGGTTGAACGCGCTCGTTGTGTACGCTTCGGGCTTGAAGCGCAAAATGACGCGCCCGCGCCGCGTCTCGAACGCGGGCAGCTGCTCCATGCCAACCAGCCACTGCGTGTAGTTCGTGTGGATACGGGTGCGGTTCCAGTCCTCCGCCCACACGACCAGCGTCGCAAGGCACGGCTCGTTGGGCAGCTGCACCTGCGCGACGGTCAGCGGCGTCAGTCGGTAGTCAGGGACGCCCACCACCACCTGCCGCTGCGCCTTGCCCCGCCGACGATTGCCCAGCGCGTCGATGTAGTCCAGTCGATACAGCAGGGTGAACGGCTTCTCGCGCAGCCTGCCCGAAAAGTGGCTGATGAGGATGGGCACTTGCACGGTCTCACCAGGCGCGGCGCGCTTAATTGCGGGCACATCCAGCACCAGAAAGTCCTCCGCGAACAGGTCGCGCACGCTCATCCGCTCCGCCCAGAAGTCGTAGCCATACTCTTTGGGGCTGCGGTCGTAGTTGTAGACGCCGTTGTGTTCCCACTCGATGTCGGTCAGCTCGGTGTAGGTGTAGCCGACGAGTTTGTCGAGGCTGCGCAGGGTGTTGACCGCCATCAGCCCGCCCCATGACCAGTCGCCGTCGCCATCGAACGCCGCGAGGTAGCCGAACTCGTTGTTGACGAACGGCTCGCCGCGACTGCGCCGCCTGTCGATGTAGTTCCAAGTTTTGCCGACGCCGATCTCAAGGCGGTTCACGATTTGGTACTGGTGGCGGAACAGGTCTAAGTTGCGCCCGTACCAGTGAAACGAGTTGAGGTCGGTCTCCAGATGCGCCCAGCCTGAGTTGTCGTGAACGAGGCGCGTGGGGTCTAACTCGCGTGCAAGGGCGACCATCTGCAGCACCCAGTCCACGCGATGCGCGCGGGTGGCGTCGCTGAGGCGTCCCAGCCCCCACTCCTCGTTGAAAATCGTCCACGCGATGATGCTGGGGTGGTTGAAGTCGCGGCGGATTTGGTCGCGCAGGGTCTTCTCGAACAGCGCGCGGGCGCGTTCCGACGGCGTGAAAAAGCACGGGATGTCCGCCTGAATCAGCATGCCGAGTTTGTCTGCCCAGTAGAGTTTGCGCGGCTCGTCCGCCTTGATGTGGATACGCATCATGTTGAACCCCGCGCGTTTCGCCAGCTCGATGTCGCGCTTGAGGAACTCGTCGTCGGGGGCAGTGTAAAGCCCATCGGGGTTGTAGGACTGATCCAGCACACCGCGCAGGTAGATGGGCTTGCCGTTCAGTAGCACGAAGCTATGCTCCGCGTCGCCGTACTTGCCCCAGCGGATTGTGCGCACGCCAAAGTAGCCCTGCACGGCGTCGTAGACCCGCTTGCCGTCCGCCGACAGCAGGCGCAGCTCGAACGGGTACAGGTAGGGGCTACTGGGCGACCACAGGCGCGGGTTCTCCAGCGTCAGGCGAAAGGTCTTCTCGGCGTCGGTCTCCAGTATGCCGAAGCGCACGGCAGTGAAGGCGCGGTTGCGCGAGCGCAACTCCAACTGCAGCGGTTCACGCACAGCCTCCCGATCGAGCGCGACGCGGAACTCCACCACGCCTGTCGGGACGCCCGCCTCGTCCGCGAGGGGCACAATCTGGAACGACTCGATGCGCGCCGCGCCTGTCGCCTCCAGCCACACGGTCTGCCAAATCCCGCTGACACTGGTGTACCAGTCGGGCACTTGCTTGCCAAGGGGAGTCTCGCGGTCGGTGTAGTCTACCACGCGCACGACGACGGTGTTCGGGCGGTCGAATCGCGCGTGGGGTGTGATGTCGAAGCGGAACTCGGAGTAGCCGCCCTCGTGTTCGCCGACGCGCGCGCCGTTGACCCACACGGTGGCGTGGTGGTCTACCGCGCCGAAGCAGAGCCAGATGCGCTGTCCGCGCCAGCGGTTGGGCAGCGTGAACTCGCGCCGATACCATGCGACGCCTTTGTATTGCGTGTCGCCAATCCCGCTGAGTTTGCTTTCCCAAGCATAGGGCACGCGAATCGTGCGGGCGTAGGGGCGGGGCAGCGCATGCCAATTTTCCTGAAGCCCTACATCCTCAGGGTCGAACTGGAACTCCCACACGCCATTCAGCGACTGCCACTGCGTGCGTTCGAAGTCGGGGCGCGGGTGTTGGGCAGCGGCAAGCGTTAGCTGCGCCGCGAGTGTCATCCCTGCCATCAGGTACACCGTCCGTGTCATCTAATGGCGGGTTCGACGCTCGCGGCGTGAGTCCTGCTGCTAAGTGTTTGCCAGGCTGCCAGGCAGAAGCAGAAGGCTGTCCATGCTGTAGACGCTTTGCGGAAACACCTCATCGCAGTCCTGCACATACTGCAGGGTTGCCAAGGCGAACTGGCGCAGGTTGCTCAGACAGCTTGCGCTGCGTGCGCTTTCACGCGCCTGGGCAAATACGGGGAACAGAATCGCGGCGAGAATCGCGATAATCGCGATGACGACCAGAAGCTCGATGAGCGTGAAACCCTTCACACGGCGTACCATAGCGTTCACCCGCGCGGAGCATACCGCTCGCGGGGTTAAGGTTTGGTTATATAGCAAGCGAGCAGGCTACTTCGCCGTGGCAGGCGCGAGCGCGGCGCGGAGCGCGCTGATTTGCGCCATCAGGTGGCTGAACGCTTCGGGCGTGAGCGACTGCGCGCCGTCGGAGAGCGCGCGGTCAGGATGCGGATGCACCTCGATGAGTAGCCCGTCCGCGCCCGCCGCCGTCGCCGCCAACGCCAACGCAGGCACATACCGCGCGTGCCCAATCCCGTGGCTGGGATCCACGATAATCGGCAGGTGCGAGTGGTACTTGATTACGGGCACGGCGTTGATGTCGAGCGTGTTGCGCACATAGGCGCGGTCGATGGGCACAATCCCGCGCTCGCAGAGCATGACCTGCTCGTTGCCGTGCGTGAGCAGGTACTCGGCAGCGGCGAGCCATTCGTCGATGGTCGCGCTTGGGGAACGCTTGAGTAACACAGGCTTCCCCGATTTGCCCGCCTCCACCAGCAGCGGGAAGTTTTGCATGTTGCGCGCCCCGATTTGCAGGATGTCGACATACTCACCCATCATTTCCACATCGCGCGGGTCGATGACCTCGCTGACGGTGAGGATGTCCACCTCTTGAGCGACCGTGCGCAAGATTTCCAACCCCTCGCGCTGCAACCCTTGAAACGAGTAGGGCGAGGTGCGCGGTTTGTATGCGCCTGCACGCAAGATTTGCGCCCCTGCTGCCTTGACGGCGCGCGCCGCCTCGCTAAGCTGCTCGTAGCTTTCGACAGCGCAAGGACCCGCCATTACCGCAAACCGTCCACCACCAATCTCCACATGCCCAACCCGCACCACCGTATCGTGCGGGTGAAAGTCGCGCGAGGCGCGCTTGTACGGGCGCGTGATATGAATCACCTGGTCCACGCCCTCCATTGCAGACAGGTGCTGATCCAGCACAGGGCGCAACTCAGGCGGAATCGCGCTGGGGATGCCCACAGCAACGCGCTGTCCGCCGGGCAATACCAGCGACTCCAGCCCGTGTTCGTGAATGGCTTCACAAACCGCCTGAATCTGTTCCTCGGTCGCTTCACGCTTCATCAGGACCATCATATGCAGACACTCCCTTAGCTAACAGCCCCCTCGCTGAACGCCGAGTCGGTGGTCGCAACGCCGCGTGGTCTATTATACCCCGATTTGAGGCGGTATACTTCTTGCGGGCAATGGGAAAGTACCAGATTTTGGATCACACAGCGGACAAGGGGCTGGCAGTGGAGGCGGAGAGCCTGCCCGATTTGTTCGAAACCGCCGCGCGGGGGCTGTTTCGGCTGATGATTGACCCCGACCGCTACCCACCGACGGAGCAGGTCGCTATTGAGCTGCACGCGCCCGATCTCGAGGCACTGATGGTCAAGTGGCTGAACGAGCTGCTGTATCACTTCGAGGTGTACCATCGGCTGTTCAGCCGCTACGAGGGTGTCGAGGTGCGCGAGATGGACGGGCGTTGGCACCTGAGGGCGCAGGCGCACTACTGCCCAATTGAGCCGCAGCAGTTGGAGTGGGAAGGTGCGCCCGTGAAGTCAGTGACCTATCACGGGCTGCGCTTGGAACACGATTCAGAGCGCTGGCGACTTCGCGTCTTCGTAGATGTCTGACGCCTTATCGTTGGCGACGAGGTTGACGGTGTCCTCGCCAGGCAGGATGCGCACGAGGCTGTTGCCGTCGGTCTGCTGCGTTAGTTCCACGCCCGTGCGCACAAACTGGGGCACGAGCCACAGCAGCGTGCGCAAATGGCTGGTCGCGCGGTGGGTCGTCCACGCGCTGGGACCGCTGGCAAACAGCGCAGGCAGGACTAACTGGTCGGCAAGGAAGTAGTCCACTGCCGCGCGGGTTTTCGCCCACTTGGTGAACTCGTCCCAAGCCTCTTCAACGACCTGCTCAATGGCGATGCCCCGCCTACCTAAGCGAATGAAGCCTGCATAGCCTTGCTCTGCTTCCACCGCAAGCGTAACAGACAGCCCGAATCCACGCGAAGGCAGCACGCGATGCACAAACTCTGGGCGTAAGCCAATCAGCCCCACGAGCGTCTCCGCCGCTTGGTCGCCTCGCCGCAGGATGTTTTCGGGCAGGTTCGCCAGCGTAAAGATAAGTCGTACCGTCTTGAGTTTGCCGCGTTCGCGCCAATCGATGGGCTTGAGCGGCAACTGTGCTGGCTCCACATACACCACTGCGCGCCCGCCACCGCGCGGGTAGAAACCGCCCTCCAGCGTCTCTATGCGCGCGTTCACCCCAAAGTGGCGCAGCGCGGGCAAATACACAAACTCCACATAGTCTGTGCCCGGGCTCCAACCAACATGTGTCCCACCCAGAAGGATGATCTTTGCCGATTGCCCCTTGAGTGCGAGGGGGAGCAGTACTGTCTGTGCCACCAGCATGACTGCGCCCGCAGAGCCTCGCCCCGAAATGTCCTCGATGTCAAACAAGAACTCGCCGCCCGTGACCTCGTCTGGCTCGAAGCGCAGCTCGGTAGAGCCGAGAATCGCGCCCTCGACGCGCGCGTTACTAATCGTTGCGGCAGCGTGAATCGCGGTCAAATGCTGCGGCTGCAAACCAGGATTTGGACGCTTCACGCGTATATTGAAAAACTCCACAGGCTGCCCCGTAATCATCGAGAGGGCTAATCCAGTCCTCAATATCTGCCCGCCGCCTTCACCATAGGAGCCATCAATCCGAATAATCCCGCGACTGCTTGGGTACTCTATCATCTTAGCCAGAGTATACCTCATGCGTGGGGTAAAATCCCGCTGCCATGAGCCTGTTGCTGAGCCGCGAGATGAGCTTCTACCTCAATCGCCTGCGTCAGCTGCACCTTCGCTTGCGCGATCACCTCTATCGCCACATGCGCGCCCAAAACCCCGCGGTGCTAGCACAGGTGAGCCATGACGCTGGAGGCGACACGCAATACGCCATCGACGCGCACATTGAGACGCTGCTGATTGATCTCTGCCGCGAGTGGGCGCAGGAGTCGCCGTTCGTGCTGATTGCAGAAGGCGTCGGCGGCGATGGCTGGTATCCGCTGCCCGAAGGGACGCCCGCACGCGAGGCGGAGTTTCTGCTGATTGTAGACCCCATCGACGGCACGCGCCCGATTATGTACGACAAGCGCAGCGCGTGGCTACTGAGCGCAATCGCCCCCAACTTCGGGCGTGAGACGACCCTGGAGCATGTGCTGCTGGCGATGCAGACCGAGCTGCCGACCACACGATGCTACTTGGCGTACCACATGTGGGCGGTGCGCGGGCAGGGCGCGCACGCCGAGCTGCATAATATGCTGACGGGCGAAATTCAGCCCGCGTCGCTTGTGCCCAGCCGCGCCGAGAGCCTCGAACATGGCTTCGCCTCGTTCGTCAAGCCGTTCCCCGAAGGCAAGCGCACCATCGTGGAACTGGAGTCAGAGTTCTGGGCACGGACGCTGGGCGAGAGTATCAACCCGCTGGTGTTCGAAGACCAGTACGCCTCAACAGGTGGGCAGCTGTTTGAACTCATGAGCGGGCACGACCGACTGATTGCCGACATTCGTCCGTGGGCGTTCGCACGGATGGGGCTGGAGGTCTCACCGCTGACCTGCCATCCGTACGACATCTGCACGGCGTTGATTGCGCAGGAGCTGGGCGTGCAGATTACAGACTTGCACGGCGAGCCGCTACGCGCGCCGCTGGACATCCGCGCGCCCGTCGGCTGGATTGGCTACGCCAACGCCACCCTGCGCCGCAAGTACGAGCCCCTGCTACTGGAGTTGCTGTGGGGGTAGGGGAGTTGCGACCCACCCCACCGCCGCTTGCGCGCGTTCCCGCGTTATAGGCGTCGCCATCAGCACGGTGTACGGCAGCCCCTCCTCGCGGGCGTAGTCGGGCGACTGTACCTGATAGGCGGGGGTGTTCGCGCCCGCAGCCTTGACATCCCACAGGATGTGCTATAATAGCATAGCCTTA
>Ga0079992_130667_pt1 | contig 98748 bp, 98 predicted proteins | sample FaiFalFF_MnMetaG_3_FD_69197 | JGI IMG/M metagenome (GOLD analysis project Ga0079992, IMG submission 69197) | Freshwater microbial communities from Yellowstone National Park, Wyoming, USA - Fairy Falls B (FF_Mn_B) MetaG (SPADES assembly) (version 2) | ecosystem: Environmental > Aquatic >...
TGGAGAGGCTGCCCTACTGGGTCCGGGAGCTGTTGAGGATGATGGAGGAGGTGGAGAGGTCTAAAGGGAGGAGGCCAGCTCCCCCAGCTTCCTCCTCAGGAACTCCCTGAACTCCGGGTCCTCCATCAGCCGGTTCATCAGGTTGTCCGCCTTTGCCCTGGCCTCCTCGATCTGCTGGGCTGCCTTCACATCGAGGGCCAGGCCGCACCTCATGCAGAACCTCGCATCGTAGGCGTTAGGGGCCTCGCACCTCGGGCAGACCTTCGGCTTCAGCCTGGGCTCGCCCTCCTCCCTGCGCTTCAAACCATAGACTCCGAGTATCGCATCATCCAGGTCCCTGCCGCTGAGGTGCACGTATATCGATGGCATGTCGGAGCCCTGCTTCCAGCCGAAGACCTGGTTCATCTGGGCCTCGGTGAGCCTTGATGCCAAGAATGTGGCCCTGCTATGCCTCAGCTTGTGGGGATGGACCTTCTTACTCAAGCCGGCCTTCTTGGCGGCGACCCTGAGGATCTTGGCTAGTGCTGGGTAGCTCATGGCCTCGAACCTGTTCACCGTGCCCATGTTCACCCAGAGGGGTGCATCGGGGTCCTGCCTCAGGGGGTGGTTCTGGATCCAGGCTTGAAGGTAGGGTGTTGCGGCAACCACCGGCACCCTCCTGGACCCCGTCTTGCCCCTCAGCATCAGCCTGGCGTAGCTCTCATCAAAGGAGACATCCCTGATCCTCATCGAGCCCACCTCACCGATCCTGGCCCCGCTCTCATAGAGCGTGATGATGAACGCCTTATCCCTCAAGCTGCTACAGGCATCCACGAGCCTCATCACCTCCTCCTCGGTGAGAAGTTCTTCCGGCAGCAGCTCGTCCTTCGCCTTCAGCGTCGTCCTGATCCACTTCACCTCCTCAGGATACTCCTTATCCTCACCCTTCAGCCACTTATAGAACCTCTTCAAAGTAACCTTATAGTCATGCTTCGTCCAGGGCGAATAGTCACCCCCCTCGATCCTAGCCACCAGCTCCTCGACATCAGCCTTGGTGGCCGCATCAAAGTCCTTCCCCAGCATCTCACCCATCCTCCTGAGCTTCTCCACATACTTCTCAACCCTGGCAAGAGAAAGGCCCTCCGAAACCAGCTTCCTCTCAAAACCAAGGATCAACTCACGATTCCTCTCACTCAGAGGATTATGAAGCCGCCCCAGAGCAGCCCCCAACCTGGCATCAAAGCCATGTATATCGATCAGCCGAGCCATAGCATAGGTATACCGGGACATGTTTATAAGCTTAAGTGTCATTATACCTAAGGTTAGGAGCCCCGGGGGGGCTTTGAACCCCCGGCCTACCGCTTACAAGGTTCAACTGGCCAAGACTCGGCCATCGGTCGCTCTAACCTGACTTCTCGGTGCTACCACTGAGCTACCGGGGCCGATCTTCCGGGTCGGACCACCTAAATAAAGAGTTAATGGTCATCCGGCTGGTTGATGGAATCTAAAAAATGCTGATAGGGGGACGGTGAAGATTTATTAGGAGAGTCTGTAGCGTAAGATTGCCCCTATACCCCCAGCGTTCTTGAACATCATTCCGGCTTCGTTCTTTGTTGATATGACTTCGACTTTAGTACCCACTGGTATAGCCATTTCTTCGATGAGGTCAACCAGGTCCCTCTCTTCAACCTCTAGGTTTGTACTAGTACATTGGGGACAATTCTGGATTAGTTTTGGCTTCTCGATCATATAGGTCTCTTTTCCGAAGACCCCTTCCCTTACAAACCCACAGGCCTCACATTTTACGGTAATTCGGGTGAAGCCAGCGTCCTCAGATATCAGCACGGTATCTACAACATTCATAGGAAGTAGCCTGAGAATTTCGTTTACGTCGGTTACAACAAGCCTGCTCCCTGACTGTAGTTCCCTAAAGAACTGTTCGACGAGCTTTCTCTCTTCTGTTATTCGGAGCCCTTCCAAGAGGGGGGCTGCTTTTTCTAAAACTTCTCTTACACCTTCGCTTCCAGAATAGGATGTATCTATTACTCCAAGAACTTTGTTTTTGAGCTGGTAATTTAGGTAATCTTTTTTAAGAAAATCCTCCTTTGTCGGACCCGGACCTGCTATGATGAGCCCACTGATACCATCTTCGCCTAAGAAGGCTTCATTGGCTCTTTCTGCCACACGCTGGTAGTAGTATGTTAGGAACATCTCCCGCTCTCTTTCGTATCTTCTTTGGGACTGCCCCCCTTTCTTGGTCTTGCCCGATACGCCTGAGGTTATGACATCGATGACCTCCACCTGCTCTCCTCGTACTACACCAATTCCCGCTTCAGTCGCATCTATGGATAGAACCCCGATCAACTTCTCTTCCTTGAGCATGGCGCGTAGAGGCTCTAGATGGAAATGATCATCACAGCGATATAAATAGGTGGTAACCGGTTTAGGTGGGATTAATTCGTATAGTTTTATGGTTTCACTTCCAGGTCCATTTGTTGGCAATGCCCCACAGAAGATTATCAGGCCTGTCTCTGGAATCTTCTCGTAGAGCTTTAATCTTTGTATAACGCGGGTGAGAGCGTCCTGAACATGGTTTCGTGTTGTATCTGATTTTATGTTAGCGGCCGTTCCCCACTCACTTCTTAAAGCATTGATTACCTCTGATAGTGCTTTGCGTGGAGGAACATAAAGAGAGACCAGTTCGGTACCTCTTCCCGTCAGGCTTGACAGCTCACTCAGCATCTTACGTAAGCGATATAATGCCGCTGATCGCGAAACCTGCTTTTCCATAGGGAGGCACCGGATAGCGGGGCCAGATTCACCTCTTTTACTACCTTTTTAAATCTATGACGCCGAGATTAGGCGTATCTCTCGAAGCATTTTAAACCATTAAGAGGGGTCTGCGATAGGGTGACTTTGTGAGCCAGCCACTAAAGCGGGTTGTTGTGAAGATCTCGGGAAGCCTGTTCGATAGGCCCCTCTCACCCAAGAAGATTCGTGATACAGCTAACGTCTTCAAAGCTGCTAGCTCAGAGATGGGCATTCAATTTATCGTTATCACCGGTGGGGGTATTCTGGCGCGTGAATACATTAGTGCTGGTAGAGCCCTGGAGATGGACGAGAGCGCTCTGGATCAAGTTGGCATCGAAGCTACAAGAATGAATGCTCGTCTGTTTCTAGCCGCCCTTTATCCAGATGTTTACCCATTGATACCAACCACATTGGACGAGGTCATAGCAGCGGTCGAACTACGAAAACATGTGGTTTGCGGTGGTTTACAACCTGGTCACAGCACGAACGCGGTCGCTGCCTTGATAGCTGAAAGGATGAGGGCGGATTTGCTGCTCAACGCTACAGATGTGGATGGCGTTTATACCAGAGATCCAAAGAAAGGAGGGGAGTCGCAGAAGCTGGCCGTAATCACCACCTCTCAACTAAGGAAACTACTGGATGAAGGGAAGATGATAGCGGGTAGCTATGAATTATTGGATCTAGTTGCTCTGAAAATCATTGAGAGGGCTAGGCTTCCAACGCGAATAATTAAGAATGAACCTGAAATTATATGGGAAGTTCTGAAGGGGAAGCAGCATGGGACGTTGATAATGGCAGATTAGCATTTATAGAACCCCCCTCTGTTCCACAAGGCGAAAACTATTAACTGACTTTGATAACTAGACTGAACCATATTGTCACAGAAGGAGGGAGGGAGATTACAACCCCATAAGCATTGTAAAGTCTGCGGAATTTCCATTCCGCCATCAAAGGATTATTGTTCCAACGAGTGTAGGGAATTGGACCTTAAAGCCCAGAGGCGCATGAGAACATGGAATCGGCTTTTTATACTCTCGATGATCCTTCTCCTGATGCTTTTAATACTCGGTGCTCTCTTCAGGTCCCCGTAACCCTTGGGATGCACACTGCCCTAGATAAATAGATTTAATACTGCAAATCCCATAATAATTCACTCGTAAGACCACAGATTCTCGACAGTGCGCCGAGATTTAGCAGCGATCCCCTATTCCTTGCGTAAAAGACTGTGGCACAGTGATTTCTTCACGAATGTCCTTTTGACCTTTGAATCTTACACCTCTAATCGTAGTAAAACCTGGGCTCACCATCTATAGTTTCCGTTCATCGACGAGCCCCCTATCCCCCTATTCTACGAGACACTTACGCGCTGGTTGAAGTCATTTAGGCTCAGGATGAATCAGAAGATTTTTCGTTTAGATCGGCTCGGCTAAGAACATGCCAATGAGGGTATAGCTTAAATCCCCCCTCCCCTTACTAAGTTGATGCCGAGGCGAGGTGACGAGCGGGCGCGGACCTCCAGGTCTGTGGAAGCTCCCCGCCCACAACAGGGACGTGACCCTGAGAAGGGTAGCCTGAGAGGGCTGGCAACTGGCACAGAAACGAAGCCCGGCTCAGCCCATGAATATGAAGAGGAAATTCCTCGGAGGAGGCTGAGTCAAGGGGTGAAACGGTCAACCCACGGGGGCAAGGCCAAGAAGAGGCTGATGAGGATCCCTGGACGAAGCCTGGGTAGGCCGCTTAGCGAAATGCCCGCTTAGAACAGAACGGGGGCTACGATCACCACGCCTCGGCAAATCCTATCTATCTCGATATAACCAAGAGTGCGATCAGCGAGCGGACTACGAGAATACGTCTCTAAGTAGCAGACAATAGACAGATCCTTGCATCCCAACGTTCAAGACTAACGATGCTGCTAACGATCCGAATAGGGATATCGAGGCTATGCACCTCCTCGAAACGGTTATTGTCTATTCGGCAAATCTTCTGACCGCTTCTAAGTTTTCTTTCCAACCTCTGGTCTTATCGACGGGCGTCTCCAATATCCAAGGCAGCCCTCGAAATTCTTCTACATGGAGAAGGTTACGAAAGCCCTCCTCGCCGATATATCCTAAACCAATGTGGTAATGTCTGTCAAGACCCGAACCAACTGCATTTTCTGCATCATTAAGGTGAAGGACCTTAACACGAGCGATTCCTACATGGCGGTCAAGCTCTTGTAACATCTTCTTTAGTCCCCTCCTAGATCTATAATCGAAACCGGCTTGAAAGGCATGGCAGGAGTCAAGACACATCCCGATCCGATCTTGATATTCTATCGCCCGCAAGACTCGTCCAATGTCTTCGAATCTCGACCCCATACTATTCTTCTGACCAGCCATGTTTTCCAGAAGGAGAATTACGTTGTTGTCAGCCTTTTTAAGGGCTTGGTCGCACCCCTCTACAAGACGTTTGAAGCCTACCTCGAATCCCGCCCCTAAATGACTACCCATATGAAGCACGAAGTATGGTATGCCCAGCTCTCCGCATCGTTTAAGTTCGTCAATGACTGAAGTAAGTGAGAGTCTCCAAATGTCATCTTTAGGTGAAGCTAGGTTTGGAAGATAAGATGCATGAGCGACGGGTATTTCATCGTATTGTCTGACCTTCTCTCTGAACTCTATCACTTCATCCTCCTTAAGTGGGGTTGACCTCCAACCTCTTGGATTCCTTGTAAAGACTTGGAATGTGTTGCAACCAAGCTCCTTGGCTTCGTCAGGAACCCGTGCAAAACCGGCCGAAATCGAGATGTGTACTCCAAGGCGGATCCCAGCCACGGCAAGAATCATAAATAGATCATTTCATAAACTTAAGTGGGCACTATGAGATATCAATGCTCCGATAAGACTAGTAGACCCTAGCCAAGCCAAACGGCTTAGACAGGTGCCTTCTGCTCCTAGAAGGCACCTCGTAGACACCTAATTGAATACCTCTGTCCACCTCTACGAGTATTGCCGCCGAAGGGGGGCTTACTTCCCCACACTTCTCGCATACATAACCTGCTGTCAACCCTTTTGACTTCATCGCGGTGGTACAATTTGGACATCTTGGTGGAAATCTCTTCACTTTCGGAGCTAGTTTTACAATTCGGATTCTCTCTAAGTTCACGGTCAAAGGCAGAGACGGCTTTGGCTTGACCCCGCCCCAAACCTCAACCACATCTCCCACTATCAGGCGAGAGACCAGCCAACGGAAATTACGAGTCGGTTCATATGCCGCGCACCTGATCTTGCCGGTGTGATCCCTTATCCAGAAGAACACGTGACCACCAGGAATGATCACGGGTTCTTCCTCCACTACTCCCACGACTCTTACCGAGGTGTAAGGTTTAATCTCTCCGATGCGCGTCAAAACATAATGGTGATCTGTCGCTTGGTTAGTTTCGAAGATTGCCCACTTCTCGATGGGCTCCTTGACCCGCACCAGGTTATGGGCCATGAGGGCAGCTTCAGGCGATACAGCTCTGATACCATAGAGTATTGGGCATGGCGTATGGGGAGTAATCCTGATCTCTCCAGTGGAGTGGTCGAGGTTATCAAAGGTATAGGGGCTGGTGATCCTATCCATTTTAAATACGGAATCGGGATCGATGAGCCTTTCTTTTCCTCTAAATATCTTGGTTCTGTAGGCTATGAGCTCATATGTGGCTTCGTTGCCAAGAGGGTAACTTGCAGCTGCTAGTGCTCCGATTACTCCACGTCCCTTCTTGAAAGTAATAGCTTCAACACCTTTCTTTTCGATAATCCTTCGTGCTTCATCAAGCTCTATCAGTTCAGTCACGGTTCTCCTGGCGAATTTTTGTAGTTCGGCATCGGGTTCACCGTGCAAGAAGACCGCTCCAGGATGGGTCTGATCCTCCCTGAGCTCAGCTAACTCTTCAATCGTTGACTTCGTCAATATCTTTACGGTTTCTATCTGGTCTTCCTCAACCTCAACGGTCAGAGAAATGGCACAGTTACCCCTCGTCTTCCAGGGACAGTTGGGGTTCAGCCTTATGAGCCTTGGAAGCCCTTCAATCTTCACGCCAACCCCTGATAATTTCTCCGCTACCACAGCACCAACATAAGTGGTACACATCCCCCTCGGCGAATCCGTGTCGTCAATGCCCACCGTCAGGCGTACCACAGACACGTCTACGATGATAGGGCTTTAAGCGCATAGAAAGGTGTCGGTGGCCGCCTCAGGATATGTTTAGTATCCCTCACTCACGAGCGTCGCGCTGAGCGTTAAATCATCGAAGCAGCTAATAGGATTCTACGGTTATCATAGTAAGGGTGCTTCTCACCTTAGCGAGGCGTCGAATTCTCCACGTAATGATCTCTTTGACCTTTTCCATCGTTTCAGCTTCTATCTTGGCAATAATATCGTAGACACCATAGACGACATAAACCTCCCTTACACCCTCAATACCTTTAAGCTCCTTTACAAGCTCTTCCTCAGCGCCTAGCTCTGCGTTTATCAGGACAAAGGCTGTGGGCAAATCTCTCACTTTTGTATCTATTTGTTGTTGTTATAAGGTTTTGCCAGTGGCTCCTTCTTTTGTGCGACAAAACGTGCCACGGCTCATCCCCCCGCTTGGTGAAACATTGTTTTAAGCAGCCACTATTGTAAAGGGTAGGTCTTGCCAGCTCTATATGCCGTTCTTCTTGAGCAAGACGATCCCCGCAAATGTACTGCTAGGAAGCTGATACGTTTCGGCCTAGTAAAGCCCCTGCGCCGTATTGCTTCAATACCTAAGCATGCTCTCGTACTGGATCCTTTTGACCAGCCTCTCTACCCAGGTGAAGTGAAGAAGGCTAGAGCTATTGTCGTTGTTGATGGGTCCTGGAAAGCCAGCCGCGAATTGTTCTCCAGACCTATGCCGGGAATCAGGCGCCGACTCCCGCTTCTCCTGGCTGGGAACCCGATCCATTATGCGCAAGCCGGGCTTCTTAGTTCTGCAGAGGCTCTTGCCGCAACTCTGTATATAGGTGGATATGTGAGGGAAGCTGAAAGGGTTTTAAGTTTGTTCAAATGGGGGGAAACGTTCCTTACTTTAAATAGAGAGCCGCTCAAAGCGTATCTGAACGCATCCAGTCGGCATGATATTTTGGCGCTTGAGAGCATGTTCTTTCCGAGCCTGGTCTAAGCAATGCACCAATCATCGCTAATGCTTCAGGGTGCCGATATATTCACTAGAGTAAAGCCCAGACTCTTAAGTTTTGTTTTGATACTCTCTACATCGACCCTCGCACTGTCGATATAACTCACCATCACCCTGTAGGTTTTGGGATCAGATAGATAGAATTCTGAAACAGTGACGCCAATGCAGCCTGTCTCTTCTAATGCCTTTAGAATATCGGCTCCCCTAAAAGCCTCGCCTTTGAGGATTATAGAGAAAACCTGCATCTCGGGTCCCCATATTACAACCTCGTTAAAAACCCGTCCCGCGCCGCGAGCTACACATGAGTGTTATATTCATGTGGGGGTGGGTGGTGTTCTCCCATATTGAATAACGATCAACATGTTATCACGCAGCTCAATGTCCCCAGGGTCCCCGAAATAAGGTTCGCCATTCACCGTAATTTTAAGGGGTTTATCGGGAGTAACGGGTTTTCCAAGGAACTCTTCTGCGGTAATACTGCGACCCCAAATCTTAAAAAAGTCCCTGAGCCTAAACGTTCTAGGTTCGGGAGACTCTATATGAATCTTCCCCGTCGTATCATGTGTGTGTATCCAGTACATGCATGAAGGGTGCACGCCTATGTTAGCTGGGATGGTGACCTCGTTCCCCTCGTCGAAGAGCTTCAGATCGACATGAATGTGGTAGGCAAGCTGCTCTCCTCGGTCACAGCGAATTCCATCTATAGGGGGAGGCAGGGCTATCAGCGGGTAGAAGTATGCGAATACCCCTATGATAATGATGAGAAAGGCAAAGATGTAAATTAGGGGACCACGCCTCTTTTTCTTCTTGAACATCAAGCTAAGCCCCTAGTGGGTTTGCAAGCTTTTTAAGCGCGTCGTTCTTCTCATACGTCAAGGTGCAGACCGGCTCGAACGGGATTTCCTGATCTTACAATCGCCATGAATCACGTGAGGGTGAGCCCCGGGCGGGCTTCGAACCCGCGACCTACCGCGCCGGAGGCGTCTCGGCATCCCTGGCGGGCGGATACCAGTGCTTGGCGGCAGGGGTGCGTCGATCCTGCTCGCGCTCCAACCAGGCTGAGCTACCGGGGCTGAGTATCCTTTAGGGTCTTTATGCTTAAACCTTTGCGCCCCGCTCCAGGCTAGTAGATGCTGTGTTAACTTTGCTAAGCAGGTTACAGGAGGTCACCGTCGGGGTTAGCTCACGAAGCTCAGCTAGGCCCTTCTAGAAAGCCTGTATAACAGATCCGAGAAAAAGAGCCTTAGCACAGTTACATATTCTGCATCGCTCATTGTAAGCGACTCATATCTGCGGCTCGCCACTGCTAAGTCCAGCGCTGCTAGGTGAGCGCAAAGATTGGAAGGTTGGCCGATAGTCCTGAAGTAGAAATGTGAACATGTACAGAAGTTTACATCTTTATCTACTAGGTTGTCCCCCTCATCCCCCACAACAATCCATAATATCCTCTCACTCGGCATGAACAAGAGTCGCTTGACACATCCCTCTTCGACGAGCTTCCGCGCTCTCTCCTCCCCCCTCTTCAACCCCTCCACACCCCCAAGGACCCCCTCATAATGGCTCCCTTAGAGGCCCGCTGGGCCGATAAAGGATAAATCAAGAGTCTGAGCTCCCCAGCTTGCCGGGGTAGCCTAGATGAAGGACCAGGGCAACCTGGAAGAATACCAGAATGGGCGCCGGACCCCAAGGGGCTTTGTTGGGCGAAACTCATAATCCGGAGACCGGCGGGCGCCCACCGAGCTGGAGGACGCGGGCTCAAATCCCGCCCCCGGCACACCCCATTATCCTAGTCCACCCCTTTCTAGGCTATCCCAAGTAGTTGCTGATAACAGCTGATGAATGTAAAGCTTTTAACGGTCCCACTGGACCAGTAGAGCTGGGTAGCGGGTAGCAGCGGGGATCGCGTTAACGGCGACCGCAATAGGGGAGCCAGGTTACCCCGCCGGGCTCATAAGGAGGCGCGATCCTCAGAAACCCGGAGGGGGTGAACAACCCACGGAGGGCGGTGGTTCAAATCCACAGGTTGAGGGTCTAACACCCCAACCGGAAAACCCCCGCTACCTACCGCCGTCCTCCTCTCTTTCCAAGTTCACAGCAAGGGCCTGAAATTCTTGATGGGGAAGTGCCAAGGGGAAAAATTGGTTGCTGAGTGCTTCATTGGATACCATGGAATGTATATTTTCTTTTATGCATACGCTGCTGACACGAGCTCAATTACGCTTGGCATCATTGCTGTTAACACCAGAGATCCACTCAACTGGCGCTAATAACGCCATCTCATGATGATGTCAATTGATTGCCTACCAACCCTTCAATAAGAGTGAGACAAATCTTGAGACGCCGCTGGCCGCATCCAGGATATGCGTCACATAAGGAGAATTCATCGGGCGCTAAAGGAATAGAAATGGCCATGGAGAGCTTTGATCAATTGAGAGTTATGCTACGTAACTCCATTCCCTAATGGAGCTTGTCGTCGAATGATGGGGCGTCAATAGGCTTTCCGGATTCTTTCCCCTGGCCTGGAAGACATGAACCCGGGTCAGACACGATATAACAGTTATGGAACATCTGAAGCATCATCCACACGTCGAATGCGCCATGATAGGGTCTCAGATGGCAAGGCCCTACTGGCTTGGAGAGTAGGAGCTCCCTAACTGCTCAGCCTTTCCCGTAACTCGCTTAAGCGGTAGAGACAAAGGCTCCCCACGGATTTGCCAAGATGGCTAAAACAGCCACCAGCTGGAACGACATAAAACGACAGGGAACGGATTTACACGGAGAACAACCAGCCTACGCGTCGGAAGTACCATAAGAGGGCTACTGCAGAGGCGAGAGAGGTAAGCACTAGAACGATAAAGGTCGTATAGGGTCCTAGAAAATCCCAGGGGCTCTCGATACCGCCGGGCAGATTCACGTTCATTCCATAGAATGTTCCAATGAGGGTTCCGGGGATGGATAGGGTGAATATGACTGTGAGTATGGTGATTATTCCGGCCAGCCTGTTGGCCAAGCTTGTTTGAACTACGTTTATTCCGGCCGCTAGGATTTCCAGTGTATGCTCTGCCATCTGGATTTGTCTATCTATACTCGCCAAGATCATGTCGAATCTGGCGAGGACCCTCTCTTTATCGCTTACCATCTCTGGGTCGCCTGATTTAAGGGTGTGGATCGTCTCATGCGTCGCCCACATAGCGTTTAGAAACGCCATTATTGCGCGCTTAATGCTGGAAAGCTCCCGGCTCAGGTCTCGAGGGAACTCTTTGGCTTCCGAAAGCCTAATTTGTAATTCCTCAGCCCGTTCAACAAGATCTCTTAACACAATAAAGTTTTGCTCTGCGATCTCATCGAGAAGTCTCCAGAGAAGCAGAGTGTTTCTGTCAGCCCACGCCTCCTCGCCTTTCGGAAGCCTCCTAAGGAATATCTCGATATGTTCTGAAAATCGTTGAAGTCGATTTGACGGTTCATGAATCACGAATACCTGGCCTCTTTTCACAAGGATGACCACAGGAGAGGGGGTGACAGCACCCCCCTTGAAGGTTAGGATTGGGACCATTAGGGCTAGAAGTTCTCCGAGGTCTTCATAGTTGGAGAGGTATCCTCCCAAGAGGGAGGTGGGGTCGTAAGCTATTCCGAGTTGCTTAATTACATCTCGAATGGATGCGCTCACGTCTTCGACAACAATATCTATCCAGGCCGTCTTACATTCAGCCAGCCTTTGAGAGATCTCTTGTAGTGTAATTTCTTTGTTCTTGAAAGTAGTGCCTTGCCATGTTAGTCCAGCCAGGATTAAGGGCTGTGGCATACGCCCCCACATAGAAAACGGGAATTAATATCTGTATTTTCAAGGTTTGTATAGGTATCCCACGCCCTATATTTCGAGGACAACCTCGACGGGTATCCCCAGGCTTCTCACCTTTTCCGTGGCATGCCTGAACGCTATTACCGTAAATAGACCCACAGGAGATGCACCTATGCTCTTACAGAGGGAGAGCAGAGCATCTACGGTAGACCCACTCCTTACGACATCATCGACTAAAAGTACCTTGTCCCCCCTCCTTATCGAACGTTTGGGCACATAGAGAAAGCCGTAGGTTCCTGAACTGAACACCCGCTTAACCTCGTGAAACTCTGTAACACCCATCTCCTTTACAGGCTTAGCCACCACCATGGGTATTGAGAACTCCTCCGCGACTTGGTTCGCTATAGGGACGCCATCTGTTGCTACCGTCAATATTTTGGTGGGATTGAGTCTTGATAAGGCTCCATAAGCAGCCTTGGCCACCTTATCCAGTAAGTTCGCGTCTTCCAACAGTCTGGTATGGTCCAGCACATGGTCTACGGTTCTCACCCTCTTCTTAACCAGCTCTGGCAAGAACCTCTTGTAAAATATGTCCAGAAACCATCGAGCCCGTTCAATTCCTGGGAGAGCCCTACCATTCACATACCTGCTTAGAACGGGGATTGGGAGATGGAAGATGCTGGCTAGCTCCTTATGAGTGTAATTCTGCTTTAGGGTCTGGAGTACCTCGATCGCGGCGATCCGCACCCTAATATTATCAGCCCTCGTTTGCCTCACTGACACGCACCACCCGACTGTAACACCTCTACCCTTTGCCTCAGCCACCTACGTAACATTTATATTTTGAGATAGATCACCTTAGCATCTGCGCATCAGCGGCGGCGCTGACGTGGAGCGCCCGGAATGTATTCCTGGCGATGACACGTCACCCTCCAGATGCGCGCACAAAGTGGAGATCGAACGCAACGTTAGATCTGACACGGGCCGCGTCCCCCGCTAAAGCGAGCCGTGCTCCCGCGACTCCGGTTGATCCTGCCGGACCCGACTGCTATCGGGGTGGGACTAAGCCATGCAAGTCGTACGCCCCTGGGTGCAGGGGCGTGGCGAACGGCTCAGTAACACGTAGTCAACCTGCCCTCAGGAGGAGGATAACCTCGGGAAAGCCTCGTGAGGCCCCGAGACTGAGGCTAATCCTCCATAGGCCAGGACACCTGGAAGGGGTCCTGGCCGAAAAGGGGTAATGGCTTTCCCCATTATCCCGCCTGAGGATGGGACTGCGGCCGATCAGGTTGTTGGTGGGGTAAAGGCCCACCAAGCCTATAACCGGTACGGGCTCTGAGAGGGGGAGCCCGGAGATGGGCACTGAGACAAGGGCCCAGGCCCTACGGGGCGCAGCAGGCGCGAAACCTGCGCAATGGGCGAAAGCCCGACGCGGTCACCCCGAGTGCTCTCCGCAGAGGAGAGCTTTTCCCAGGTCTAAACAGCCTGGGGGAATAAGGGGAGGGCAAGTCTGGTGTCAGCCGCCGCGGTAATACCAGCTCCCCGAGTGGTCGGGACGATTATTGGGCCTAAAGCATCCGTAGCCGGCCCTGCAAGTCTCCCGTTAAATCCAACGGCTCAACCGTTGGGCTGCGGGAGATACTACAGGGCTAGGGGGTGGGAGAGGCCACCGGTATTCCCGGGGTAGGGGTAAAATCCTCTGAGCCCGGGAGGACCACCAGTGGCGAAGGCGGGTGGCCAGAACACGCCCGACGGTGAGGGATGAAAGCTGGGGGAGCGAACCGGATTAGATACCCGGGTAGTCCCAGCTGTAAACGATGCGGGCTAGGTGACTGGGCGGCTTAGGGCTGCCCAGGTGCCGCAGGGAAGCCGTTAAGCCCGCCGCCTGGGGAGTACGGCCGCAAGGCTGAAAGCGAGAAGCAATGGCTCTCGCCAGTTCACTTAAAGGAATTGGCGGGGGGGCACCACAAGGGGTGAAGCCTGCGGTTCAATTGGAGTCAACGCCGGGAACCGCATAGGTACAAGCCTATGCGGCTGGAAACCTTACCGGGGGCGACAGCAGGATGAAGGCCGGGCTGAAGACTCTGCCAGACGAGCTGAGAGGAGGTGCATGGCCGTCGCCAGCTCGTGCCGTGAGGTGTCCTGTTAAGTCAGGCAAATCCGCCCTCGGGCATACCGGCGGAGCCGATCGAGCGAGACCCGCGCCCTCGGTTGCTACCAACCCTCGAAAGAGGGCTGGGGCTAAACGAGGGGACTGCTGCCGCTAAGGCGGAGGAAGGTGCGGGCTACGGCAGATGGTCGAGATAAATCTCGACCAGCCGATGTCAGTATACGACAAGCTCGATCGAGCTGTCGGCTGAGGCCCCGAAACCCCCGGGCCACACGCGGGCTGCAATGGTAGGGACAATGGGATGCAACCCCGAAAGGGGAAGCTAATCCCTAAACCCTACCCCAGTTGTGACTGAGGGCTGCAACTCGCCCTCACGAACCTGGAATCCCTAGTAACCGCGCGTCACCATCGCGCGGTGAATACGTCCCCGCCCCTTGCACACACCGCCCGTCGCGCCACCGAAGCTGGGCTTTGGCGAGGCCCTCTCAGATTGGGAGGGTCGAACCTAGGCTCAGCGACGGGGGCGAAGTCGTAACAAGGTGGCCGTACGGGAACGTGCGGCCGGATCACCTCCACACAATCACAGCCTTGTTGGGGAGCGCGGTTCGCAGCGTATGGGACGCGGCCCGTGTCAAGGATCTCATCTCCCGATCTTAAACCCGACTGGGGCTTACCCGACCGGTTTTAGATCCGTTTATTCAGGACTAGGGTGGGACCGGATTTGATGAGGGCCGTTAAATTTTAGAGGGCCGAGGTTTATCAAATCCCGTTTCTCTATGCCAGCCAGACTATGGTCGGTGGTTCTCACTTTCTTTCCAAGCACGCGGTCTCAGTCTGGTGCGGTGTGGTACGCTTAGTCTTCTTGAGACTGAAAGAATCTAGAGGGTCTAGAGCATAAAAGGGTTGTCGGGCAGTTCTTAGGCGAGTTGAAAGTCCTACTAATTGGTGGGACTCGGTTCATCGGCAAACGTATAATTCGTAAGCTCTGCAGGCGGGTCATGAGGTCGTGTTCTTCACACGGGGACAGTTGAGACCAGACTTTTGGGAGCGGGTCGAGGCAATTCTGGGAGACCGATCCGACAGAGATGTATTCCACAGGTTGCTGAGGAATCGCTCGTTTTCATGCCGTCATAGATATGATCGCCTATGACCGGGCCGATGTTGAGTCAGCCGTCAAGACATTCGCGGGTAACATCGATCACTACGTGCTCTGCTCGAAGGGAGCTGTTTACAGGGACTATACCGACTCGAGGCAGTACCACCCCTTTACGGAAGAAGATGCTGACTTGGGATACAAGGATGACTTCGCCTACAGTGAGGGGAAGCGGGCCGCCGAGATGGTTCTCTGGTCTACCTCTGGTACAAAGATACCCTTTCCGTTCACCATCATTCGGCCCGCTGTAGTCGAAGGGCCGGAGGATCCAACGGGCAGGACTTGGTTCTGGGTGCAGCGTGTGTCAGACGGGCATGAGGTGCTGGTTCCAAGGACAACGCCGTCCACGATCTTTAGACACGTCCATGTGGATGACGTAGCCGATGTGCTCGTTAGAACACTCTGTAATCCCTCTGCTTTTAACCAAGCCTACAACGTAGCTGGAGGAGAAGTTCTCTCGCTCGAGGATTACGTGCATATGAGGGCTGGAGTAATGGACCAGGATGTAAAGATGGTTATTACTTCACTAGAAAAATTCGACGGCAACCCGGACTATCCAACTTTAACCACCCCTTCGTGGGTGAACGCTTCGTCATGGACATATGTATAAAGTAAGGAGGCAACTCGGATACACACCCACCCCACTAGAGTCCTGGCTAAAGTTGACCGGATGCCGGTTCTTGAGCGAGTACCATGGACCTGACTCCCCTCATTACGATAACCGTGAAAATGAGGTGGCGGCAGCTCGCAGGTTGCTGAAGGCATAGCGTTACTTCGTGGACCAAAGAAGTCATCATCGATTTAGAAACTCATAAGATCGGCGTGCTATCCAGCCACGATTAGCAGTACACACAAGATTGATGATCGCCGGGAAAGTCGGAATTTCTATTTCATTGCCATCTTTTCGAATCTACGCGCGGTAATCCTTATTGTTTCTCCTTCTCTGTGCTCTGGCCTACAATGTGAACGACACGTTGTGGGAACGGGATTTGGATTCCATTTGCATCGAGAGCCTCCTTAATGACTGTCGGTATTAGTTGTCGTACTGCGAAGAACTCACCCACGGGAGCCCATGCGAAGACGTTGAGGACTATGCTGGACTCATCGAATCGGTCAACGAAGACGGCAGGAGCTGGGTCGGCCAGGATTAGGGGTTGTGCTGCAAGAGCCTCCCTGATTGCGCTGATGGCCTTCGTTATATCAGAGCCATAGGCGATCCCGACCTGCATCTGGACCCTCCGGGCTGAATGGGCTGTGAATCGTCTGATAGAGGAAGTGAAGACCTTTTCGTTTGGAATTCTTACTTGTGTACCATCGAAGCTTCTGATCTTGGTGGAAAAGATAGTCATATCTGTCACAACACCCATAATTTCTGTACCGATGACTTCTAGGGTGTCTCCTATCTGAATCGTCTTGTCGATGTGAAGGAAGATCCCTGACAGGAGGTTAGCCACGACGCTTTGAGACGCGAAGCCGACCACGATGCCGAATATGCCACCCGCAATTATTGCACCGCTGAAGTCGACTTGGAGTCTAGATAGTGCTGCCATTCCTGCTATTACCAAGACCGTGTAGTAAGCTAATCTCTCTACGAAGATTCTTGTGCTTACTGGAAGGACTTCACGTGTAAGTCTGGTTATAAACCTTCGGGTAAAGCTTGCTATGAAAAGACCCACTACCATTATTATCAGCGCTGCGAATATGTCGGTGTAGGAGACGCCGGCCAAGCTTGGTAGTTGTATGATTTGACCGGTATGGAACATCAATATCCCCACTCCATGTCGAAGGCCATTTTGTTTTGGGCGGGCGACAGGACAGGAGAGCGTCTCAGATTGCTTCGGGGAGGCTGGTTGGTCGCCAGGACAGAGGCCAGCGCCTTACTTTTTATCTCGACCTTTACGACCCCTGTGTAAGCTTGATTCTCATCATAGAAGAAATCGATTTGTTCAGTCGGTATTGCTATTTGGCGAAGCCTTACCCAGGACTGGTATCTGTTGGAAGCATATATAGTCGTGAGGGCCAGCTCGCGCCTCGTTTCTTCATCTACTGTCTCCCAGCGAGTGGAAACATGATATCGGCCGACCACCCCTCTTTCGGGAGGACCGTACAGCGAATACTTTACGGGTGTGACGGGAAATCGGTCTACCACCCAGTGATGCTCCCCTTCGGTTATGATTACAGCCAGGTCAAATGGACATGTAAGTTCCAATTCGACGCCCCCGTCAGGAGGGATCAGAACCTCCTCTCTCAACCTCAAGAGTATGCAGTTAACTGTTTCAAGTAAACCTAGAGGTTTTGTTGGATACAATCCCAGTGAAGGCTCCTTAGGTGTGGTGAACACCGTCTCGATAACCTGACCTTGGCGGATTCTCGAATATCTAAATCTTGAGTCGGCCTTCTTAATTTCCAGCCTATACTCCTGCAGTTGCAGCACGGGCTGCGAGCTGTAATCCCATTGTCCGAACTTCAACACCAACACCTCTGCTGGAACGGCAAGATATGAACTTGACCGAACCCACGTGCTCTAACGTGCACCCGTGGCGCAGGTTGTCATCTGGCCCCCATTCCTCATGACGGGGTATACGGTAGTCAAGGGTCGGTTTTCAACACTTATTATGGGAGAGATCATCTTGGCGAATATTAAGTCCTGTATGGTATCTATCTCGACCCAGGGCAGCCCATCTGTGAATACGATGGGTATTCTAACGCTTTTTGCCATTTCATCGATGGCTGCCTCATAAAACATATCCTTTCCCCCATCTCTCAGCAGCCTGTGGACAATTTTGTAGAAGCGTTTTGCAGCCGATCCTCCAAACTTGGCCAAGCCGACGTATTCCCCCATGGCCAGTTCCGAATTAATCGTCTTGCTGATATGTATAAGAGAGAGCCCCTGGAAGGTTACTTTCATTTCCTCTCTTCCAAGTTTTTGTTGGATGTCTACAAGCAGCGCGGTTTCGTGAGGGAGCAGCTTCTCGACAAGAAAGGGATGAAAGAGGACATCACCGTTTATGAGAATAAACGATTCTTGTTTGAGGGATTGCAGTGCCAGGTAGACGCTATAGAGGTTGTTCGTCTCTCTGTATCGGTTATTGATGATGATTCTATAATTGAAGGCCCCCTTTCTGTTCAACAGATGGTTTATCACTTTTGTTGCTTCGTGACCCAGAACGACAGTTAGGTCGATGCACCCAACCCCCTCGAGCGCGTCCAGAGTGTAGTCGATGAGCCTCTTTTGGCCAAGAGGGAGGAGAACTTTAGGAACACATCTGCCTATCGCTCCCAGCCTTCTACCTCTTCCGGCGGCAAGGAGGATTACTTCTACCATCCAGAATCTGGCACTCCCGTAGTTAACCTTATAAACGTTTAGACATATCTAAACAGCATGATGGTTCTAAAGGCCCTCTTGACATCAGAATATCCCCTGACTCGCTACGTCGGAAGGCCGCTTACCCATCCGATAGCTGTTAGGATCGGTATGAAGATGAGCCCCAACATGATCACAGGAATTGCGACCACGGTTGGGGTTGGGGCTGGATTAGCCATAGCTCTAGGCAATGTGTTGCTGGGAGCAGTTCTGACATTTACAACCTTCCTGTTCGATTGCTTAGACGGTGAGGTTGCGAGGCACACTGGCAGGGTTACTCCCCTAGGAGAGTTTCTCGACGCAACTTTGGACCGAATTGTAGATGCCGTAATTATTGGTGCATTCATTATATTCGATCCAAGGGTCTTTCTAATTCCCGGCCTACTTCTTACTGCCAGTTCATTTTTGGTAAGTTATGTTAGAAGGGTGGCTGCTTCCCTTAATTTGGAGTGCAGAGTTGGCCTTGCTGGACGCGATCTCAGACTGGTAGTACTGACCCTGATGGCCGCTCTTCTCACACTCACAACTTTCTACACATGGATAGTGATTTGGGGACTCGCCATAACCACTGCTATCACTGTAATCCATAGGATCGCCTATGTTGCTAAGAGGTTAAGGGAACATGACAGAAAATAGGATAGAGTCTCCAAGGTTAATAATGGGAAAGGGAGCCCTGGAGAGGATTCCCCTACTATGCGAAGATATGGGTGTCAAGCGGCCGTTTATTGTGACAGGGCCAAGAACTATAAATCTCGCAGCCCAGAAGATAAAATCCCTTCTTTCCCTCGACGAGAGGTCTATGACAGTAATTGGACACGGACAGGTAAACGCCATGCTGATCCAACGATTGCTGAAGACGGTTGAATCCAATGACATGATAATCGCGGTGGGGGGTGGACGAATAATCGATGCTGGGAAGGTCCTCGGCGCCAATAAGCATTTCATGGCTGTCCCAACCGCCCTATCTAATGACGGCCTCGTAAGCCCCTTCTGTTCAATACGCACCAACGACCATGTATACTCGATGAGGGGTAAGGTCCCCGACCTCTTGGTGATAGATGCCGATGTGGTTCTATCGGCCCCTGAAAGGCTCTGGGCCGCCGGGTTTGCTGACCTACTCTCGAAGAAATCATCTCACTATGATTGGAGGCTCGCGGCCGAGCGAGGACTCGAGAAGTTTGACCCTTACGCTGCTGACTTCGTTGAAGCGGTCGGGGACAGCTGCCTAACCGGCCATCACCCCTTCTTCACTCATGGAATTGGCCGGATGACTTTCATGGTCTCCAACATATTGATAAGCGGCCTTGCCACCCTCATGCATGGCTCAACTAGGCCTGTGAGTGGGTCAGAGCATAAGATTGCTCACAGGCTCTACCAACTCAACCCGGATGGTGTGCTACATGGCGAGCTCGTGGCTCTGGGAACAATATGCTCCCTCTACCTCCAAGAGCAGGACTGGGAGGCAGCTGCCGGTGTTCTGAAGAGGGCTGGTGCACCCATCACCGCGGCTGAACTTGGCATTTCAGATGATCTTATGATTGAAGCTCTATCGACCGCCACCAAGATCAGGCCCGAAAGACACACGGTTCTTGAAGAAAGGAAAGTGGGAAGGAGGGATGCGGTTCAGATACTTAAGCGGGTGGGCATCCTTAGGAGAAACAGTTGATTCGAAAGGGAAAGGTAAAAGATAGCGCGTAGGGTCGGCCTGATGATGGAAGTGGACCCCAGTGAAGCTCGTTAAGGTCATAGACAACGAAGAAGTTGCAAAGCTTCTTGCCGACCCTATCAGAAGGGCGATACTGAACCTGCTTAGAAGGGAGGTGATGACGGAAAGTCAGCTGGCGGCGAAGCTGGGTCTAACAGTGCCAACCATGAACTACCATCTCCGTCTTCTCAGGAGATACAGGCTTGTGTCCGTTGCCAAGACGGAGGTGGAGGAACATGGGATAGTACAGAAGTTTTATGTTTCTAACGCATACTTCTATGTACCTGATGTAGAGAAATTGCCTCTTGACGCTGCCCGCTATTACTATCCGCTAAATCTTGAGAGGGCTAGGGCGGCGTTAGGAGCCATGAAAGTGGTCACCGAGGGCAGGGTTAGGCTTAAGGACAAGGATCTTGACTCATTGAGTGAGGAGTTCGCCAAAGCCTTAGTAAAAGTAGCTAGGCAGTACGAGGACGAGGAGATCGAGGTAGGCGGGGGAGAAGAACAGGTTAACTCCATTTACAGCGAAGCGATCACCAGACTTCTTGAAACATCCAAAGAGGCCAGCGCCTTGTTAGCACCCCTTTTAAAGAAGCGAAGTAACCGGAGAAGTTAGACTCATCAGGATATTAGGTGATTGGTGCTAGGGTTGAGGCTGTGACCATAAAGGAAGATTTGCTGGCAGAGTTCTCCAAGGAATATACGAAGTACTATGAGGTTGAGCTGTTCCGTGAGAAGGGCTTCATAAGGAAACGATGCCCCTCCTGTGGGATCCATTTTTGGACACTGGATCCGGGGAGGAGGACTTGTCCCGACCAGCCGTGTCAGGTTTACGAGTTCCTTGGAAACCCGCCTACAAAGACCAAGCTGGACTATGTGGAGACTTGGAGGGCCGTGGAAAACTTCTTCGTAAAGAACGGGCATACGAGTGTGAACAGGTATCCTGTTGTGGCCCGGTGGCGGCCAGACCTCTACTTTACCGTGGCCTCCATCATAGATTTTCAGAGGGTGGAGGGTGGAAGGACCTTCTTTGAGGTACCCGCCAACCCGCTAATTGTCCCTCAGATGTGTCTGAGATTCAACGACATTGCCAGTGTGGGGCTCACTGGGAAACATTTCACAGGCTTCTGCATGATGGGACAGGTCAGCGTCTGGAGGAATGGAAAGGAGGGCTACTGGAAGGACCGCTGCATCGAACTTGACTACGAACTCCTGACGGAGGAATTGAAGATCCCCGAGAGGGAGATCGTATTCAAAGAGGACGTTTGGATCGGATATGGTGCGTTCGGCTATTCACTAGAATATTATGCAAGGGGACTGGAGTTGGGCAACGCCGTTTTCACAGAATTTGAGGGCGATCCAAACAACTATCACATCATGCATGAAAAGGTGATAGACATGGGAGCCGGCCTCGAGAGGTTCGCATGGCTGCTACAGGGCACTCCTACGGCTTACGAGGCCACCTTTGGGCCTGTAATGAGGAGGCTAGTGGAGGCGACTGGTTTGGAGGTCGACCAGCAGCTAATTACACGTTTCACGGCGAGGGCCAGCCTTCAGAATTGGGAGGCTGTTGAGGACGTTTCGACGTTGAAGAAGAGAGTTTCCAAGGAACTGGGGATAGACGAGAGAACTCTGGTGGAAAAGTTGGAGCCCCTTCAAGCCCTGTATGTTGTGGCAGACCATACACGCTCCCTCACGTTTGCCATCACCGATGGGGCGATTCCAAGCAACGTTGCAGGAGGATACAACCTACGGGTGATCCTAAGAAGAGTCCTCGACATAATCAAGCGCTATCGTTGGCCCATTACTATTGCGGAGGTCTGCAGATGGCACGCTGAGTATCTGAGACCGATGTATCCGGAGCTGATTGAGCACCTGGGAGACATAGAGGAGATAGTGAACGTCGAAGCCGAAAGGTATAACTTGACGATTGAAAGGACACATAAGCTCATTTCGAGCCTCAAGGAGAAGGGTGAGCCCCTTACACTGGAAAGGATGGTACTGCTATACGACTCTGAGGGAGTCACACCTGATATGTTGCGGCAACATGGACTTATCGAAGACATTCCAACAGAATTTTATGTTCAGGTGACCAAGAGACACTCTCAACCGAAGAGAAAGGTGGAGCCCCTCGAGTTCGATATTCAAAACCTACCCCCTACAAGGGCCCTGTATTACGAGGACCCTTATCGCTTCAGTTTCACGGCTAAGGTGTTGAAGATATTTGATGGGAGGTACGTGGTGCTGGACCAAACCTGCTTCTACCCTGAAGGAGGAGGACAGGTATCGGACAGAGGACTTCTTGGTGGCTGTAGGGTAGTGGACGTTCAGAAGTATGGTGGAGTTATAATTCACATGCTTGAGAAACCACTTCCCCTGAGAGAAGGGGATAAAGTGGATGGACAGGTGGATGAGGCTTGGAGGAGGCCTACGATGATTCATCATACTGCCACACATATCATAAACGGTGCCTGCCGAAAGATCATAGGTTCTTGGGTCTGGCAACACTCTGCATATAAGGCCCCTAATGCCGCGAGACTCGACATAACACACCACAGTAAACTTTCACCTGAGATACTGGAGAGAATAGAGGATGAAGCCAATAGGGTTGTCAGGGCGAATTTGCCTGTTGACGTTGAATGGCTACCGAGGACCGAAGCAGAGAAACGTTATTCTTTCAGAATATACCAAGGTGGGATTTATCCTGGCCGTGAGGTCCGGATAGTCAAAGTGGGGGAGTACGATGTCGAGGCCTGTGGAGGCACACACGTGAGCAGAACAGGAGAGATAGGTCTTATCAAGATCATTAGAACTGAGAGAATCCAGGACGGAGTCGAACGTATCGAATTCCTGGCTGGCCAGCCCGCTCTAGAGTATGTTAGGGAGCGTCTTGGAATGCTGAACCAGATAGCTCAAACCCTCCACACAGAGATCAGTAAAGCTCCAGAGGCGGTTTCACAGACTCTGCGTGAGCTAGAGGAGAAGGACAGACTGTTTCGTGTGCTGGCAAAGGAATATGGGGGGCTGATCAGGGGTGAGAGGCTGGGCAATCTAAATCTTTACGAAGTCATAGACGACAGGTTCAACGTGGAGTTTCATATCCACGCGGGAGCGGAGGCGGTTAAGAAGGATAAAGACCTTGTTTATGTTGCCTTCGTCAGGCGGCCCAGCTCTGTCAGCCTTATTGTGTTCTGCGGTTCGGGGGCCATATCGAAAGGGGTATCGGCAAGGAAGCTGGTTGAAATCATGGCCAGAGCGCTAGGAGGCTCGGGTGGAGGGGATGATAGTTTTGCTCAGGGCGGTGGAAGGAAGGTGGATTCCATAAAGCTGGCATCGGAGATCCTGAGGAAGAGCCTCCCTAAACTTTAAGACCCCAGAACATGGGAAAGGTTAAAGAGATTTAGGTGTCCTGGCGAGGAGCGTCCCTATTGCTCAAGCGAAGATCGACTGGAATCAAATAGAGAGGAAGTGGCAGGCTAGGTGGGAGAGGGCACGAATCTTTGAAGCGGACCCTGATCCTAGGAAGCCAAAGTTCTTTATAACGGTGGCGTATCCTTATCCCAACTCACCACAGCACCTCGGCCACTCAAGGACCTATGCCTTAGCTGACGCCCACGCGCGGTACATGAGGATGAGGGGTTATAATACTCTGTTTCCCATGGCTTTCCACTACACTGGCACACCTATCTTAGCCTTTGCCAGAAGAATTGCACGAGGCGATAAGGATCTCATTAACGAGTTCAGAGAGATATATCGTGTGCCTGAGGAGGTGATCAGCACCTTCACGGACCCCCTGAAGATTGCCACCTACTTTCATCAGGAGATGAAAGCAGGTATGAAGGAAATGGGCTACTCTATCGATTGGAGAAGGGAGTTCACCACAGTTGATGCTGCCTATAACAGGTTCATCGAGTGGCAGTTTAAGAAGCTCAAGGATGGTGGCTACATCAAACAGGGTACACATCCTGTGGGCTGGTGTCCTGTGGACAACAATGCCATGGGCCAGCATGACACGAAGGGGGATGTGGAGCCTGAGATCGCGGAATTTACGGGCATAAAGTTCATCCTCGGTGACACATTCCTACCCACAGCCACTCTTAGACCCGAGACGGTATTCGGCGTCACGAACCTCTGGATCAATCCTAACACGGACTATGTAAAGGTCAGGGTTAATGGTGAAAACTGGATCATTGCTAGGCCCGCAGCGGATCGCTTATCATATCAATTTAACATGCAGGTGGTTGGCCACACCGAGATAAAGGAGCTAATAGGCAGAGAAGTGGAAAATCCCATCGTCGGTTCCAACATTCCGATTTTACCTGCCTCCTTCGTGGACCCCAAAGGAGGAACCGGTATTGTGATGTCGGTTCCTGCACACGCCCCCTACGACTATCAGGCGCTAAAAGACTTGGAGGCGGATCCGGCCCCTCTAGAGGCTTACGGCATCAGGTTCAACACCATAAAGGAGAGGCTGAAACCTATCTCGGTGATAGATTGTGAGGGTTATCCTGACCCGCCCGCCAAGGCAGTGGTCGAGAAATTCGATATTAAGCACCAAGAGGATAGCAGGCTCCAGGAAGCCACTGCAATCCTGTATTCAGACGAATATCACAAAGGTGTTATGAAATCTAACGCGGGTCAGTATGCTGGCCTGCCTGTGAGAGAGGCGCGGGAGCGGGTGGCCCGGGATATGATGGCCACAGGAAAGGCCATCAGGCTGTACGTCTTGCAAAACGCCCCCGTATTTTGTCGCTGCGGAGCCGAAGTGGTGGTCAAGGTTTTGGAAAATCAATGGTTTATAGATTATGGGAACCCCGAATGGAAGAGCAGGGCTAGGGAAGCGCTGGCCAGCATGTCTATCTTGCCGGAGGTATTTCGTCAATCCTTCGAATATACGATCGGATGGTTAAGGGAGAAGGCCTGCGCCCGTAGCTCAGGGCTAGGCACAAGACTTCCTTGGGACCCGAACTGGGTTATTGAGGCTCTTTCAGATTCTACTATCTACATGGCCTTCTATATTCTCGCGAAGTATATCAACGGTGGCCTGATAAGACCGGAGCAGCTAAACGACCACTTTTTTGACTTTGTATTCTTGGGCCTGGGCGAAGCCGGTGACGTGGCTGAATCCACGGGCATACCGATTGATGTCCTCAGGCAGGTGAGAGAGGAATTTGAGTACTTTTATCCATTGGACAGTCGGCACTCGGGCCTAGACCTAATCACAAACCATTTGACATTCTTTATCTTTAATCACGTAGCCATTTTTCCAAGGAAGCACTGGCCGAGACAGATTGTGGCCAATGGGTTGGTTTTGATGGAGGGCCAGAAGATGTCGAAGTCTCTGGCCAACATAATTCCTCTACGGGATGGTGTCAGGGCCTTCGGCGCCGACCCGGTGCGCCTGACGGTCCTAGGGACGGCAGACCTGTCAGCTGATGCTGACATCTCACTCTCACAGACCAAGGAACTGGCCGCAAGACTACAGAGGCTATATACTCAATGTGCGGAGATTGGCAAGGCTACCGCGAAGCCCGCTGAACTTGAATTGGAAGACCGCTGGTTGTTAAGCCGCCTACAGAGAATCATAGAAAAGGTGACCGACGCCATGGACAGAATGGAAGTGAGAGAGGCCGTGCTCAACGCATTATATATTCTTGATCAGGATATCGACTGGTACATGAAATTTACAGCAGCCCGGGGGAGACCGCGTAGTCACCCAGCAACTAACTTCGTCTTGAGGGAGGTGTTTAGCGCACGGATTAGAATGATGGCCCCAGTAGTGCCCCATATAGCTGAAGAATTGTGGGAGATGATCGGAGGTGAAGGATTTGTATCCACTGCCCCTTGGCCCACCGTCGACCCGAGCCTTAGAGACGACTATGCAGAGGAGGCTGTGGAGTTTATTGAGAGGGTAGTGGAAGACGCCCGAAATATACTGAGGATGGCGAAGTTAAAGGGAAAGAAGCTCTTCTTCTATACCAGTGCGGCTTTGAAGGTGAGCACCTACAGAATGCTGCTCAACCTTTTGGCCGAAGGCATCCAGCCCAGGGACGCCATCAAGAAAGTGATGGATGCTTTACCACCCACGGTGGAAAGGCGGCTCTATTTTGAAACAGTAAAGAAAGCAGCCGAGGTCATCCTAGGACTCTCTCCAGAGGCCAGAAGACGCCAGTTGGCGATAACCACTTTTGACGAGGCTCAGGTGCTAAAGCACGCCGCCCCATACATCATAAACACACTTGGAATAAGAGATGTAGAGGTGTTCCAGGAATCGGACCCCAACAAATATGACCCTCAAAATAGGGCGAGGCATTCCCTGCCCTACAGGCCCGCCATATATATTGAGTAAGTAGGTCAGCGCATATTAGCGCGAGACGCCCCTTGCATATTTATGTGGGTTGTGGTTTTTGGTCTTGCGCGGGCTGGCTGGGGGTTTACCGGTGAAAATCTTGTTACAAATTCTGTGGCCCTTCGGTATTACAGATTAGGTCACTAACTGACGGCTGGTTAAATATAGGTTGCCAGCTCAATGCCCAATGGACAGGCGCAGAAGCCTCCGTGGATTAAAGCACGCGTCACCAGCGAAGCAGATGACGAAGGCAGGTGAAGTCGTCACCATGGCGACAGCTGCAAGGACCTATATGCGAAGGAATACGGCACTCGTGGAATCCTGCCCATGAATGTTTCGAGAACTCATGCAGCCCATCGTCACGCACATTAAGATGAACCTAAACCCAGCACCTAGCGACTGGGGTGAGTGGTTGATGTAAAGGGCTAGCCCGATCCTGTAGTAAGCGTTGTTCAAGCTCTTCCTCTCCACTATACCAAAAGTAGATAATCCCCAAAGGAGCACACCTTCATATTTTGAAAGAGACGGGCCAGATATTGAAGGTCTTCAGATGAGGAAGGGTTGCCCTGCCTGGGAGGCGTGTAGGCTTAATGGCAAAAGCTTTAAGTGGTGTAGAGATGCGCCGTGCGATTCTTACGAGGAAAAGGGGAGTTGACCACGAAACAGGAAATATTGATGCTGATCAAGAAGGCTAGAGAGAGTGCTAAGAAGAGGAACTTTGTGCAGTCTGTCGAGTTCATCATGTCGCTAAAGGGGCTCGATGTGAAGAAGGATAGGGATATCCTTAACATCAACGAGGTCATATCCCTGCCCCATCCATTCCCACAGAAGCCGAAGATCTGTGCTGTAGCCGCGGGAGAGCTGGCGCTAAAGCTCAAACAATCCGGCCTCGTGGACAGAGTGCTTTCCAGTGATGAGATCGATGCCTTGGCCACCAGTAAGAGGGCCTGCAAAAGGCTTGCCCGTGAGTACGATTTCTTCGTGGCTGAGGCTGGACTTATGCCTAAAGTCGGTAGGGCGCTGGGCCCGATCCTCGGACCGCGAGGAAAGATGCCCCTCCCCCTCACGCCAGGGCTGGCTGCAGTCGATGCGATTGTGGGCAGACTGAGAGCTTCGGTGAGGGTCAGGGCCAGAGGTCAGCTCTCCTTCGCCTGTAAGATCGGCTCGGAGAACATGACGGACGAAGAACTGGCCGACAATGCCATGGCCGTTTTGGACACTCTTGAAAAGAAACTCCCTCTGGGCAGGAGGAACATTAGGAGGCTTTTCATCAAGCTAGCTATGGGCCCCCCGGCCATGATGGTGGTAGCCTCTTGAGCGCAACAGCTGTGGTAAAACATCGTGTGTACCCAAAGAAGAAGGTGGAAGCCCTTCAGAAATTGACAGAGCTGGCGGAGAGGTACCCCATCATCGGCATCGCCAAGTTAACGAAAACGCGGGCCCAGCTGGTGAATGCTTTGCGGAAAAGGCTTCGTAGCAAGGTTGTGATGCTAGCCGTAAAGAACAAACTAGCAAAGATCGCCTTCTCGAAGGTTAAGAAACACGGGCTCGATAAGATGGCTGAATTTCTTACCGGACAGAACATGCTTCTCTTCACAGACCTTGACCCATTCGAGCTAATATCTATCCTGGATCAGGAGAAGGTTGACCTGCCGGCCCGTCCCGGCGATGTGGCAACTTCGGAGATAGTGGTCCCGGCTGGGAACACTGGTATACCACCGGGACCTGTGCTCAGTGAGTTCAAGGAGGCCGGGATCAGTACAAAGATTGAGGGTGGGAGTATATGGGTCAGCAAGCCCAGCGTAGTCGCGAGGCCTGGGGATGTGATTAGTCCCAAATTGGCCGGACTCCTCAGCAGACTGGGCCTTAAGCCGATCAGAGCCGGTCTGCAGGTTGACGTTCTCTACTGGAATGGCAGGATAGTGCCTGTATCTGCACTGAAGGTCTCTGTCGAGGAAGTTGCAGCGAACATCGCACAGGCTTCTCTAAGGGCCCTGGTACTCTCAGTGGAGACCGGGTACCCCACGCCTCGATCTGTAGAAGTGATGATGGATAGAGCTGTGAGACAAGCTTTATCCCTTACTGTGGAATCAGGATATGTGACTGAGGCTACCGTTGGAAGGGTCCTGGCAGTCGCCTACATAAGAGCTCTAATGCTCAAGCGCTCCCTTGAGCAGCATGGGCTTATCTAGATGAAGCATCCCCGTATACAGGACTGCCCGATAGGGCTGCTATAGCGGAGCCCTGATGGTCCCCTTATAGGCTGGGACCCCCTTTCCGACAATTTTTCTGTGAACCTCTTCTGCCTCCCTAGCTTCCAACCAATAGGTGAGGGCCTTCGCATTTCCCTCGCTGTCACAAATCGCTAGCATTGCGTAACGGCCATCGGGGCTCTTCAAGATTCCTATGAAGTTGGCCTCATCCACAGGTTCGAATTCGCCACCCTTATGCTCCTTCAGAAATATGGCAGCCTTGGCCGATGGTATGAACTCGGCTAGCAACCGCCTTGCCTTCTCGGCCCTCTCACTTCCCACCCTGACCGCCTCAAAGTATTTCAACGTTGGACCATGCCCCCAACTGCCCACCATTATATCTTGATTCTCATGGGCCTACGGCGCCTACTCCTCTCAGAGTAATACTTAACAGAGCATGATTATCCCGCCTTGGTCCATGAGGGCCCCCAAGGAGCTTAGAACCTATTGTCCGCGGTGTAAAGGACATACAGTGCATTCTGTGAGCCTGTACAAGAAGGGGAGAGAGAGGGCTATGAGTTGGGGTGCTCGGAGACATGAAGATAGGAAGCGTGGATACGGGGGTCAGAAGTACCCTAAGCAGAGGAGGACAGCAAAGGTGACTAAGAAACAGACCCTTAAGCTCAAATGTGGTAAATGTGGATATCAGAGGATGAAGCGCGGTATCAGGTTAAAGAAGCTGGAGATAGAGAGATGAATGTATGAAGAGGCACAGAGTCCCCATCCCCCTTCCCAGAAGTCGTTTCTTAGTCGTGCGATGCAATAACTGTGGGCAGGAGAGGATCGTTTACAGCCATTCGACCCATACCATCAGATGTAAAACATGCAACGAGGAGCTGGTGAGGCCCACGGGTGGCAAGAGTGACATTAGGGGCAGTATAGTCAGAGTACTGGATTGAGTTATCTCTCTGCACGATATGTCGGGGATTTAACTTAAATGGGAGGCGGCGACAACTCTTATAGCAGAACCCTAAGGCTACTCTCCCCCTCAGATGAATCAAGCCCAAGGCCTGCCGATGGAAGGAGAATTGGTTTTTGCAACCATTACTCGGGTTACCCCCCATGGGGCCTACGCGAGACTTGAGGAGTTTGGTGGGGTTGAAGGCTTTCTGCATGTCTCTGAGGTGGCGAGCGGTCGGGTCAGACAGGTGGAGAGGTATGCAAGGCCTCAACAGAAAGTCGTCCTGAAGGTCATCAGGGTGGACCCCGTCAGACGTGAGGTTGACCTTTCGCTCAAACAGGTCACAAAAGAGGAATGGAGGAGGAAGCTCATCCAAGTCAAGAAAGCAGAAAAGACCAAAGCGATCCTCTCAGCCTTAAGGAACAGGCTCAACTGGGATGAGGGTAAAGTGAAGTGGTTAATGGATGCACTTGCGAGTATGGCGCCGAGCCCTTATGATGCGTTGGAAGAATGCTTGAGGAGTGGCCCTGAATTCCTGAAGGGCCTTGGCTTACCCGATGAAGAACTCAGGGTCCTGATTGAGGAGGCGAGGGAGAGGATTACACCTTCCGCAGTAGAGATCCGAGGAGTTGCTGAGATCAGGGTTCCGAGCCCGAACGGTGTTGAAGTGATAAAGAGTGTTTTGGCCAGGGTCCAAGATTTAGGGAAAACGCAGAACGTCAGGGTTCACTATCTCGGGGCACCCCGATATATGATTTTGGTGCGGGCGGAGAATTTCAAGAACGCCGAGAGAATATTGGGCGATTTGGTCGAATCCCTTAGGAAGGATGTTGAGCGGCAGGGGGGCATCTTCAGTTTCAAACGGGAGGAGGCCAAACATATATGAGGTTCCTTCTTAAAAAATGTGAAAGCTGCCATCGCTACACACTGAATCCTGAATGTCCAGTCTGCGGCTCAGAGACTAAGTCGCCGCATCCCCCAAAATTCTCGTTAGATGATAAATATATAAGGCTAAGGCTTAAGGATACCCATATAGCGAGGCAGGAATCAGGTAAACTGGTAGACCAAGACTAGGACCCTGACCCTTGATGAGGGATCGACCTTGCCTGACGACATAAAGACCAGCTTTAAAGGCCCGCCCCCCTCTGGGGAATAGTGTACTAGTTCTCTAACCAGCAGAACCTTTGGTGTGAACCCCGTCTGTTGCTGGAAGAGCTGCTTATATCGTTGTGTGGCCTCAGGATCTGGATCAAATGGGAAGAGCTTACCTAGGAGGGTGTCCGTCCAGAAGCTAGGCCTGGGGAGGCCGTCGCTGTCCAGGTACTGGTCTGGGTTTAGGCCTGGAATTTTGGCGAACCATTGCATCTTGCTTCCATCGCCCCCCAGAGAGGAGAGGCCATAAGCATCCCTCTCGAAGGAGTATAGCCCTGAGAAGAGTTGGGAGATTCTGGATACATCATAAACCGCCACCATTACGACGACGTACTGGGCCTTCAGCTGATCCCTTAGAATCTGGACACCGGTTGCCTCATCACTCATGAACGCTCTCCCTATCAATGCGATTCTGGTGGAGTTTATGGTTGCGTTGTCGGCAAGGGTTGTCCTATTTCCCAGCACGTTGATCCAATAGCCGTAATCCCACCAGGAAGCGATTACAGCGTCTGAAGGTGTGTTTTCTCTGATCCACGCGAGCGCCTCTATCCAATCTGAAATAGGGGCTTTTATTGGCAGAGCTGCGGCTGAGAGGCTGGTTGGGGCGTCGGCATCTATTAGCCAGCCTGACGCTCCACCCCTCGTTGAGATGGGGGTGTAGATGGATATGGCTATGATGCCTGTGAGGGTTATGGCGATGGTTACCCGCTGGGCTGGGCTAAGGCCTTGGGCCTTCGCTACAGGCCTTCGCGACCCTGTAAGGACTGTCGTGGCCAGCTCTTGTATGCCTATGGCTGACAGCAAGGCGATGCCTAAGGTCGCGAAGAGCATTAACCTTGAAAACGAGGCTGCTGTGTATATTCCCAGCCCGCTGATAGTTAAAGCCATAGCATCTTCAACACTTCTCCTTCTGAGAGCGACTAGGGCGCCAAAGCCCGCTATAAAAATCAGTATCCCATGGTTAGATATGAAATCTCCCCCTGTGGGAACAAAGTGTTCGGCGACCGACTCCACCAAGGCATCTTGCCCGCGCTGGAAGGGTGCTATGACTGAATAGTAACGTAAGCTGAGGTCTGTGGCAAGCCCGAAACTGAACATCAGCAGGCCGAATAGACCGATGCCGAGGAAACCTCTTATGAAGGAGGTCGTCAATAAACCCCTAACTTTCAAGTCAGGTGAGGTGAAGAGGAGTACCAGGAATATGGCTGCATAGAGAGCCAGGCCTCCTGGGTTTAATATTACGCCTGGACCCGGTCGTGGAAAGAGAGCGGCGGTGAGGAGCATGAATGTGGGGGTGATAAGAGCCACCTTCCTGAGCCGCTGGTGGTCTACTCTAAAGAAAACTGCGAGCACCAATGATATCGCTAGCGCTCCGAGGAAAAAGGATGAGCCTCCCCACGATGCGATCGAAATACCATAGAGTGTGCCGGCTAGTGCGGAATAACCCACCATACCTCGTATGCTAGACCGCCCATCTAGAGAGATGAGAAGCAGGTAGGTAGCGAGTAGCGCTAGAAATACACCTAAAGGTTCGGACTTGTACCATCCAAGGTTTCCTCTCTGAATTACAGCTGGTGAAAATGCGAAAAGTAGTGCCGCGATGAGTCCGCCGCCCGTATCGGCTATTCGTCTAGCTAAAAGAAACAAGACGAGGATCGTCAGGGAGCCAAAGATGACGGGGAATATGATGAGATAATCGTAGAGTGTCAAGTCCAGACCTATTACATCGTGTAGGAGGAGGTATGTGAAGGCTCCCGTCATGTGGAGGCCTGCTTGGGATGTAGCGGCAACCGCTCTCCCTTCTGGATACCAAGTGGTCTTGTCTACCCACTTGAAGTAACCGTCGTCACCGAAGAGGCCCAAAAGGCCTTGGGCTCTGACCCTCTCCACAATATATTGGGTGGCTTTGTAATCGTAGAAAGGGTCGAATTCATTGAGAAAGAAACCGTATTTAGCGGGGAGGGACCTTATGATGATGGCACCAGCGAAGATCATCGCTAGAGCCATCATGGTCATGACGCTCCCCCGCTTGATGGACGGCCTCTTGAGTGCGGGTTTTAGCAAGGATTAGCCCAACCCACTTACTTACGGCTCAGGTTGTCTTTCGATTAAACGATTAAGCTTTTCGTATTAGCTCCTCAATATACCTGGCATATTCTTTAGGGCTCATAAGTGCCATTTTTTCCTCCTTGAACCTGTCTGGTTCAATTCTCAGTTTAACTATCCACCCATCCTGGTAGGGTGACTCCCCCACCAGCTCTGGCCTTTCAGTGAGTGCTTGGTTTATTTCGGCGACCTCCCCACTCAAGGGGCTATAGACGTCCGCTACAGCCTTGACGGATTCAAGTGTAGCTATGGGTTCCATACGTGTAACTCGTTTACCTTTAGCTGGCAGCGTTACATATACGATATCGTGTAGTTGTTTTGCGGCGTAATCAGAGACTCCGATGACCGCTATATCACCGTCTTCCAGCCTAACCCATTCATGCTCTCTGTTATACAGAAGACCGTCTCTCACATCATAGATCCCAACTTTGATGCTCATGCGGATTTCCTCTTCCACCCATATTTTGTCTCGTCATAAAAGGGGAATCCATGTATCTCTGCTTCCCCGACTCTCTCTCTCAATCTTATGGTTACAGGGGTGCCAGGATTCGCAGCTTCGGGGGTCACGTAACCCATGGCAATCCCCCTTTTAAGGAGGGGAGAGAACGTTCCACTCGTTACCCATCCAACCGTCTCGCCCCCATAGATGATTTCGCATCCCTGCCTGGGCACTCCCCGCGAGATCATAAGAAGCCCTACACGGCGTTTCGAGGGGCTATCTTTAATTTCGAGCAGCTTATCTTTCCCAATAAAATAGGGCTTTTGGAGGTCAACGACCCGTTCCAGGCCTGCTTCAATTGGATTGATGGACTCATCGATATCGTTTCCATATAGGCAAAGTCCGGCTTCTATCCTTAAGGTGTCTCTTGCCCCCAGCCCGCAAGGCTTTGCGCCAGCCTCTATTAATCGGTTCCAGAGCTTCAACGCGTTATCGGGCTTCTCGATGGGTGTATCCAGGACTATCAATTCGAATCCATCCTCGCCTGTGTAGCCTGTCCTGGCCAGTATCATCTGCACACAACACCAACTGGCCTTCGTATGGTGGAATCGCTTGAGTTCTATTTTGTCTCCTAGCAGGGATTCGAATATGTCACTCGATTTGGGACCTTGGAGGGCCATCATTGCGGTACTATCTGAGATATCTCGTAGATCCACTTCCAAGTCGGTTGATTGCAATTTAAGCCAGTTGAAATCCTTCTGACGGTTGACCGCATTCACTACAAACAGATATTCGTTCTCCGCCAGCCTATACGCGATCAGGTCGTCTTTGATTCCTCCGTCCTCATTCAAGAGAAGTGAATAGAACGCCCTCCCCGGAGGGTATTTTTCGGCATTGGTGGGCAGGACGCGTTGAACAAACTTAGTTGCATCCTTACCTTTGATGAGGATACGGCCCATATGCGACACATCGAAGATACCGCAAGACTCACGCACGGAAAGGTGTTCTTCGATGATGCCAGAATAAAATAGGGGCATGAGGAAGCCCGCGAATTCCATCATTCGTGCGTGGCGGACATGGTATGTGTAAAGCTGAGTCACCCTGGGCATGCCTCCACCCCCCACATCCCGTCAACAGACCTGGCCTTTAACGGGCTGGTTGAGGCTTAGGATAGCGTGGGTTGTTTCTGAACTTCCAGTTCAAAGTCGGTGTAAGAGAGAGATGTGCCGCATTTCTTACATTTCCCCCCAGAGGCCCTTAGGATATCTCTCGCCGACTTGAGCTCCAAGCCCGAATATAGCGTCGTCCCGCAAGATGAACAGATGATTTCCAGAGCCAACTAGCACCCCCTACCCCTCCTGGTTTTTTAGTATGACGAAGCAGCATATCTATCTAAACTTGTCTAGTCTCGCTTATTAAGAGGTTCTCGCCAGGGCCATTTCACTTTGAACCTGAGGAATCGGCTAGCCATAGCACTCTTGAGGACGAGGATTGCCAGATGGTTGAGTAGGAGAGCCCGGATAGGGGAATTCAATAGGCTCGCTGGCTTTGGCTTCCTTCTTCTAATTTTTCTCTTCATGGCAGGCCTTCTTAGCGCCGTTCTAGAAGGCTCTAGGTTAGGTGCAGGTCTGAGTATAATCTTAAGGTCGAGGTTAGCACAGACCCTCTATGAGGTATTCATTAACGTCAGTGTGCTGACTATGGGTACAGTGGGTGTCTACTTATGGTATGTCGGTGCCAGAAAGGTTACCGGCTCCAGAGAGGTATCACTTTACTTCCTGCTAGGGACCTTTTTGATTCTTATAGCGACGAGCCTTGCAATCTTCCTCCTTTTTGAAAAGGGATTCCTTTAAACCCCCCGCTTTATGGTAAGCATTAAGATCCTTCCTGCCTCGTCTAACATAAACAATGTTGTAGTATCAAAGGCGTAGCTCCACAGTCTTTGGCTTAAAGGTTTGTACCTTCTTGTCACCTGAGACATCTGCCGGGTAGTATGAATCACCAGATAAGGAATGTTTGTGTTATTGGATATTTTACGGAGTAATGAAAGCAGAAAGATTATGAGTCGACTTGGATCTACGTTCGGGAAGGATGGAATATAATGTAGGTAGAGCGCTGACATCGAGTCAACAAAGTGAGCGGTTAATTTCGGATGACTGATCAAGAAATATTCGAGAAGTCTTAATCTCTGTGGTTCGTCATCTTTTATAAACACAAGTCGCCGCTTGACTACATCGTTAATTCCTTGGACTATAAGGGGGGCGTTGTACTCCAAGTCGTGATAGATGATGAAGCCATCCCGGACATATTGATCAAAAATAGCCCTCAACACGATAAATTGCGTATAATGGTTTGGGAAGATAAGAAGATGCAAGCCCATCGACCCTCTCTTGGGCATATGGGTTGGAGAGAATGGCTCCCATACCTTAGAGGAACGACCCAACAGCCCTCTAGCGTTAGGGCCTTTAGGGAGTTTACTATAGTTATCTCCAATGGAGGTCCGGGGAGTTACATCCGTTTTCTGGGGACTGAATCGTTTGTGCAGGCGGGATAGCCGTGATTAACACTGCTTTTCCTCAATTTTGCAACCCCTCTGTGTAGCTTAGAGTAGCGGCAGAATGAGTTAAACGGTTGAAGTTCCACCGGGCTGAGGGGGTCTTTCGCATCTATATTTTGGAAGAAGGTTTAATAGGATAGAGCCTGTAGCGGGGCATAATCCGTTGGTTGGAAGAGTCGCCTTAGCCACCTTGGATGGTAAGGCCTACTACCAAGCCACCCGCCTTCTCAGGGAGGTTGGTATACCGTTCCAAAGTCTGGTGCCTGGAAAGTCGAGGATCGAAAGGAACACGCTAGTCTTGACAACTAGACGCGAAAAAGGGGTGATCCGGGGTGGCTCGGTGGTTGCAATCGAGGATCTGGGCTCGGATCTCACTCAGGCTAGGCAATACCTTCTGAGGATGATCTTTGGAGGAAAGAACCACGAGCTGCTTGTCGGTGTGGATCCGGGTAAAATGGTGGGCGTTGCGGCCTTTTATCAAGGTCACCCCCTCGAATGGGGGATGTTTGAGGACTGGAGAGAGGCCGTCAGCCTTATACAGGCGCTTGTCTCAACCAGCCCTGCTGAAATAAGGAAGGTGAGGGTGGGAAACGGCGATAAGGCCATGGCATCAAAAATACTGAGAGAGTTAAGTCTAGTTTTAAGGGGAAAGGCCACAGTTGAAGAAGTAGATGAGAGCGGGACAAGCAAATCTCAACAATTTAGAAGGGCTAAGTTGAGCAAGGATCTGAGAGCCGCGGCGGTCATAGCGTTCCGTGAGGGTAGGCCCGTTTGGTAAATAAAAATAGAAAAAAATAAAATAGAAAGATCGAAGGCCCTCCCTCCACGTCTTAAGAAGAACCAGTGACGAGGGCCATTCTGCCAGAGTTCCCGCCTATCCCCCTTTGATCTGTGATGTGACGGATTGTTACAAGGATCGCTGGAGCTCAAGATAGCCGAAGCCATAAAAGAATTCGAGCCAAGAAGGATGATGGTTGTCTTGGACATCAGGGCGCTTGGAGAACTCAAAGCCTGCCGATAACCCACCGTTTAGAGTTAAGCAGTTTGAACTTAGCCAGAGCCAAGTTCTTCTAGTAAAGGGACCAGCCAAGTTTTCTTTTATCACAGGTTCAGGAGAAGTTCTAGGAATAAAAAATTGGAGAGAGCCAGTTATCGTGAGGCGTGGTAAGATCCTGCCGGTGGAACCCTTGGGGGATGGGGTCAAGGTACAAGTAGAGGGAGGGGAAGACATGTTGTGTGAAGTTCAGGAGGGAACGAGGATCGGTTCCAAGATCTGGAGACCCGCGGTCTCACAGATAATGACTCATCTTCAGGGATGCCACAGATGCAGAATTGTGTTGATCGGTGTCACTGATAGTGGAAAGTCTACCTTCGCCACCTACCTATCCAATATCCTGTCGACTTCAGGTTTTAAGGTGACATTCATAGATGCCGATATTGGTCAGAATGATGTCGGCCCTCCAGGGTCGATCGCGGTGGCACGCCCCACCACATTATTCACGGACCTTCGAGACCTCCCACCACACAGGATGACTTATGTGGGATATATATCAGCAGGCGTGACCTTCAAGCCCATACTCGACTCCCTTAGCAGGGTGCTTTCAGCCGTTCACGAAGAGGACAGAGCAAACTCCGTTATTGTAGTGAATACGGACGGGTTCGTCCTCTCAAGGGGCCTTTACTATAAGCTAGAGCTGCTCAGGCTGATCAAGCCCCACCTGACTGTGACGTTTGGCCCAGCCCTTTACGAGGTCTTCTCAAGGCTCTACGAAGGCCAGGTCATCGAGGCCCAGATCCCTGAAGGAGTTGGGAAGAATCATGCTGACAGGCTTATAAGAAGGATGATACAATATAATCGCTTTTTAGCCTCTTCTAGACCCACCACGATCAACCTACGTGATAAAAGGCTCAAATTCTTGGGCTATGATTTCGACGAAATCATCCAAATAACAGATCTTGGAGAAGTTAAGAAGGGGAAGATGAACCTCATGCCTTCCTACGAACCCATAGCATTGATCGATCGCGACATCACCACAGTGGTGATTTCGATGGGGGCTCTGAGAGACATGTTCGTAGGTCTCGGTGATGAGATAACAGTTCATGGTTTTGGTTTGGTATCCAAGGTATATGGCACAACGTTACGAGTCAAAACACCGGTAAAGGGCGCCTTTTCAACTGTCTATATGGGAATAATCAGGCTTTCCGGAGGAAGCGCGGAAGCAAACGCTCATCTTGGGTTCCTTTAACCCTTCGCGTTTTAACAGCGCCTGCGGGGATTCACACTAGCACATCAGAACTGGTCTAGTCTGCTCTGGCGTAAAAGCCCTTCGTACGAATCCTCATACACGCTCGTTCTGGGGGAAGATTCCCTGAACTCTAGAAGATCATCGAAGATAGGCCTTCCATACTCGCCATCAAAACCGGGAACATAGCGGACCCTGCCTTCGCGAACAGATAAGACCGCCCTCGCAATTTTACTCTCAACTGCGCGCTCGAGTTCCTGCTGAGGCACTTCGAGTAGGACCTTCAACTCGTTTCCGAAGCGTGCTAGAAGCCTATCATAAATCTCCAATACCTTCTTAGTGTAAGGTGATTCAGCACCGATTACATGTGAAATGATTTCGGAGAGCGGTAGGAGGGTTCTGAAGGGAATCGCGTTCTCAGGCACGTATCCCTCCGGTCTGTCGGCCAGTTCTTCGACTCTTTGTAGGACGCCGATGGTAAGTTCCCTATGACATTTGGGACAAATATTGTTTAGCCTCAGCGCCTCCCTGGGATGAAGAGACACACCACAAAGCCTATGTCCAGTGTAATGGTACTTGCCATAGTTGGGGTTTGTTTCGATAGTATACAGGAATTTGGCCGGGTCCTTTTCTCGAATGGCTCTGTGAAGCTCCCAATAATCTAATCGTTTCAGCTCGAAGACGTTAGCCTCTCTTCCTAACCTCCACGGGTGGGTGGAATGTGCATCAGAGGATGAGAGGAGTGCAAATCTGTCTAATCCGCTAAGTCTCCAGTTCATCGGAGGGTCGCTACTTAAACCGGTCTCTATGGCGAATATATGCTTGGCCTGGTCCTCGTAGCATTCCTGGACCGAATCAAAACCCGACTTCGAGCCGAAGATCCCAAACCACGGTGTCCACGCATGGGCTGGGTACACAAAAATATCTCTACTTACCTCCATAAGTTCTTCAACAACCTCAGCCGCCGTAACATACAGGAGGGGTCTGCCATCGAGCCTTAGGTCGCCGAACTTGGCAAGCCTCTCAGTGATCTGATCGACTTCCTCAAAGCTTGGAGCATGAACCATGTGGTGGACCTTCCTGATCTTATTCCCGTGCTCGAAAACCGTGCAGATTTCGCCGGTGAGTATAAAGTATATACCATTAAACTCGTAAAACCCTGTGCCAGGGATCTCACGTAATTTATGTTTTAGCTCTTGGAGCCAAAGGGGATGTGTAAAATCTCCTGTTCCCAATAGATTCAATCCTTTGATGCATGCCCCTTGTGCTAAAGTTTCCAGGGATATTGTTTCACTTGTCCCCCGGCTATACTTACTATGAAGCTGGAAGTCCGCTATGATCCTTACCATCTTCGCCCTAAGAATGGTAGAAGTAGAGCCCCTAATAAGGGATGTGCGCGGCTCATCATCCCTAGCCTTTTCCTCAGTGGGACTCAGAGGGTCTTGAAGGCTAAAGGCGGGAGGGGTCGCGAAGACGCCCTTTAAGACTCCTCGGAGAGATAAAGGGCGAATCGATTATCCTATGATGAGCCAACCATCATATCCATCCGGTTTGAATTCACGGATATGCCCGTAATTAGCACTAAGTAAAACTTAAGGGCACAACATCGATTACTTGTCCGTGCCGCGGTAGCTCAGGGGCCTGAGGCCGAGTAGCCTGTCCTCAGCGGGCTTTGGAGAGTAGCCGACGCGGCTCTCCTTCACCCGGCTGAAGACAGCGAAACGGCCTACAACAGGGCCACGAGCCCTGCGAAGGGTTGTCGGGTGTTCAAATCACCCCCGCGGCACACCAGAATACACCCATCGAGAAGCTCCGATAAGTAACCACTCACGTCGCCCAAATTCTGAGGAGAGCGGGCTCACAGATGTTACAATGTTTTAAGTCCACAAGCCACTGCGGAAAACTAAGCTCTATCGTCACCAGCGGGGACTCGCCTTCTAGTGGTCACCTCTTTTAAGGAGCGAGGGCTAATAGGGGCCTGCACAGAGCCTGAACACTGCGAGATTAGAATTTGGCTGGAGAGAGCGCGGCTATAAGGGTTGGCATTAGGAAATTCAGGGGGTGAACTATCACCCTTATAATTTGACACAGATAGGGTTGGGATGCGGGGGATAAGGTTGAGTGCGACTATGAAAGAAAACGAGATGAGATTGAACAAGGCAATCAGTATTCTGCAGATTGTTTCGGAGGATACTACGGCGCCACGGAACATCCGAAAGGCCATCAAGGAGGCGATAACTTCGCTTCAGGATTCAAAGATGAGTCTTGCGGTCAGGGCTGCTAACGCGGTCAGCATTCTAGAGGAGGTAGTCCAAGATCCCAATCTGCCGTCATTTTCCCGTGTGAATATCTGGGCAGCTGTTTCACAACTGGAAGCCATTAAGGAGTAAGGGCTGTCTGTGCCCCTGTATGGGGCGTCTGCTGCATAAACACAATATGGGCATCGCTGAGATAGGGTCCACAGGCACAACCCCTTAGGATAATTTAGGCCTCGATTTCTACGGGCTCGACGATTCCGAGCGCGATTAATGCTTCGGAATTTTCCCGAGGTAGCATTACTATATCCTCCTGTTTAAAGGGTCCGTAGGAGGTTAAGTCCGAACCGGTGATGGGTGGAGCGTCACGCTTGCACCGCACAACTATGTATTTGGAGCTAAGTTGTTTCGACATCCTCTTTAGGGATGCTGGTTGGCCGTTTATCATGGCGAGTTCAACTCGCTTCAATCGCTTGACATATTCGAAGAGGGGCTCCGCCACGAATTTCTCCTCGTCGGTGAGGAGGCTGGTTATGGATTCAGCGCTTTGACCATTCAACAACCCTCTTACGATCTTTTGTATCCGGATTTTGAGCAGCAGGTCGACAAGCGAAAATGTGAGGGCCTTCTTTGCCTCAGACATTTTGGCCTGTATTGTTCTGCTGTTACTATGGTTCCGAGTGGCAAGACCTTTAAGAAAATTGGCCACATCACAATATAAAGAGGGGTTAATCTTTGTGAGTTCATTCACTTCCTTCTCCCTCTTTATGATTTCAAGCAACATCTCGTGGAGGTTTTCGCCCAACCCCCTCACCGTCCAGTAGTTGGAGCTTCAAGCATCTAAAAGACTTCTTGTCATAATACAGAGAATGGGGAGAGAGTATGGCGTGGGGGAAGAGATGTGGGTCAAGGCCTGGCTAGCCGTGCAGTACCTTTGAGGATTAGATATATGGCGAGACTCTCGGGGACTTCGACCACCTCATCTCTGTACGGCCCATAGTTCTGCTCATCAAACCATATTTCCGGGCTATAGCTTACAGTTATCTTGACCGGCTCACGTCCGAAGGCCACAGCGTCTACCGTTGGCTGAAAACTATTCAGGTCATAGCACCGCTTTTTAATTAAACCAGTTTCTCCGTGTAGGGTATTCTCCATCCTGATTAGGCGGTGTAGGTCGCTGGTGACCACAGGGTCGATGTGGGCTGCAGCTGCATCGACCTTAGCTTGAATTATGCTCCAGGCTCGTTCAAATCCTTCCGTTCTGTAAACATCCATGACCTCCTTCTTGTTGGTCTGTCTTCCCACGCGACCCCTCCATCCTGGTTCCTCTGGGCTGGGCAGAAGATGATAGAGATTTTCGGGCCTCGCCCCCTTGATCAGGCCTAAAAACTCGGGTGAGATGCCTCTCCCCATTAAATAGTCGATGATTTCAAGCCTTTCCCTCTGACCAAGGCCTTTAACATCCTGCGTCCTCACTAAGATATGATATCCCCTATTACCTGAGAAGTAGATCTCTATATCGTCCGCATCTATTCCGAAGTCTTGTATGAAAAAGTCCAGGACCTTCTCCACCTCATCTTTGGTCTTGCCGATGCATACCTTGCATACCCATTTCTGTTCTTCGAATTCTACGTTTCCACAGTTATAGCACTGCCTCTCTGAAAGATTTGCGTAGGGCGTGCGACACTTTGTGCATATCTTGAAATTATGTCTTCGTGCGCATTCCGTAGGGACCATATCGGCATCTATATCAAGGAAGAGGTCGGCACCCAACCACCCCTTCTCTTCCATAGGCAGGTTCGGTTCCTGATAATATGCGGCCGAGTAGTAGAGGGAACGAGGTGAATGTTGGAGGACCAGTGCTCTTAGCTCTCCAACATCATTAACCCTTAGATGTCTAATCATTGTGTTTTCGAAGGTCTCGTAACCGATTTCACGCCTTTCAGGTTCGGGAGGGCCCGTGATCAGGTCCGAGTTCTTGAAGTAGAATTCTCGGAATTTAGACTTTACGAAGGCTATGCTTGCTTCTTGCAGCATGCTTTATCACCGCCTCTTCTCTCCGATTAATGCTAAACATTACTGTAGCGATATTTCCGATACCTTCGACCACCGAGATATTGATTCCCTTTCAAATATAATGCGGGCCAATAAGGGCCGCGTTTTGCAGGCTTAACATGTTTAGCCACATACTTCATTGCCAACGCTCCGCGTTCAAGTTTGCGTATCTCTGATTATGTTGTAGAGATGAGGGTCTTTCCTGGCCAGGGTCTCCAAACGTGGTGGCCTGAGCCCAATTCGAAGGGCTCTCCTGGCATGATACTCTGCAAGGTACTCGAGTCGTCTATCGCTCCAGCCGCATTTCTTCAAGTATTGAATAGTTACTTTTATCGCTTCCTCTAGCCCAAGTTTCCTTACGTTGACTAGATATGGCGTTATTACAAGCCAGACCAGCCTATGGCGCCCGTCGGAGACAGGGTTCTGCAACAACTTCTCGATGTACTCGTATTCAGGCTTTATACCCCTCACCTTATGTTGGAGCTCACCGGACCCGAATGGTTCTTGGTCATCCTTTGAGTACCGTAGGGGTCTACAGGAGGAGCCTTCCAACCGCTCAACCCATGCTATCAACGCTTCCAACGGTTTCAGTGATGTGGGTGCGAATAAGGCCTTTCCTTCCTCGAATTTAGACTCTATGAGGTTTCTTACACTCTCTTCAACAAGTAGCGCTAATTCTTGATCTTGAAGATAGACGAAACCCCCTATGACAGGTCTATTCACCAGCTTCAGCTTCTTCGACTCCTGTTTACTTAGGCAGGCTAGAAAACCCCATACAGGCATCTTAACACAAAAGATGTTTCCACCGGCCATCACCATATCCTCGAAAAATACTGGGCCGCACAATTCGGTGGCTACTTTGAGACGTAAGGATTTGCTTTGGCAGCTAAGGAATCTTATGGCGGCCTTTCTTGCCTCCAGTTGGGCGAATAGCCTTCTGAGATGTTGATTACGGGAGCATTTGAGGACTGCAAAGAGCATGTGAAAGGCTGCCAGCTCTAACCAAGGAGGCCCTTCAAATGTAGATGGTATTAAATTAACCATTTCGACCAATCTTCTTTTGGTAAGTTCTAAGAGGGGCTTAAAACGAGGGCTGCTGGATGAAAGATCCAGATCCAAAGCTTCTAGGAGTATCTTCGACTCCCTTAGATATGGAAAACATGCGGCCTCTTCCAGAGTTAACACAGGATAGTCTTCGTTGCCCTATTTTTGCACCAACGTCTCGCCGCACTAGGAAGCTGTACCGCGACTCAAGTCTTCTGGACGATTTTCAGGTAGCTGGTATCTACTGTTACAGGGATCTCGCGGGCGGCCTCGAGCAGAACCACTGTTACTTCAGACCTTGCCGGTTCTATTCTTTCCACTTTAGCCTTCATGCCCTTGAGGGGACCCCCTACTATCTCCACTATGTCACCTGGTTTGATCTCGGTAATAATGGGCTTCGATATCAGAAGATGTTCTAAATCCTGTATTTGTATTGAGCCTGGCATTTGACTCCTAACATGCTTCAAGCCGCTTGAGCTTAGGGAGATGGCCTGGACATTACTTGCTTCTACAAACACATACCCCTTTAGGTCTTCGAGGGCTAGGATAGCATATATGGCCTCTCGCTCCTTAGGGTTCACTTCAACCCTGTTTGCCATTAGTTTAGCCACATTCTTTTCTTGACCGCCCGTAACTTTGATCGCAAACAATTTCCCCGCCACTTTTGTGGCTGTCTGGCTCATTTCGTCACCCGAACTGTATTATGAATGCTATCAGTTTGATGAGGAAGCCTATGCCCCCCACTATGGCTATCCCTATAGTGACGAGCTTGAGGAAGAGCTTGAACTCTTCAGTAGAGGTGGTTCGAGCGAACCTCATAACGGTTGCCACAGACTTGAAGAAGTTCTTCATCCTATCGGTTGGGACTGGCTCCCCACCCTTATTAACATGACTGTGGGGGTGTGGAAGTGTTGGATTATAACAGGATCCTCCTTGTGGTCTCTTCAGAGGATCCGGCAGGGATAACATTTTGTAAAGTTTTACAGGAGCGCTTTGGCTTTCATCCGACAAGTGTGGATGGAGAAGTAGCTCTCTACAGGAATCAACAGGGACAGTTGCTGGCATCCATCCCCATCCCACCTATCTACGCTGATGACCTGGAACAGAGACTGGAGCCTCGGATTCTGGATCAGACGCTAGCCTACATCTTTCTTGCTAAGCATTTTTCAAAGGAAGGTGTGCCAGCGCTCACGGCCCACTTTCCGGGTAATCCTCATAGTGAGGCAACTTTCGGAGGTAGGCCCAGAGAGGTGGCCTGGGTATGGCCGTCACTTCTAAAGAACTATCTACAAAGGCTCGTGGCAAGGGCGGGGTCGATGGATAACTTTGACATTGTCATGGAAGCGACGCACCATGGTCCAACGGCCTTATCAAAACCGGTTATGTTCGTCGAGCTAGGCTCGACTCAGAGGGAGTGGGAGAAGAGGGAATTCGCTGAACTCATCCTAGAAGCACTTTTTGAAGCGCTCGAAAATTTTGAACCAGCCCGTCAAATTGCACTTGGCTTCGGGGGTCCCCACTACTGTCACAAATTTATGAAGCTAATATTGGAAGGATCCTACGCTCTCGCGGGTGTTGTGGCCAAGTATTCGCTCCACAGCTTCGACCGGGAGATATCGGATCAGTTCCTAGCCAAGTCTATCGAGCCCATTACACATGTTGCTATCGATTGGAAAGGCGTTTCAGGCAGTGTCAGGGAAAGGGTGTCTAGCTGGGCCTCTGAGAGAGGCCTGAACATTATAAGGCTCTAGGAGCCTTTTAACCTATCTTGGGCCAGTCACCAAGCCGCATGCGGAGAACCTCCGGGCTCACGAGGAGGTAAGCAAGGATGGCCTTTGATGTATGTAATCTATTCTCGGCTTGGTCGAAGACCACTGACTGTTGACCATCTATTACAGCATCCTCAACCTCCATCCCCCTTTTAGCAGGCAGGCAATGCATGAATATGGCGTCAGGCTTAGCCTCCCTCATAAGTCTGTTATTGACTTGGAATCGAGGCAGGAACGCCTTCACTCTCTTATCCATTTCCTCTTCTTGCCCCATCGATACGAAAGTGTCAGTCATTACCACATCTGCGTTTTTTACTGCCCTCTCCGGCTCATGAGAAACTTCGAGCATCCCCTGCGATTTACTATTGGTGAGCCTTGCCAGTCGGACTGCCTCTGGATGGGGCTCGAAGCCCTTAGGCGTCGCTATGGAGAGATGCATACCAACCTTTGAAGCACCTATTATAAGGGAGTTGCATACATTGTTACCATCGCCAATCCAGGCCACCTTTACACCCCTCAACCGGCCCTTACATTCGTAAATTGTGAGTAGGTCTGCTAGGGTCTGGAGGGGGTGGTAGAGGTCTGATAGGGCGTTGATGACGGGAACGGTGGCCGCCTTTGCCATGGAAACGAGTTTTTCATGCGAGAATACCCGAGCTGATATCACGTCAACATATCTAGATAGGGTTCTAGCTGAATCTTCTACCGTTTCTCCCCTTCCGAGTTGAAGCTCAGTACTCGAGCTCGATATCGTAAGCCCGCCTAACTCGAACATGGCCACCTCCAGGCTCACCCGGGTCCTTGTGGAGGGCTTCTCGAAAATAGCCATTAATTTCTTTCCAGATAACAGTGGGATTATGGGGTGCTTCTTCCTCTCTTCTTTCATCTTAGCGGCTATGCCTAACACATCAGATAGCTCACTAGCTGTGAGCTCCGCGAGCGAGAGTAGGTCTTTCATCAGCTTATGGCACCTACGGTGGCTCAGGTCACCAAAAAGCTTACTATTCTCTCTGCGTCAAATGGTTGAAGGTCCTCATACCGCTGCCCCACACCTAGAAAGATTATGGGCCGCCCGGTAACTTTTGCTATGGACAAAGCCGCTCCACCTTTTACATCGGCGTCCGCCTTAGTAAGGATGATTGCATCGAAATCAGTAAATTTCTGGAACTCCCTAGCTTGGTTAATTGAATCGTTTCCGGTAAGGGAGTCACATACGAATATCTTAAGGTCTGGTTGCACAACTCTGACAATCTTTCTTATCTCTTCCATCAGGTTTTTCTTCGTTTGTAGCCTTCCAGCGGTATCGATTAAAACAACCTGAATTCCCGTGGATTCCGCGTGTTCCACGGCATCTCTTGCCACGGCCGCGGGGTCGGCACCATACTTCTGGGTGATTATTCGAACTCCAATTCGTCTGGCGTGCTCAGCCAACTGTTCTATGGCTCCTGGCCTGTGAGTGTCGGCGCACGCCAATAGAACCCGCTTGCCTTTATTTTTAAGTAAATAGGCGAGCTTAGCTATCGTCGTTGTTTTCCCTGACCCGTTTATGCCTAAGAAGATCATTACGAAGGGCCGGCCGTCCTTTTGCTCCAGTAGATTCTCCAGCTCAACAGGTCTTGTGGCTTGGAAGGCATCTAGCAGGGTTGCCCTCACAACCTTGGATATTTCGGCCGTATGGTCAGAGAATCGCTGAACGCGCATCCCCACCAATTTCGGACGTAGAGATTGAATTATTTCGGTTGCAACCTCGTAGGCCACATCGGCCTGGAGTAGGTCTAGCTGAAGCTTATCGAGCGCCTTGTTGACCTCGGACTCAGCGAGCCGTTTGCTGCCTATGTTATCCAGGAATTCCTTGAAAGCCGCCTTAACACGATAAAACATCTTGTCCATTTACCCCCAGACCGAAGGGCATCATAAGGGTTTGTCAGCGGTAATATTGAATAAGGCTAGTCCGATATTCATTGGTGCCGATAAAGATGAAGTCCGGTCAGGATGTTGAAGAGGGGCTTCAGAGCGCGGTTGCTGAGCTCAAGGTTCTCGAGGATTATTACGCAGAACTGGGAGCCAGGGAGGCGATACTCGTCCAGGCTGTTTCTGAGGCTAGGGCCGCTCAAGAAGTTTTGAGCGCCCTGCCGAGGGATGGCATGGTTGAAATTTTGAGCCCCATTGGCGGAGGGGTCGTTCTCCCAGTGACGTATGATTCCAAGAAAAAGTTGCGTCTGAATATTGGGGCGAATACAACGATTGAAGCGACTCCTGAGAGATCCTACAAGTATCTTGAGGAGAAGATAGCGGAGTTGGACAGGGCCATAAGTAAGATTAGGGGCCAGCGTGAGGAGTTGGCGGCTAGGATAAACAGACTTAGAAGCCAGATATCTAGGATTCTCCAACAGGGTTCTAGGGCCGCCACGGGATAGGACTGGCATGGTTTCTCGGAAACTTCTTTGAGCTAAGAAGCTGGCTATAGGCTGAATGCACGTGTTATTATGGCTAATTCAGGTCCCGTGGTTAGAAAACCCACGATAGCTCTTTTATTATTTGCAATCAACCCCGATGAAACAAATGGGACTCCTGAGTTGACTGTGCAGGGCTCGACCCTTACCTTAAGCACCTCTTGAATCATCTTAATCTCCTCTTCCGATGCTGCCGGATGGACTACAGAGCCGTGATCGGTGGCTACGGCTGTGGCCCCCACTTGATGATAACCTGCGATTTGACCCGTGACAACTTCAACGTCGAGGACATCTCTTATGAGCCTTCTATTATCTTCGGTTAAAAGCTTCGAAACGATCGCCCCCTTATTATTTGCCAATATTAGGTTTCCCAAGCAAGTATATTTGGTAGGGAGCACTTCCACCCTGATATCAGTTAAGCTTTTGATCCTTTGTATCTCATCAGGCCAGGCCGTACGTGGAAGTAAGATGCCGTGGTTATTTAACGCCATGAGGGGGCCGATAAGCCTAGTCCTGGCGATGGAAATCTGAATGGGCTGGACGTCGAGCAGTTTTGCGAGCTTCTCCACCTTGGTCGGGGCCATTCCATTAGGTATGAAGACATTTCTATCGTTTGCCTTTAGGAAGAGCCCCATGTTAGGGGTGCCGTAGACCTCGAAGTACTCGATCGCCACGGTTGTTTGGACACCCCCTCCACCCATAATTAAACCTCATCATCCTAGACAAGCTTTATCGCCGGTGACCTTATCCTGGAGAACCTTTCTACATTAAGCAATAGAGGTGTCATAAGTTCGAGTTGGAGAGATACTGATAAGGGACCTACGTAGATCGGTCTTACCCCACTAATTTGACTCAGGTATTTCATAGTTGTATGTACGGCATCGTGATCGTCGCCCGCCACAGGGATGTCACAATTTATCGTACCCTCCCGATAGAATCTGGAGGCAGGGAAGGTTTGAAGTGTTGAGACCACCCTCTCGGTTCCGAGTAGGTCTCTTACCCACTCGGCAAACGATATGGGCAGACCACCTTTAAACCTGAATATGGATTGGAAGCTGCCACCTTGCAGGGTAAAGGGTGAGACCGGTGACACAACAACGGATCCTGGCTGGATATATGGGGCCAGTTCGAGGATGAACTTCTCATCCACATCATGGGGAAGAGTTAGGACTATCAAACTGGAGTTCTTGATAGCCTCACTATTTGTCGAAGCAGATATGTTAGAAGAATAGTCGCTCAGCCCGAGCTCTCTCATCCTCTGCTTAACAGCGTTTAGGGTCTCCTGGGCTTTTTCTAATCTTCTAGATCCAATAACAACCTGGTTATCTTTACACCAGGCGAGGCACAAAGCCTTACCAAGGCCACCTGTTCCGCCAACTAGGGCTATTCTTGCCACCGGCTAAGGCCAGGGATTTTATAGTAAAAACTTAGACGTGGCGTTCGCGATAGAGTTGTCAGAATGGAGAAGATGGCGGCATATAACGAAGATAGACCCTGACCGACCCCTAAACAGAGAGATTATCGAGGCTGTTAGCCGTAGTGGAACCGACGCAATAATGGTCAGTGGTACCCTTAATGTGACTCGCGAGAAAGTAATCAACACCATAAAAGCTTTTGAAAAATTGGGTATTCCGCTTGTTTTGGAGCCTGCCGCTCCTGAGGCCGTGGTCACAGAGGGGGTGGACTACCTGTTCATCCCAACGGTTGTGAATGCGGGTGATACCACATGGATTACCGGTGCCCATGCGAGATGGTTCTCACAACTCTTTGTGAGTAACACTCTATCGAGAATTTCGTGGGATAGGATGATTCCGGAAGGCTACATTGTGTTGAACCCGGAGTCCGCCGTCGCCAAGCTCACGAAGAGCAGAACTGATTTGACTATTGAAGAAGTTGTGGGCTATGCCCTCACTGCTGACCGTTACCTTAAGCTTCCAGCGATATACCTTGAATATAGTGGAGCATACGGGGACGTTAGACTGGTCAGCCGTGTTCGAGAGATTCTCCAGAATAGCCACCTGATTTACGGGGGAGGGATTGATTCAAGGGAAAAGGCAATGGCGATGGTTAAACATGCCACCATAGTTGTTGGTAATATTATCTACAGGGACATTGACAAGTATCTGGAAACAGTACCGCCTTAACGGCTATTTCCAGTCGTCTATCGGAGGTTGAGGAAACGCTTCATCTGTTCCACCAGGAACCGTCTGTGCTCGCGGGTTGCGGGTATCAGCCTATACTCGTTTATAATCACGAGCTGAGCTCTCTCCCACTCATTCCAACAGTCTTGACAGACGCTCTTCATTATTTTCTCACCTAAGGCAGACCCCGCGAAGGGGTTTTCTGTTAGCGCGGTCTTCCTCTGTCCACAGCGAGAGCACGCTACTTCGACCACAGCCGTGAACGTATTAGAGTGGTTCCCCTTATCCTTTACCGAAATGGGGGCTATGGAAATCTAATGTATGCCTCTTGCATCTCTCTGAGTAGTCTCTTGTGCCATTCAGGGAATTTTGCGGGGTTTTCAGGGAATTCGGAGTAAAGTTGGGCCAGTGCCCGGTGCTTATGAACGCAATAGCGAAGTCCACCGGCTAGACGCCAGTGAGATAGAACCCTCAGGAGCATCAGCGGGTTTAATAGCTGCACCTTTGCGAATCCGGGATGCTCTCTCATGGTGATCTTCTCAATATCTTCATAGCTAAGAAAGTGTTTCATGCCATAGTTGATCTCCTCATTGGTGAGGTTTTGCAGAAATCGTCGGAGAATTTCGAAGCTGGCCATCTGGCTTCCGTATCCAGCCATATATTCAGTATTGTACCTCCAAAGGCCAGATTCACTTGTGTCATTTGCCTCCAGAGCCTCTGCCGCGACCCTCCCCAGGATTACACTCGCGAATAGCGCCGGTCCTATTCCGCCGGCATCTATGGGCCGTGGCATCCACGCGGCGTCGCCGACAACCGCGTAGCCGTTTGCCACTAAGCAGTCATTCTGGCGTCTAACAGGGACTTGCCATGTGTTGTAGGTGTTGCCGGCGTCGAGGGGGCCACTGGCTGGCCTGGCGCCCTTTAACACAGGATTCGCATTAACATACTTATCAATCAAACTCTTAAGGCTGTCATTCTCTCTGAAGAGCTCATTCCTCCTCTGCAGAGCTTTCTTCTGTACACCCAGCCCGATATTGACTTTATTGGGTCCCTTTGGAAACGTCCAGCAGTTGTGTACGTTGAATAAGGGGGTAAAGTCACCCGCCGAGTTCAGATCGTATACCGGTCCTGAATACCAACTCCGCTCCACTTTTCTGACTCTCAAATATACCATTCTTTCTCTAACCACGTAGGGGATGTGTTGCGCGGGCTTTACATCTTCGGGGTTATTGCCGATGAGGTGTAGCTGGCCTCTTGATATGGTGAGACTCCAAACCCGTTGTCTTTTGTTGAATCCCATCGAAGCGATTACCTTTACGCTGGCAAGAAGTAACCACAGAACAACCGCCAACGACTTGGACGTTGTTCTGAAAACGTACTTATCTTGACGGCCTTTGCCCCCCTTTGCTACCGAAAATATACCCTTCAGGAGAGCCCGTTTGCCTTCAGGGGAGATATCATGAATCCAAGCAGGCAGGGTCCTGTTGGAGGGATGGGAGCCAAAACATTTTGCCAAGAACGCTCCCAGTATATGGTTGGTTATTTCCAAGTTGTAGTAGGCCCTAGTTCTACCATCTCCTTGGCTCTTCCAGACGAGACACTCGAACCCGAGTGAATCCGCTAATCGGTTGATGTAGTGTATCAGCTCTCTATCGGTGCTCGAAATTATAACATGTGCCTCCTTTACGTATCCCCGTGATATGTACCATCCACATAATTCCATGAATTCCCCAGTCAATGGAATTTGCAGTGGAATCCCTGTTTCTTTTAGATGGCTTGCAAGGCTATTCTTACTTGTGTGGGAAGCATCGGGAGAGTGACAGTTAGAAGGCGGGCTGTTGATTTCTTTGTGGATATAGCTGTTCACAACTGTTCCATCGACATAACATTGGATGTCTAGGGTTTTGAGTGGCGTGGTCGGAGGCTCAGGTAATGGAACGACAAGGTAATCCCTATTCTGATGTCTTCTTTGGCTGTCTATAATCAGGTCTTCTGCTCGCTTCCAGGTTTCGCCGATCTCCGGGTTCCAGACTCGAACCAGGTGTTCAGGTGTGAGCCTAATTTGGTGATTGAGCATAAAGGGCGTGACAGCCACTAAGTAGCCCGTATAGTGCCTCATGCTTATGCCAGAAAGTGGCATCCAACCCAGTGAGGTGAGGACTTCCTCACCGATCCTAATCTCCTGCACGTTTTTGAGGCCGTTCTTACAAATGACCGGGGTGTCGGAGGCCAAACAATAACCCCCTGGCGCGAGGTACTGGTCCAGATGGATTAGGCAGTAGTCAGGATCGAAATATGTCTCGTCCTTGGCAGCCGGCTGGAACTCGAGTATGTATCGGCCGGTGGAGACCAAGTCATCCCTGTTGATTTCCCGCTCGATGTAGCTCTGAATGGGTAGATTTGTTCTCAGCACAGATGCGGAGCCGGAGGCGTCGATAACCAGCTTAGACCTCAGCTTGAAGACGGAGCCGTCGGGGCCTGTCCCCTGAACGCCGCGAACGAAACCATCCTCGGCTATAAGCTTGCGGGCGGTCCCTTGATACATTACTTCTACTCCGAACTTTTCGAGGTACTCAGCCTGCCTCTGCGGCCACACCTTCCTGTTCAGTACGTAACCTTCTCCCTCAAAGAGGACCCTGGTCTGGCGGTCTGGTGAATAGGCAACGACTCCCCTTACATAATGTTCTAGTTCTGGATACCCATATCGTATCCCTAGATGGGATTGTATGTACTCGAGGCTTCTCTTGCTAACAGCGTCTCCGCATGACCACCCGCTTAAAGTCTTCTTGCCAAACTCTATCTTTGGGTTTCTGTCGATTAGAAGTACCCTCAGTCTCTGATTGGAGTGCTTCGCGATAGACATCGCCGTGTGGGTGCCAGCAGGCCCTCCACCTACAACGATTACGTCGTAGTCGAACATTAGTCGCGTTCGCTACTAAAAACTTCATATAAAAGACCTTCCACAACATGATGCTTAGATTTAGAAGAGACAGCGAATGAGTTAAGGAAACTCGCCCTTACACATTATGAGGCACGTTCCTATATCTGGCTAGTTAAGCTGGGGCTTCTGAACCGCGAAAAGGGCGGCTGCAGCACGTATCCCATATCCGCACAAATATGAAGTCCTCGGTAGGCTTACCGGGTTATTCGGCCAGCGAATGGATTGACAGTCTCTAGGTGGCAGCCCACTTTCAGCAGTTCCTCGAATGTTATGGGGGTTCATCCACCCCGCCGGGTTGACACACGGGGATTGGGCGAGATGACCCCTCCGACTAGCTGGCGGCTACGAAGGCTAACTCCTTCTTGTTATCTGATGAGGTCCGCTTTGAGGGTACTTGCGAGGTCACTACGTCCAGCAGGGCCGCTTGTGGGTATCCTAGGCCCTTAAGGGCCAGCCTTATGCCCTTGTACCTGTTGCGTATCGTGACCTCGGTGACACCAGCTGCCACGGCCAGGTCCTTCTGAGTCTTGTTCTCTCCCTCGATAAGGCATGCTGTATATAGCGCTGCAGCGGCTAACCCCATGGGGTCTTTTCCCGCACTCAGTCCGGCCTTCTGGGCCAGTTGGAGAACCTCGATGGCCCTTCTCTTTGTCCTCTCAGACAGCTTTGCAGCTACCGCAATCCTCGTGGCGGCCCGTATAAGGTCTGGTATCGGCATCTGTATGTTCAACTCCTTGACTAGGAGTCTATAACTTCTGGCCAGCTCCTTACGGGGGATTTGACTTACTCTTGCGATATCCTTGAGGGTTCTCGGTGTTTCCGTGAGCCTGCAAGCGGCGTAGAGGGCTGCGGCAATGATGGCTGAGATCGACCTTCCTCTGACAAGCCCCTTTTCGACAGCCTTCCTATATACATAGGCAGCTTGTTCGACTACATGACCTGAAATCCCCAGTTTATCCACTAGAGCGTCAAGCTCTGTGAAAGCCTGCTTGAGATTTCTATCTATAGGTGCATGAAGCTGACTCCTGCTGTCCCATGTCCGCAGCCTGTCAACCATGCTCTTCATGTGGGGGCTGAGACCCTTACCAGAAGCATCTCGGTCTGCAGGGCCTATGATGGTCGAGAGCCCCATATCATGCATTGTCAGGCTGAAGGGCGTGCCGGTATGCCTCTTGTCTTCCTTTCCATCCTTGCTGAAGCCCCGCCAATCAGGCCCCGTCTCCTCGATCTTCTCCCTAACGACATATCCACATTTGGAGCAGAAAGTTTCACCACTAGACGTATCCGTAACCATCGGCCCCTTACCACAGCGGAGGCACCTCACTTCAGCTATCCAATCAACCGATGTTTTTGTAGACACAGAAAGACCACCGAGGAAACACTTAAATCATAACACTGTTATATAAACCTTGTGGATTCTTTGAAACCGCCTCCGGCTCTACAGCCTTAGGTATCGGCTTAGGTTAGGGGTAGGGCTAGTGTAGAGATACAGTTTCTTCCTTTACGGAGTTCTTGGTTATCACCATGATATCGATACCATCTCCCGAGGCAGCGTCTCTTTGAATGGCTGACTGAATGGACTTGATGGCCAGCCGCTTAGCAGCTTCCAAGTCGAGGTTATCCCTGTATTCGTCTTCAAGCACTCCTATCGCGATTTCGGCGCCGCTGCCAATGGCGGCATACTTATCTCCTATCACAGAGCCCAGTGGGTCTAGGACGTAGACTTGAGGCTCCCCATCTACACCACCTACAAGTACCTGGGTTATGAGGGGTGTCAGCCTGAGCTGGAACAATACGACCGACATTAGCTTAGCAATAGACCTCGCAGAAAGGGTTGTACGACTTTCCAGTTCCTTAATCTTGATCAAAGATTGGATCTCCCGGATCAGGGTCTGCATGTCGCCGATCATCCCCGCGGCGGCCACGCCGACGGTATCTGTAAGTTTGAACGTCTTCTTGCCGTGCCTACTTACAACGAACCTTCCATAGGCGAACCGCTTTTCGGCGGCAAGCACAACTCCATCTTTGCAGGCGATACCGACAACTGTCCCTCCCGGTATGAAGTTCTCTACGGCTGCCATCGTTCAGGCATTTACCGCCGGTTTTTAAAGGATTTAATTCTCGCCATAAATTTGCGTAGGTATATCTTGGCATATCCCCGAGGCAGCGGGCGCATCGTTAGGGCTTTGGATTTATGGTGATAACAGTACTTTCACCCTCGTAGGGCTCTATCGAGTAATCAAAGGGAGTGAAGAGGCTGCAGATATATAGGTTGGTGCGCGTATGCTCTGTGAGTCTGCTCACCCGGATTTTCGAGGGTGCACTAGCCAAACAAAGTGGGGTGACCAGCATATCTGCAAGGTGACTATCGATGGGCGCACCTGTCCTCCACTCTTCCAAAAATTTTTTGGCAACTTCGCTTCCCACCTGCTCAGCACGCTTTCCTTTCATACCCAGGGCATCCGCCCCAAGAAACGGCCCCCCCTCATCTGCTGAATAGACTGTAATAGTGGATCCGGGTGAAATGGCTTCCTCAACCCTTGAGGTTGCCTCCCCCACTTCAAGGCCTTCCTGCCGTAGCGCCTCTATACAGGCTTCCGCTTGGCGCCTTGCAACATCGCCGGGTAGGTTCGAGCAGACACTGAGTACCCTAAGGGGCTTGTTTTCCCGTCTGAGTAGAGTGAGTGGCTTAGCGCCATTGCTCGGATAGATGTGGGCTTCCACGATACCCCCTCCTTTTGGATAGTAGCCCCTACGCCTGACCTCTAGGGATGCATGTAGATTCACCGTCCGGTAGGCGGGAAGTACCACGTGCCGGAAGTAATCTATGGTTGGGCTCCACGCAACGTCTGTTCCGCCTCTGATCTGCAAATGTAGTTCAACGCCTGAGAGACTCACGGCGGGGATAAGGGCCTGGAGGAAGAGGGTGATACTGCCGGCCGTTCCAATGTCCAGCTCGACTCTTCCACCTTTTATGGACCGGGGGGAGTACAGGATTCTATATGAACCGGGTCGCAGGCCTTCGGTCTCAGCATCACAAATTTTGGCCAGGGTGCTGATGACGGCCACATGCTGCGGCCGCAGTCCTGGGTTTTGTCTCTTTGCCCTGATATTGTAAACCTCAACGGGCCGTCTTAGTAGCGTCGCCATCGCCACGGCTGTGCGGAGTATCTGTCCTCCCCCTTCCCCATATGAACCATCCACTCTTACGACGTCCATGGAGAGTTCCTGCTCCAGGCCTCAAACTCCATTGAACTTAAGTAAGTAGAAATAGGGGGTCTTTTGAGTCTCCTAAGGGATATTGCAACGCAATGGCCTCTATGTCGGCAGGTTCCAACCCTTCCACCTAGGGCACCTGGCCGCAGTCAGGTACGCATTGACACAGGTGGATTTCCTTTATATTGTAGTTGGCAGTGCCGATAAGAGTCACGAACCCGACAATCCGTTTACTGTAGCTGAGAGACTGGCCATGCTCCGAGCGGCTCTAAGCGAGGCCGGTGTTGATAGTAGACTTTGGCTGCCTATACCTGTTCCTGATATCCAGTCCCATTATCTCTGGCCTTCTCTAGTGGAGATGTATGTGCCGCCCTTCGAGGTAGTGTTCTCGAACGAACCATTGACGATAAGGCTGTTCAAGGAGCGTGGAAAGCAGGTGGTGCAGGTCCCATTGTTCAAGAGAGAGGTATATTCAGCCACAGAAGTGAGGCGTAGGATTGTAAACGGTGAGAACTGGGAAGAACTTTTACCGCCAGCGGTTGTGAGGATCCTCAAGGAAATTGAGGGTCCAGAGCGAATAAGGGCCCTTAACGAGAAACAGGTGGTGGGGAGGACCGCCGCATGACCTCACCATATTTATCTTTCGTCATGTCCTTAGTCTAGTCGGGCGTGGGATAGATGGTGGATCGAATTGGAGAACCCTATCTTCTAATGATTCCTGGGCCCACCAACGTGCCTGAAGAGGTCCTCGAAGCGATGGCCAAGCCCCCTATTAACCATAGGGGGGAGGAGTTTGCCCAGCTACTGGGCTCGATCACTGATAAGCTGAAACGGGTCTTCCAAACCAAGGGGGAGATTCTCATCCTCACAGGCTCGGGGACGAGCGGCGTCGATGCGGCCATTCAAGCCTTGGTGAGGTCGGGGGATCGGGTGGTCGTTACTGAGTTCGGCGAGTTTGGCAGTAGGGCTGGTGATTTCGCCCAAGCTATCGGCGCCAACGTAGTAAGAGTACGTGCCCCCCTTGGATCTGTTCCTCGGATGGACGATTTATTAGAGGAGATAGAAAAAGGAGCGTCGGCTGTTATCCTGGTTGCTAACGAGACCTCCACAGGTGTGAGGCTACCTTACATCGATAGGGTGACCAAGGCCGCTCGGGAGGCAGGTAGCTTTGTGATTGTGGATGCGATCTCACATTTGGGTGGAGACTACCTTCCCGTTGACGAGTGGGGGATCGACATCTGTGTCACCGCTACTCAGAAATGTCTGGCGGCCCCGCCGGGTCTGGCATTAATTTCCATGAGTCCCCGGGCCCAAGAATTCGTTCTCTCCAATCCCCCTAGAGAGGGATTCCTGAATCTCGCCAAATACCTGAGGTTCCTTGAGAAGGGTCAGACCCCCTTTACTCCTGCGGTCAACCTGATGTTTGCCCTAGATGTAGCGCTGGACATGGTTTTGAAGGAAGGACTTGAGAATAGGATTGCGAGGCATAGAAGATGTGCTAGCGCTTTCTACTCGAGTTTGGTTATGATGGGCCTCGAGCCCCTAGCAGATGGAGAGGTGCGCTCCAACACTGTTCTGGCCTTTCGCAATCCACCCGGTCTGCAGGACGTTGTGTTTAGGCGTCATTTGAAGGAAAAATACAGGGTTTTAGTTGCAGATGGTTTCGGAGAGCTCAAGGGTAAGGTGTTCCGGATAGGGAGCATGGGCATTGTCAACCAGCAGCATGTAACTAGGACGGTCTCCGCGATCGGCAATACCTTGGCTGAGATGGGCTACCCGATAGAGGTAGGGGGGGCCCTCACGCGGCTGAAAGAAATCTTCAGTACTAACCCCTGATGCTGGTTAATGGCTTAAAAGAAGAGGGCAAAGGCCCAAGGTGTGCCCATAGGCGCAGGTCAGCTCGTCTATGTCGAATACACAGGGATGCTGAAGGATACTGGCGAAGTTATAGATACCACTATAGAGGAGGAGGCGAGGAAGCGAGGGATTTACAACCCCGCCACGCGATATGGTCCTAGACTAGTAGCCACTGCGAGAGACTGGGTTGTAAAGGGGTTGGACGAGGCCATTCAGGGGGCTGAGGTGGGGCAAGAGGTTCAGGTTGAGGTTGCCCCTGAGAAGGCTTTCGGTCCTAGGGACCCATCGAAAATCAAGCTTGTGCCTCTGAGAAAATTGAGTTCTGCTGGCGATATTTCGGTTGGCACAGAAGTTGAAGTTGATGGCAGGGTTGCTGTTGTTCGAGCTGTCGGCTCAGGTAGGGTGCAGCTGGACTTTAACCACAAATATGCTGGGAAGACCCTCATATATAACTTTAAGGTCGTAAAGCTCCTAGAAGAGGATGTAGAGAAGATAAAGGCCCTCTTCAAGCATTACACTAAGTTGGAAGACGAGCCCGAGACGACGATACAAGATGGCTCTGTTGTGATAGTCTTACCGGAATCAGCATACATGCTAAGTGGCCTTCAATACATAAAGAGGGTGTTAGTCAATGAGGTCAGCGCCTTTGTAAAGGGCGTCAAGGAAGTCCGATTTATCGAGGTTTACAAGATTACAACACCTCAACAGACCGTGCAAGCTCAGCGGCCTGCTCCTCAGTCATCTTGAACTTGTGTAGAATTGTGTAGCGGTCTGGTCTAATTTGGGGCGCCATTACTATAGCTCGTATTAAAGCCTCAGGGTCTAGGTTAAGGTCGCGGGCGCTAGTCGGTGCTCCCAGAGCCTTAAGGGCGTCCCTGATTTTAACCCAGTCTAAACCGTGAAGCTTTGCCATCATGATGGAGGCCAAGCCGCACTTTTCCCCGTGAAGACCCACACCAGGCCTAATCATATCTAGGGCATGACTGATGAGGTGCTCCGAACCACTACAGGGGCGGCTGCTGCCCGCGATTCCGGCGGCCACCCCAGCACTGATAAGGGCCTCCACCACGTCCCTTACACCCTCTTCGTCGTGCGCGGATATGCGTTGGGCGTTTTCCAGGACCAGTCTTGCACTCATCAGTGCTAGGTTAGCGGCATAGTGGCCAAAGTATTCGCCCACCTCTTTTTTCGCCAGCTCCCAGTCTCTTACAGCCGTCTCCTTGGCGATTAGGTCGGCGCATCCACTCGATAGCAGACGGCTTGGAGCCCTCGCTATCACTGCTATATCGGCGAAAATCCCCGCAGGCGGTTTTGTCTTTATGGAATAGGGCCTATCCAACCCCTTTAGAGAGGCGAATGGGCTAGCGATACCGTCGTGGGAAGCCGAGGTGGGGACGCTAATGTAGGGCCTGTTCAAGGATTGGGCCGCGAATTTCGCCACATCGATAACCTTTCCTCCCCCAACGGCGATGATTCCATTCGCATTAGCCCCCAGCGTTCTTACTCTATTGGCTTCATCGACCGAGGGCTGGTGAACTGTGCACCAGACCGCTTTAAAGCCCTGGGCGCTTAAAGCCTCTGTTACACTCGGCTTCAACATCTTACCCACAGTTGGGCCGCTCACGACCAAGATCGGTGATTCAAAGCCTAGGCTAACGACAAACTCGCCCAGTTCGTGGAGTATATCTGAGCCGACTAGAATCCTTCGTGGGAGCTCCATTAGGTGGGATGGCAAGTGGGGGCGTCTAGGTTAAGGAAAGTTTATTTATTATGCGCAAGGGGGTCTCTTTGATTTATTCGGTGAACGATCTGTGGCGAGCAACCCTATCATGAAAGCGTATCATGGAACCACCACGATCGGGCTCGTATGCAAGGATGGGGTGGTTTTCGCTACGGATACGAGGGTGACTTCAGGCTATTTTATAGCCCACAGGCAGGGTAAGAAGGTCTACAAGATAGATGACCACGTGGCCGTCACGATTGCAGGCTATGTTGCCGACGCACAGAACATAATCGACGCCATAAGATTTTATGCTAATATGTACCGGCTCGAAAAGAAATCTCCTATTCCCGTGAGGTCCGCTGCTAGGGTAGCGGCTAATGTCTTCTTCTCATCTAGGCTTTATCCCTACATTGCACAGGTTTTGATTGGTGGCGTCGATGCTTCTGGCCCTGGCGTGTACAATGTGGATTTCTTTGGCTCTATGACGCAGGAGACGTTTGTGGCGACGGGCAGCGGCTCCCCCGTGGCCTACGGTGTACTGGAAGCGGAGTATTCACCGGAGCTCACAATACAGCAGGCCATCCCTCTAGCCATTAAGGCAATGCTGGCAGCTATGAAGCGAAACGCTGGCACCGGGGATAGTTTTGACGTGGCCTTTATTCCCCAAGGTGGTGTCTATCGCGAACTCTCTGAAGAGGAGAAGAGGCGCTACGTTAAGGAGCTTGGAATCCTAGCCTGAATAGTAATTGACTCAGAAGGCAAACACGGCATCACCGTCTCTCATCACCACCATACTGACAAGTATACCCGGGGAGGCAGCCATAACAAGGATCGAGTATGAGGGTCCGAGGATAGCACTCTTCAGCAAGAACCCCACTTTTCTCCTGCGAAACAACCAGATCATCTCCGAGCTTGTAAATACCCTGAGGAAGCGCGTAGTTGTGAGGACTGATGAATCGATTCGGAAGAACGAGGAGGAGGCCCGTGCCATCGTGGCTGAGTCGATCCCGCCTGAGGCGGGAGCCACAAACATATTCTTTGATAGGGCCCTGGGCGAGCTCACGCTGGAGGTCAGGAGGCCAGACCTGCTGAACTCGGCTGGTGTCGATGTTGTTACGTTGACAGAGAGGACCGGTTGGAAGGTGAGACTGCGCAAGGCCCCTCATATACCATCCAACACGATGCAGCACATCTATTACGCCCTCGCCGCTGCAAGTGAAGAGCGGACTTCATTTTACAGAGATGTAGGGGAGCGTGTATTCAGGCCAAGACTCTTCAGAGACGAGGAGGTGGGGATATTCACGCTTGGCGGCTTTAGGGAGGTTGGACGCTCATGCCTGCTAGTTGTAACCAAGGAAAGTAAGATACTGCTCGACTGCGGCATCAAGCCGGGTGCCTCGTCGCCTTCAGACACTTATCCTCGGCTCGATTGGGCGGAAATTTTCTTGGACGAACTGGATGCGGTGGTTATAAGCCACCCGCATCTGGACCACGTGGGGTTTCTCCCCGTCCTCTACAAGTATGGCTACAAGGGGCCTGTCTATTGTACCGAGCCAACTCTACCCATGATGGTCCTTCTGTTCCTCGACTATGTGAAGGTCGCGGCTGGGGAGGGTAGGCCGCCCCTCTACGACAACAGAGATATCAGGGAAGTGATTAGACATACCATCACACTTCCATATGGCATGGTGACAGACATAACATCGGATGTTAAGCTTGTCTTGAATAATGCGGGTCACATTCTGGGATCCGCCACTGTGCACTTACACGTGGGTGATGGAGCACACAACATAGTATACACGGGTGACTATAAATTTGCCAAGACTAGGCTCTTAGAATCTGCTTCTTGGAATTATCCCAGAGTTGAAACTCTGATCACAGAAAGCACCTATGGGGCAAAGGAAGATATAATGCCCCCGCGGGAAGAGGTTGAATTATCCTTCGTGCAGACGTTAAATGAAACGCTTCGTAACGGCGGTAAGGTGTTGATCCCGGTTCCCGCCGTAGGTCGAGCACAGGAGATCATGCTAGTGCTAGACGAATATATGAGGAATGGCACTCTAATGGAGGCACCCATCTTTGTCGACGGGATGTTGAACGAGGCCACCGCCATACATATCGCTCATGCGGATTACCTGGGAAGGGAGATCAGGGAGCGTATTCTTTATGGGGACTCGAACCCCTTCCTGAGCGAGTACTTTACAGTAGTTGAGCATACCGAGCAGAGAGATGAGGTGCTTGAGCAAGGGCCTGCGATCATTATGGCTACATCTGGAATGCTGGAGGGAGGGCCGGCACTACATTACTTTGGAGCTTTGGCACCCGATCCTAAGAACAAGATTGTCTTTGTTTCGTATCAGGTGCCCGGCACCAGAGGCCGTCGAGTATTGGACGGAAGCACAACGATAAGCTTGCCGAGCCAGGATGGCAAGATTCAATTGGTGGAGGTCAAGGCTCCGGTCACAAGGATAGAAGGATTCAGTGGACACTCCGATTATAACCAGATAATCAAATTCGTTGCTCGGCTGAAGCCAAAGCTACAGCGGGTCATCGTAAATCACGGTGAAAGGCGGAAAGTTGACAATGTTGCGAACGCTATTAGCAGAATCTTCCACGTGAATACTCTTGCCCCAGACATTCAAGAGTTAGTAAGACTCTACTGATCCTGGGAGAAGCCTCTCCAGATCCGGACTCGAGGCGGAGTTATAACAATCCTCTCTTCACCCAGTCTTGCGATATCTCCTCCAATGGAGGTGGCGAACTCATAGAGTTCGGTGACGGCCTTTGACAGCTCGCTGAGGTTCTTTTCAGCGAGGGGTGTGACCCGCACTATTACTATCATGTCTTTACCAACGTCTTCCTTGACATTCCTCACCTCTTCGAGGGAGTGAAGTGAAAAAGCCTTGAGGTAGTAGAGGGTCTTTCCAGGGCCTCCCTCGGCTTTGCTCTGGGCCTTTTCTTCACTCATCCGAGCGGCTCACCCAGCTTGTAGTCTTTATAGGCGCGCCAGAGCCGGTCTCCGACATAATGCAGGTTCTCCACTACTCGACCTTTCTCGTATTTGTTAATTGAAGTGGACATGATAAGTGAAATACCTATGGCAAGCGGCTTGTTATAAACCTCGTCCTTTACCACCACCAGTTCCCCCTCCCGAAAGGCCCCTTCTATATCTACGATCCCGGGCCTCATCACATCAGCCCCGTTCGTTATAGGGGCGATCGCTCCCCTGTCGACCTTTACGGCCGGAAATTTGCTGAGAACATGTTCTTGGTTTAAAGCCGGTACAAGACGGTTTCTAGTCTCCACTATTATGAGTGACCTGGCTATGAAGATTCTGCCCTTGGTGTCTACATCCGCTACCATTACCTCACCGAGCTCCTGGGGTATAGATGGGGCTGGCCATTCCCGTCTCAACCTTTCCCCCAGCCAGCCAACCTCTCTCTTGGATATGAAGTGTGTCCTTAAGGGCAACGCTTGGCCTGCTGGTACACTCCCCCCTTATATTTTCAAAGGATTGTTGGTCCGATCGCCGGCTCCCATTACGTGGTTCATGGGCTGGTCTCCCATTATTGACGGGATACTTTTAATAGAATGAGGCGGGGGGCACGAGTGGCTTGTCAACAGACCTAACAGTGAGGGTCCTGGGTGAGAGTGTTGGAAAGCGAGTCCTGATCAAGCTTAAGGGCGGGAGGGTGATCAGAGGTCTACTCGAGGGCTACGACCAGCACATGAATCTACTGCTGGAGGAGTCTGAGGAGGTCAAGGAAGATGGTGCGACGGAACCCCTGGGCGTGATAATCCTGAGGGGGGACAATGTGGTCTTGATTTCTCCCCCTCCTCTGGAGGGGGGAGCTCCCTAGGTGAGTTGCCAATATGACCAAGGGGACACCCTCATTCGGCAAGAGAAACAAGACCGTCCATATCCCCTGCCGCAGGTGTGGGAAGAAGTCCTATCATGTGGGTAAGAAACGGTGCAGTTCCTGCGGATTTGGTGCGCAGCCGACACTACGAAGGTATTCTTGGCTCGCTAGACAGGTTTCGCGCCGTTGAGCCTGACAGAGATAGCCCTTGGAATGGCCCTTGGATTAGGCCTGGGTATTTCCTCCCTATACATAGCGGGATACAGACGGGCGCAGAGGGCTTCCATTACACCATCACCCGTGGCCAGGAGCATCACGGAGATCCAGCTCCAGAGGGCTAAACAGGAATATAGGGCCATCATGCTCGAGAGGGAAGCCTTGGCCGCAGCTGTGACCCGATTCTATGAAGCCGAGGCCGCGGGCGAAATCACAGCGGAAGAGAGGGCTTCACTGGTGAGGAAGTATGAGGAGGAATTGAAGACGATCGATGCCAAGCTTTCTAACTTGGAGCTCCTGATTGAAGTGGGCGAAATGGAAAGATTAAGGGAGGAAGTTGTCAAGCTCTTTCAGGAGAAGTTCAAACAGATCGAGGAGAGGATGGCCCAGGCGAAGATGAAGCTAGGGGTAACTGGACCTGTACGGATTTCCGAGACACCCACCGTAGAGGTGTTAAAGCCGAAGGTGGAAGAAAAGGGACCGGTGAAACGGAGGGTCGAGAGTAAGGCTGAGGAAAGGTCTCGGCAGTTAAGAGAGGAGATGCTGGCCGCCCTGGCTCGCCTCGAGCAGATGGATGTCGAAGAGGGCTGACATGGGCTTCGACATAACAGCGGCTTCTAAGGACCTAATGGAGAGGTTCGGTATCCCCGCCATCATGGGCCTAGGGAGTGGTAGTACGGTGGCGCAATTTGTGAAGATTTTAGCAGATGAGGCTCGAAGGAGAAACGTGAAACCTATATGCATTCCCTCCTCTATCCAGATTCAAGAAGTGATTCACAAGTTCAGACTCGATATCGGACACCCCTTACAGATCCCGAAGATCCAACTGGTGGTGGACGGTGCGGACCAGGTGGACCATCAACTGGTCATGCTCAAGGGTGGGGGTGGTGCTCTGCTGAGAGAGAAAGTGCTGCACAGAGCCACGAAGAAACTTGTGATCATCATCGGGCGTAATAAGCTCCGTAGGAGGCTCAATGCCCCCGTCCCGGTCGAGGTCCTCCCCTTCGCCCAATCTCTTGTAGACGCTGAATTGAGGAGGTTGGGAGGGATTCCAAGGCTGAGGGTTTTTGACAAGGGCTATCCGCTCATTACAGACAACGGGAACATCATCCTGGACACCGAGTTCGGCGAGTTAACCAACCCGGCTGACACCGAACAGAAGGTGAAGTGTATACCAGGCGTTGTTGAGGTCGGCATCTTTACAAGGAGACCTGACGCTGTTTACGTGATTGGAAAGGACGGGTCATACGAAATACTAGACCGGCCTAGTGAAGGACAGGGATGAACCTCTCTTCCCGGTAGGTGGGTTCCAGCCCACCCACGATGGGTATCGGGTATCCGCAGGCCCTACAGCGGTTATGTTCATCCATATTCCAACCTATAATATCGTAGCCATACTTCTCTATCACCACTGAGCCACATTCGGGACAGTACGTGTTCTCCCACGGATGACCAGGCACATTGCCCAGGTATACGTACCTCAGCCCTACGGACTTGGCCACCCTATAGTGCGCTTCAAGAGTTTCTATTGGCGTATAGGGCAGATGCATCAACTTATAGTCGGGGTGAAAACGAAGGAAGTGTATCGGAGTATCGGGCCCAAGGTTATCGTAGATCCATCTTGATAGCTTCTTGGCAGCCTCTAGGTCATCTCCTACCTCAGGAACTATCAGGTCAGTAATCTCTATGTGGACGTTCGTTTTATCACGAAGCTCTAGAAGTGTTTGGAAGATAGGTTCAGCGCTCGGGATCCCTATGTAGCGCCTCACGAAGTTGGTTTCACCGCTACCTTTGAAATCGACCGTGGCGCAGTCCAGGAATTCCTTGATTAGGTCCACAGCCTCGGGCGTCTCGAATCCATTGGTGACGAATATGTTGAAGAGCCCCCTCCTCCTTGCAAGGACCCCTATATCATGGGCCCACTCAATGAAAATTGTCGGCTCATTATATGTATAGGCGATGCCTTGACATCTCCTTTCCAAAGTCATTCGAACCACGTCTTCCGGTTCTACATCGATCCCTTCCACTTTTCGACGCTGGCTGATATCAAAGTTTTGGCAGTAAGCGCAGAGCCAGTTACAGCCAGTGGTTGCTATGCTGAAGATTCTGGAGCCTGGGCGATAATGCACTACAGGCTTTTTTTCGATAGGATCTATGTGGCCAGCGATGACTTTGCCATAGACGAATAAATATAGCTTTCCGTTTACAACACCCCGGACACCGCATAGACCCACCCGTCCTTCACCGATCTGGCAGTATCTTGCGCAGGCAGTACACTGAACGCGGCCGCTGGGCAGGTTACGGAATAGGGGAACCTGCCTCCCCATCGGCTCGGTTATCAATCTCTCACGGCTCTCCATACCAGCTTTCCAGCAGAATCTCAAGGTTGCCCGGTCCTTTTATTCTTTTGGGTATCGAAAGGGGACCGCCTTTAATCAAAAGATGAACGATTTAGTAAGACACACTATAGCCTTGCGGCTAACACCATAAAAATCAACACTATAGTCAGCATTATCAGAACGATTGTAGAAGCCGCTCTAATGCGGTTTTGAAGCACCGACATCTCCCGCTGTGGGTCCTGCTGCTGGCTTCGTTGCATTTCCTGCGCGAGACGCGCCATCCTCTTAGCTGCGGGGATGATTATCATGAGAACTAACAGGTAGCTGATGGCGGCCAACAGGGCACCTATCGTTATCCTGAATCCCCATGGGTTATCTGGCGCCAGGAGTTCCAGTCTAGGTCCCACCTTCCCAAAGGCTAGTGAGACGCCGAATAGCAAGGTTAGGGTTGCAAATGTGATGACAAATCTGCTGAGTCGGGGGAAGAGTTTGATTATCAACTCTCCTCGGGTGGCGGGCGAGAGGTGTGGCATCATGGGACCAATAACCATCACGAAGAACATGGCGGTTCCCATCCAGCCGATGGATGTAAAGATATGCAGCCAGGCCAAGATTGCATTGATCTCGGACACCACGGTTTCTGCCTCCCTTGATAGTATCAGGGTTAGGCCTTAAATGCATTCCAAGCAGTTCTACGTCTATAACAAGGAGATAGGTTGTAACAGAGCCAGTAGAAGAAGTATAGGTGAACCTGTTTAGGTGAGAGTGGGTTATATGCCAACAGCGGCTTCCCTTAAACTGAGATGCGAACTTCATAAATGGGGAATTTTGATCTCGGCTGGTACATAACCCAGCAATCTGCCGGCTAAGAAATCCTCGTAGGCCTTCAGGTCGAGTAGACCATGTCCACATAGGTTTGTCGAGGTTTTTTAGTCCGGCGGCATGCCAATGCCTCATCAATGAGGAACTTGAGGTTTTGGGCGGCTACAGGGGATGGTAGGACGCTTTCGGTTAGGGCGAACAACCTTCGCGGCCTGGAAGACTTCGTTCTGGTGATAAGCGATAGATCTGACATGCTCATTCTTTATGAGGAGGCAGAGAGTCAGCGCCTTTCCGTGGTACCTCAGCCCCCTGGTGGGTTTTACTGGGCGGCCAGGATGCTGGCGACACGTTCACTGAGCTTCCTCTGAGCTGATTGAAGAGCCCTCTGACGATTGCGTATCAGCGTTTTCAAGTGATGAGCCTTTGCAAGAATGGTCTTAACTAACCGCCTTGTCTCTGAGGGGTTAGGGCTCCCCAGCGTCTTCCTCTGCCTAAGGGCCTCCCAGGGGTCGAAGAGGCTGTGCAACTCTCCGCGGATATCGATTCTGAGCCCACTTTTGCGAAGCAATCTGACCAGTTCCTTCTTGCTCACATGCCGAAGAGTCCCTCCAGAGCCCGTGAGCCTTCTGATGAGGTTCGCAACGGCTGAATGGGCAGTCCTGAGTGGGATTTTGTGAACGTCGACAAGCCATTCGACTAGCTCAATGGCATAGGCGTCGGTTGTAGTGAGAGATTCCCTTATCCGGGAGGTGTTCACCTGCAGTGTAAGTACGACGCCTGTAAGGATCTCGAGGGTTTCTGAGACGACCTGAAATGCCTGAATAATTGGAGGCTTGACTTGTTGGAGCTCTCTATTGTACCCACTCGGTAGCCCCCGTAGGATATCTCCCACCATCACCAGCAGACCTATCACTTCACTGCACTTTGCCTTGGCCAGCTCCAGTGTGTCCGGGTTCTTCTTCTGTGGCATAATACTCGAAGTGGAAGCATACCGATCGCTTAGGGATACGTAATTAAACTCACGGCTGGCCCAAAGGATCAGGTCCTGACAAAGCCTGGACACGTTTATCATGAGATTGGCGAGCACCGCGATTGCTTCGAATACAAAATCTCTGCTGGTAACCGCGTCCAGCGAATTATCTATTAGGGAGTCGAAACCCAGCTGTCGAGCAGTGTAATTTCGATCGACGTCGATTCTTGAACCACCGCATGCCGAAGCGCCTAGGGGTGAGCGGTTAACTCGTTCATAGGCGTCGATAATTCTTTCTAAGTCTCGGATGAAGGATTCAGCTTGGGCCAACCAGTAGTGGCCGAGGGAGCCGATTTGTGCGTGCTGGAGATGGGTGTAGTAGACGATAGGGATCGTGGTCTCTTTCTCGGCCCTCTTAACCAGTATTTTAATGAGTTTTAGGAGCAGATTTGCTGTGAGAAGCAACCCCTCCCTGACCTTCATACGGGTTATCGTGGCAACCTGATCGTTACGTGAGCGGCCGGTATGCATCTTCTTCCCGGCCTCGCCTGCCTTCCTTATTACATAGGATTCCACGAATTCGTGAATATCTTCATACTCTGCAAGTTCGCTCACCTTTATCTCATCCGCCTTTGCTATCAGCTCCTGCAGCGCTTCGAGGATCGCCTTTGCCTCAGAGATGTTTAGAGATCCCTGTCTCAATAGGGCCAGTGTGTGGGCCTGTGAGGAGCGGACTTCATGCTCGAGGAAGTGGATATCCGTCTCCATGGATGAGATATACCTCTTAACTGGTTTGGGTAATGCCTCTCCCAACCGGGTTCTGTAAAGCCCACCCTCCGGATTCACTGTTTATCACTCTCCGTAACACGTCGAGCCTCCGCGATTAGGTCATTTAGTGCTGTGAAAGCCCTCACAACGTCCTTCATCCTGACCACCAAGAGTGTGTCCGTATATGTAGAGACCGTGTCTTCAATGTTAATGTTGTTTCTCGCCAATTTCGTGGTCAGTGCTGAGATACATCCGGGCGTAGATATCAGTTCGGGAGGACTATGAACAATAATGGCAGCTAAACCCTCTTTCTTCTCCAAAATCTCCCCTGGACTGAACAGGCCTGCCACTCTAGGTAAGAGATGCTGGTCCATAACAAGGGTATAGGCAGTTGGGCTCCAAGAAATCTGAATGATAAAGCGCTGGAGCTTCCCAAGCTGACTTTGCAAGATTTCAGAGGCTTCCTCACTGGCTCTAACAGATAGTTTGGCGAGATCTGTGCGGACATCAAGGCTGCTGTGGGCCAGCACCTTCAGGTTATTTCTCGATTGTGTCCTCGCAGCTCCCCTCAGTCTCTTGAGGACCGTTACGATACTCTGCTCTCTAACGGGTTGACCCAGTCTGGCCTCAATCCGAGGCTTGATTAGCCTGGCGACAGCACTCAGGTTTGCTACGTCCCTGGCCAGGCAGTCGAGGATCGCATCATCGGCTTCGACCACCTCTCTGACGGCCCTGGCCAGGGAACCTCTGACCAGAATTGGCATATCCATCCTATATTTGGCCTAAAACGGCCAAAACTATTAAATCTTGCTGGTATGGCGCGGCCGCATCTTGTCGGACAGGGTTGTACTGGGTTTTTCGGGGGGTCTTGACACCAGTGTAGCTGTTCTCTGGCTCAAAGAGGAATACGGCCTTGATGTGATCACGGTGACCGTTGATGTAGGGCAGAATGAGGACCTGAGAGCTGTTGAAAGGCGCTCCCGTGAGCTCGGCGCCATTAGACACTACAACATCGATGCTAAGGATGAGTTTGTGCGTGGATACGTACACAAGGCGATCAAGGCTAACGCCCTTTACGAGGGTGAGTACCCCCTAGGCACGGCGCTGGCGAGACCCCTAATAGCGAAGAAGCTGGTTGATATCGCACATAAGGAAGGCGCTATAGCCGTGAGCCATGGTTGTACAGGTAAGGGAAATGATCAGGTCAGGTTTGAAGTTACAATTAAAGCGCTGGACCCGACTCTTAGGATAATCGCGCCTATGCGTGAATGGAATCTGACGAGGGACAAAGAGGTCGAATATGCGATGAAACGCGGCTTCTATTTCGAAGCCAGCAAGAGTCAGTTCAGCGTAGACCAGAATATCTGGGGGAGAAGCATCGAGGGTGGCATCCTGGAGGACCCCAGCAAGGAGCCTCCTGAGGAGGCGTTTGAGTGGACCGTAGCGGCGACCAACGCTCCCAATGAGCCGGGGTATATGACCCTGACCTTCGAAGGCGGGGTCCCGGTTCGGGTGAATGGAGAAGAACTTCAGCCGGTCGAGTTGATCACATTCGTTAATCGTTTTGCTGGGCAGCATGGTGTCGGCCGCATCGACCATATAGAGGACAGGTTAGTGGGTATTAAGTCACGAGAGGTTTACGAATACCCAGCCGCCCTAACTATAATAGAAGCTCACAGGGACCTCGAAAAAATGGTCCTTACACGGCACCAGCTTTTCTTTAAGCGGAGGGTAGAGGAAGAGTGGGCTTGGCTGGTATATTCAGGACTCTGGGTTGACCCCTTAAGAGAGGACCTGGACGCGTTCATAGATTCCACCCAGAGGTATGTCGAAGGAGAAGTCACCATCAAGCTGTACAAAGGTTCATATCGGGTGGTCAGCAGAAAATCACGCTATTCACTGTACAGCCACGACCTAGCCACATACACAAAAGACTCCACTTTTCAGCAGTCATCTGCGACAGGCTTCATAGAGCTCTGGGGCCTTCCTTCCAGGCTGGCCTACAGGAATAAACCGTTTCAAGCGGAGAAGGTGGAGGCTGCGAGGAGGAGAGTTTGATCAGGGTAAAGTGCACCCAGTGTGATGCAGATATCCCAGTGCCGGACGATGTTATGCAGGGAGAACTTCTTTCATGTCCCGACTGTAGCACCGATTATGAGGTCGTAAAGGTGGGTCATGAAGGGGTTGTGATCAAGGAGGCGGAGGCAGTGGCTGAAGACTGGGGGGAATAGCAACCCCTCTTGGTAAAGCGGTTGACTATCTTATTTGATAGACTCAGGTGGGAGGAGAAGCAACTCTACAACGCGGCTCGGCGCCTTGGAGTCTCGGTCAAACTGGTGGATTGCAAGAGCCTTCTCTTCGACTGTCAAGATACCAGGGAGCTGCTTGAGAGCGTGGAGGGTGTTGTTCTTCAGAGGTGCGTTAGTTACTTTCGCGGCCTATATTGGACTGCCGTGCTGGAGAGCCTTGGGGTTAAGGTGGTTAACCGCTTCCAGACGAGCCTGATATGCGGGAACAAGCTTCTGACCACACTTAAACTTACAACTCATAACATTCCCACGCCACGCACCTTTGCCACGTTCGACGTAGGGCGGGCTATGGAGGCTATGGAGAAACTGGGCTACTTGGCTGTGATGAAGCCAGTGGTGGGTAGCTGGGGGAGACTTGTAACCCCCATCAGGGACCGCTATATGGCTGAATCGTTTCTCGAACTCTTCAACCAGATCGAGGATCCCGTAAACAAGGTCTTCTATATACAGGAGATGGTGCAGAGGCCGCCGAGGGATATCCGAAGCGTGGTGGTGGGAGACAGAGTTGTGGCATGTGTTTACCGACATGCCGCTCCGAATGAGTGGCGGACAAATGTAGCAAGGGGTGGTACAACATCACCCTGTAAGGTGACGCCAAACCTTAGGCGGGTCTTGATCGATACGGCAAAGGCCGTCGGTGGTGGCGTCTTAGGTATCGACGTGATGGAGCATAACGGGAAGTTCCTAGTGCACGAAGTCAACAGCACTGTGGAGTTTCGTGGAGCCCAGGAGTCTACGAAGGGGGATATTGCCACTGCCATTATCAAATATGTGGCGGAACAGGATGAGTAGGAGGAGGCATCCTTGACAGTGGGGGTTTGTGTTATAGGAGCATCAGGCTATACAGGGGGGGAGTTACTCCGCATCCTCCTACAGCACCCCAAGGTGGAGATAAGGTACCTTGGATCCAGGACCTACAAAGGGAGGTTTCTTCACCAAGTACATCCTCACCTCAGAGGGTTCGGCTTATACAGGTTTTCTGACCCCGATGTAGAGGCCATCCCTTCCTCATGTGACGTCGTCTTTCTGGCGACACCGATTGAAGCTAGCCTGAAGTTAGCCAGACCCCTGATCGGTAGGGGTATGAAGATAATCGACCTAAGCCCTGCCTTCAGGCTGAAGAATCCGGGTGACTATGAGCGGTGGTATGGGATTAAGCACCCGCATCCTGAAATGCTTCGTTACAGCGTGTACGGCCTGCCGGAGCTGCACCGGGAGGAGATCCGGGGGGCTGACCTTGTCTCATGTCCCGGTTGCATTGCGGCCGCCGCCACTCTGGCGCTTGCCCCCCTGGCAAAGGAGGGCCTGGTCGACCCCAACCATATCATCATAGATGCGAAGATGGGTTCTTCAGGTTCTGGTTCCAGGCCCTCCAGAGGCTCGATCCACGCTGAGAGATTCGGAGTAATCAGACCATATAGGCCGGTCGAACATCGGCATACAGCTGAAATTGAGCAGGAGCTCTCCTCTCTGTCAGGAAGGATGGTGAGGGTGGCGCTGTCAGCCCATGCGGTAAACAATGTTCGGGGCATACTTTGTACATGTCATGCTTACACCTTAGCGGCTCCCCTCTCTGTACAGGAACTCTGGAGGCTGTATAGGAAGTTCTATAATAATGAGGTCTTTATTAGGCTGGTTAGAGGTGAGCGCGGACTCTATAGATATCCTGATCCCAAGATGGTGATAGGTTCCAACTTCTGTGACGTAGGTTTTGAGGTGGATTCCCATTCCTCCCGCATAGTGGCATTTGCAGCCACGGACAACCTGGTCAAGGGCGCGTCTGGAAGCGCGGTTCAATGCATGAACCTCATCTTCGGTCTTGAGGAGAGCTTGGGGCTTAAGGTACCACCGTCATACCCGGTGTAGTCTTATGATCGTTGTGAAGCTGGGTGGAGTAGTGGTGAGGCAGGGACTTAGTGCAGGTCTCCTCGAGGACCTCACCAGCACATGCAGGACATCGGGTTTGGTCCTAGTTCACGGTGGGGGTGATGAGGTGACCCGGGTTGCCGAGAGACTGGGTAAACCACAGGTGTTCGTAACTTCCGCCTCCGGAATCACTAGCCGTTTGACGGATGCGGAGACCATTGAGATCTACATGATGGTGATGACGGGGAAGGTGGCGAATGAAGTGGCCAGAATGCTGTGGAAGGCTGGCCTACAACCCATAACACTCTCAGGGATGGATGGTGGGCTTCTTAGAGGTGTCAGGAAGGAGAAGCTCGTCATACAGGAGGGCTCTGGTAGGAGGAGAATAATCGACGGTGGTTTTACGGGGACGGTAAAGGATGTGAACACCAGGCTCCTCGAACTCTTGGTAAGAGAAGGCTATACGCCCATCATCACCCCGCTCGCACTGGGTGCCTCACACGAGCCTCTGAACGTGGATGGAGATAGGGCAGCCTCAGCTGTCGCTGGTGCTCTCGGAGCCGACTACCTCGTATACTTCGTGGACGTACCGGGAGTAGTGTTAGAAGGAGTGGTGTTGAGGAGGGTGAAGGTGCAGGAGGCGAAGGAGTTGATGCTCAGGGTAGGTCAGGGCATGAGGATGAAGCTTCTGGCATCAATAGAGGCCTTAGCTAAAGGTGTTAAGAGGGTGGTTATAGCCCCCGCAAACGAGACGGATCACCCCCTACGGGACTCACTGGAACATAGGATTGGAACGCTGATTGAGCCATGAAGGAAGCCGATATCTTTGAAGTGGAGAATAGGAGACTGATTCGAAGCTTTTTCAGGCTGCCGGTTGCTATAGAAAGGGGAGAGGGTGTATACCTCTACGATGTCAATGGAAAACGTTACCTAGACCTTATGGCAGGCTACGGGGTTGCACTCCTGGGGCACAGGCACCCAGCGATCCTCAAGGCCCTAATGGAACAGGCAGAGAAGCTCATAACCTGTCACGGTTCCCTCTATAACGATGCTAGAGCGGCCTTCCTAGAAGCATTATCTCGGCTATTGCCGAGAAGCCTGACCCGTTATTTCTTGACCAACAGTGGTGCTGAAGCGGTGGAGCTGGCCCTGAAGCTGGCGCGAAGATATACGGGAAAGCCCGGCGTGATAAGCATGATGGGCTCCTATCACGGTAAAACCTTCGGCGCCCTCTCCGTTACCTCGGGAAGAAGGTACCGAGAGCCGTTCCAACCTCTGCTTCCCAACGTACGCTTCGTGCCCTACGGCGATGTGGGTAAGGTGGAGGCCGCCATCGATGAAGATACCGCGGCCATCATTGTCGAGCCGATTCAGGGGGAGGCGGGGGTGTGCATTCCACCCGTTGACTTCCTGCCCCGGCTACGCGAGCTGTGCACTGCGAAGGGGGTGCTTCTAATCCTTGACGAGATACAGACGGGCCTGGGCAGAACGGGCAAGATGTTCTGTTTCGAACATTGGGGGATTCAACCTGACATTCTATGCATTGGTAAGGGGTTGGCGGGGGGCCTGCCAGTCGGGTGCGTCGCGGCGATGGAGGAGATTGCCGACAGGCTCAGGGTGGGAGAGCACACAAGCACCTTCTCGGGGAACCCTCTGGTTTCGGCTGTCGGTTCAGCCACCATCAAAGAGATAGTAGAAGGCGACTTGCCAAACCGGGCTATGAGGATGGGTCAGCTGTTCCTCACGAAACTTAAAGAACTCCAGGCCCAGCATATCTTCACTAGGGAGGCGAGGGGGATGGGCCTGATGCTCGCTCTGGAATGTAGGTTCGATGTGCGTAAGGCCTTGGAGGATGCGGCCAGAAGCGGCCTCCTATTGTGTCACTCTGCACCGAACACTCTTCGATTTCTTCCGCCCCTGATCATAGATGAGGAGCATGTGGAAGCCGCGATCCGTATACTGCACGATGTTCTTGCAAGACAGGACCAGATGGTCTCCCCTCGTCGGGCAGAGTAGGGTACTGCATTCTTGGATGAAGTTTCGCTCCTGAAGAAGTTCGTCGAAATCTATAGCCCGTCTGGCCAAGAGGGGGAGGCCATAGGTTACTTAATCCAGGTCATGGATGAACTGGGATTTGATGCTAGACTAGATGATTGGGGTAATGCGTGGGGTATCATCGGGTTCGGTGAACCGACTGTACTGCTTTGTGGCCATGTGGATACTGTGCCTGGATATATTCCCGTCAGGATAGAGGGAGATATCCTTTACGCGAGAGGCGCGGTCGACGCGAAGGCTTCGATGATGGCGATGGTTATGGCCGCACACCGGTTTTCGCGAACTCGTTTGCCCGGAACCCTCATCGTCGTTGGGGTCGTAGGTGAGGAGGCCGGGGGCGTCGGGAGTAGAGCAGGGGTAAAGGGCATCCTGCACCAAAACCCAAGGATGGACTATGCAATCTTTGGGGAGCCGACAGGCCTCAACCGGATTGGCATAGGATACAGGGGGAGGATAGGTCTAAGGGTCACCTGCTACTCGCAGGAGTCCCATGCAGGATCTCCAGCCCCCTCCAACAGCATAGATGGGATATTACAGGCTCTTCAACATCTTCATGAGTATGCCAGAGCTCAGCGAAAACCTCGCGACGAATTTAACTCCCTGACCCTCACTCCAACGCTGATTAGCGGTGGAACCTTTCACAATGTAGTTCCAGCAAAATGCGAAGCCTTTGTTGATATTCGGGTGCCGCCATATATGAAGAATGAGGATGTTATCGATAGGGTGGGGGCGATACTTTCGAGCCTCGCAAACCCGAGCCTTAGGTTTGAATACGAGGTGGTAGACTCTATACCGCCCTACGAGGCGCCTAAGAACACGATCCTCATCAGGGCACTAATCAGAGCCATCCTTACACAGACCCCCCTCAAGCCGCGGCTGGCTCGGAAGACCGGAACCGGGGATATGTGTGTCCTAGGCTCCCATCTGAAGATTCCGATGGCAACATACGGTCCTGGCGACGCCAGGCTCTCCCACACCATGCGTGAAGCCATAGCGCTGGACGAATATCGTAAGAGTATATCAGTGTATCAGCAGACCCTCACGTACCTTTCAGAGGCTCATAGGAAGGGATAGGGACGCTTTTCGCAATAGTTATGACGAGGGCCAAGATATAGCGCTGGGCTTGGACGCCACAGATGAGAAGATCCTTGAATTGCTAAAGGGGAATTCTCGAATGCCCTTCCTTGAGATTGCGAAGAAGCTGGGTATCTCTGAGGGAAGTGTCCGCAGGAGAGTCAAGAAGATGGTCGAGTCGGGAACCATAGCTAGATTCACCATCGAGGTGAGGAGGGGCGGTGTGAAGGCGCTCACCCTAATCGTGATAGACCCAAACGTCCCCACGGAGAGGGTGGTTGATTCCTTGTCGAAGGTAGGCGGAGCGCAAGTGATATATGAGATCACGGGTGAATATGATGCAGCGACTGTGATCGCGGCCGACTCCATCACTCAGGTTAACAAAAGCATAGAGGAGATAAGGCGGATACCCGGCGTGATGAAGACCTACACCACGATCATTCTGCGAGAGGTGCACTAACCATGCTTCCCATGGTTTCAACGGACTTTTGAAAATGGTGGACCGGGCGGGATTCGAACTCGCGGATCCGTGATCCTCACGAATCTCCCGCGACCTCCCGCGCTCTCGACCCTCTACGAGCCTGCGAGGCGGGCATTCTTTCGTGCCCCGAGGGTACCGCTGAACTACCGGCCCGATCGATCAGCTCATTAACACCGATTTAAGGGTTAATCTTATGTGCCTCGCCAGCATCCATAGGGATTACTTCCGGCTCAAGGATAGGTGGAGGATGGGGCCGCGGACGGGAGCCTCGGGCGTCGAGCCTATCGAACCCGTGCCAGGAGGTCTCTGCCCTGTGCCCACAGCCTCTTCCGTGGGCCTCCATTAGCCCTCTACGCTGCCACTGCGCCTCCGGCTGTCTACGCCACCGCGGCCGCGCACGAGGGGGGAGCCGGTCCAAATTTAAGCGTACGGGCCATGGCCTCCCCTCCCGATACTTTTTTTAAAGCGGCTTTTGGGTTCAATTAAGAATCACCAATGAGTATAAAAGCGGGTGGAAGAATCGGGGCTGCGGCCGAGCTTCTTAGAAAGGGGGCTGCCCTGCTGAAGGAGCCTTGCCCCAAATGTGGCGGTGTGCAGCTGCGCTATAAAGGTGAGGCGATCTGTGTTTCATGCGGAGATCTGAGGATTGGCGAGGAGATGATTAGCGCCCCGGAGGCCAAACCCATCTCCATCATACGTTCAATCGACGGGTTGCGGTTAGCCCTGCTGGACAAGGCCGTTAAGGTAGGCGAGCAGCTGCGAGATGAAGAGGCTTTAGAGCGGCAAAGAGAGCTCCTCGCACTCCTCATGGACTATCTAGCGGCTTTGGAGAAGCTTTCCAAGATAGCTCACGAACATATGACGAGGGCGTGATATGAGATGGACGGTTCATGAGGGGAAAGATCATTGCGCTTGAAGGGATCGACGGGGCCGGAAAGAAGACCCAAGCAGCACTGCTTGTAAAGAGACTCGAAGAGAGAGGTTACAGGACAGCCCAGATGGATTTTCCCATGTATGAGACGCCCGTGGGGCGGATCATAAAGGATGTTATGAGCCAGCAGACGACGCTCCCTCCCAGGGTGCTCCATATGCTCTTCAGCGCTAACAGGTGGGAGGTACATGACAAGATCGAGGAGTTAGTGGGGAATGGGGTAATCATGGTGATGAACCGGTACACCGCGTCGAACCTGGCCTATGGTAGCGCAAAGGGCCTCCCCAGGAGTTGGCTTGAAAGTCTTGAGAGGGGGCTTAGGCAGCCAGACCTGACGGTCGTGATAGACATTGACGCCGAGACTTCATTGCAGAGAAAGCCCCTGCAGCGAGATCTCCATGAGGGGGACCGAGTGTTTCTCAACAAAGTCAGAAGGCTCTTTCTAGAGCTTGCTAGGCAAAAGGGTTGGGTTGTGGTTCCAGGTAACCAGGATAAGGAGGTTGTGCATAACAGGATATGGCGTATAGTCGAGTTTGAGCTTTTTAGGAAGGATGAGGCGAGCAGTAACGTCTTATAAACTCCCACATAACCATCGAGATTCGCTTGCCACTAAAGTTCACGACGGAAATCAGGGATGTTGTTCATGGGTATGTCTACATAAGTGATGTAGAGAGGCAAGTGATCGACACCCCTGTCTTCCAGCGTCTAAGGCACATCAAACAGCTCGCCGGTGTGAGCTTGACTTATCCGGGTGCCCAGCATACGCGCTTCGAGCATTCGCTCGGCGTGATGCATCTCGCCGGCCTGGCGGCCTTCGTGCTGGGGAGCAAAACGGCAAGATTCGGTGACGAGACGATCCAGTTGATTCGCTTGGCCGCTCTCTGCCACGACCTGGGCCACGGGCCCTATTCGCATCTATTCGAGGAGGCCATGGGGCTCAGGTACGGTTTTAATCATCAGAGGATGACTAGGGAACTGATCACTAAAACAGAGGTCTCCGATGTCCTGGCGAAGAACGGTTACGAGCCATCAGAGGTGGCCGACCTCAGTACAGGAAGATCCACCAAGCTGCCGGCCTTTGTGAATGAGATGCTTGCCGGCTCCGTCAACGTGGACACCATGGATTACCTTCTAAGGGATTCCCACCACGCTGGAGTGGAGTATGGGAAGTTTGACGTGCAGAGGCTGATATACTCTTTTGAAGTCCTTGGAGACCGGCTGGCCCTGGACAGAGCAGCCCTCTATACCTTGGAGGCCTACGCGATATCCCGGTATGAAATGTTCAAGGCAGTCTATTTTCATAGAACCGTTAGGGCGGCCGAGTCGATGCTCCTCCGCGCGATTGAGCTTACCGGCCCCTCCCTCAAACGGTATGTGGAGGATGTCAACGAGTACAAGACGCTGGACGATAGTATGCTGCTGTCCCTCATTATGATGCAGGGAGGGTTGGCAAGGAAGCTGGTGCAGGACGTGTTGCAACGGAGACTGGTTAAATGTGTCTTCGAGAAGCTTTATCACAAGAGGGACGACCTTGTGGAGAGACTCTTCACCCAGAGGTCTGTTAGGACCGCGGTGGAAGCAGAGATTGCGGCCAAAGCAGGCGTCGAACCGACCTCCGTCTATCTTGATGTGCCGACAACCCCCTCGCTTCCATACACACCTGACCAGAGACAGCTGGAGGGAATAGTGATCGTCTCAACCTCAGGGGACGGAACTAGGCGATATGAGTACACACCTGTACAGGAGTTACCGATCATTTCATCACTGGCCGGACATATCTATATGCTGAGGGTATATGCGACCCAAGAGTCCAGAGAGCGGGTCGCTCGAGTGGTGGAGGAAATCCTGCGCAGGTGAGGATCTTTGGGGTTTGGAGCCCCCCTTCCTCGGAGCGGATGATCAGCTAAGTTCTGAGAGCAATCCCTTTACCTTCCTGATCAACTCCAATGACGTTTCAGGCTCCAGCACCCTACGCACATAAAATGAAGAGATGACGAAACCCTGGACTTGATTAGCGAGCATCTCACCCAAGGTCCTGGACAGTATATCCTCTTTTCTTCCGGGAGTCAGGGCTTGGCTGTGTACACCCAGGGGTGTCTTGATGCTGGCCGTCACAGCTCCCAGGGTGGGGTCACTGCCCTCATAGAGTAGCAGGACCGCGCCATTTGTAGCCCTGATAAAGAGCATATGAAATGTACGCCCATGAACCTCCAGAGATTTTTCGATCAACTATGCGCGGGTGTTAAAGGGGTACTTTAATGGGTTTTGAAGGACACGCCTCTAGCATGGGGCCCGATGTGGGTGCTAATTTGTTGGCGCAGAATTCTCCTTGAGTGGATACGATCAAGTTCCCATACCCTGAAGTTAGGGATGGTCAGCTCGAGATATCTAGAGCCGTGGCGGCCCGGATCCGGGATGGCGGCATACTGGTTGTAGAAGCTCCCAGTGGTTTTGGTAAGACGGCCGCGGTGGTGGGGGGCATTACGACGATCGCCGGTGATAATACCTACATGGTCTATTACGTATGTAGGACGAAAAGGGAGATAGCAAGGGTGTTGGAGGAGCTCCACAGGTTTTCACGGGTCTCGACTTTAAGGTTCGGCTTCCTAGTCCCCCGTTTCGAGTTATGTCTTAAGAGACATGAAGAACCGGTACCCATAACACCCGAGGCCTTCAAGTCATATTGCGACTTTCAGATTACCAGCAGGCTATGCCCCTACTTTGAAGCCACATTCGACTATTCAGAGCGGGCGCTGGAGGAGGGCATCTCAGTCAATGCCAGCAGCCCACTACAGGTATTCAACTGGCTGAAGGAGAAGAGGGTCTGCCCCTATGAGGCCCTGAACCTTGTGGCGGAAAATAGCCAGGTTATCCTGATGACCTACAGCTACTTTCTCCAGTCGGTCTTAAGACAGATGGCCTATCCTGGAATCAGCCCGCCAGGCTCGCGTGAAAGCCGTCGGCTCATCGGCGTGTTTGACGAAGCCCATAATCTGCCAGACCTCTTGTCAGCACACCTCAACATGAAGATCAGCTGTTCGGAGCTTCGGGCCGCGGCCATGCTTGCCAGCGAGCTGGGTGCTCAGCATCTTCAAGACGTGATGGACCGGGCCTCCACCATCCTGTACGAGGTTTGGTATAGGACCAGGTCCTCCGGGATACTTTCCGGTTCGGACCTCCTCGACCAGCTCTTCAGCCGGGTATCGAGGACAGAGCTTTTCGGGGCGTCCCAGCAGTTGGCCTTAGCTTCTGAAAGAATTTGGATGGGGATGTGTCAGAGGGACTTTACCACCCAGAGGTTCTACCCCCTGCTGAAGCTTGACGATGTCCTCTCCTTCCTCTTCTCCATCGACTCCCTTAACTTGGGAGAGTCGGTGATGGTGAGCCGCCTGGGGGATGATGCTGACCCCACCCTTGCGATGGAGCTGGTGGACCCCTCTTCCCTCTTCCCAGTATTGACCTCGAAGTTTCACTGCCAGGTCTTTCTTTCAGCCACCTTAGGTTCCCCTTCCATCTTCCTGGAAAGGCTGGGGCTCAGACACCTGCCCTCGAACGCCATCTCCGTTTCCCCCCGGGCCTTGCAGAAGCCCCTCATATGTCTCGTGGATGAGGGCGTCACTACGCGGTGGAGTTCCAGAACCCCTGAAATGTTTGAAAGAATCGTCGAGAGGCTGCTGACCTTCTGCGGCCTGTTGCAGAAGGGGGTCTGCATCTTCGCGGCATCCTACCCCATCCTGCATCGTCTCGCGGATGCAATGAGGGCCCGGGACCAGGCCATGAACCTTTACATAGAAAGTGAGGGGAGCACATTTGAAGAGGCGTCCAGGCTGATCGAGGGTTTTAAGCGTCGAGTCAGCCTCGGGGAGAAGGCCCTACTGCTAGGTGTGCAGGGCGGGCGGTTCGCGGAGGGGGAGGATTTCGGGGAGAATGATATACAAGGGATCGCCCTGATAGGCATCGGCTTCCAGAGGCCGACTCCACACCTACTGCAGAAGATGAGGTTCTTAAAGAGAAGGTGGGCTAATCCTGGCAGGATTCTGATGTTCGAGCCAGCCGTGGCGAGGGCCGTCCAGAGCATTGGCCGTGGGATGAGGGGGAGGCAGGGCAGACTCGTGGTATATCTCGGCGACTACAGGTTCACCTACCCCTCGGTGAAGCAATTACTGCCGAAATGGCTGACCGACAATTGGATCCGGGGAGACTTTACACCTGAGAAGCTCAAGTCGACCCTCGACGGGTTTAACGGCAGCCCGGACAACCCGAAAACCGAAGGCACGGTCACCTCCTAGCACTGGAACACCCCGTATTAGCCTGTTCAGAGGCGATGGAGCCCGGTAGCTCCAGCGAGGCGTCGGCAACAAGTTTATCAACCACGTGGGTGTATCCATGCAACAGGTGAGGGGCGGTCTTTAACAGGAGATCGCCCGACCCGGCGTGTGATGATGAGGCGGCTACACGACGAGCATAGGATGGCCGTGTTAGAGAGCTGCGATGAGATCGCTACAAAGGGCTGAGCACGCTCTAGAAGGGACTCATCCGAGTGCTAAAGATTATGCAAAAGAGATCTGTTTACCGGGCTGAGCTAGCCCTGAGGATGCAGGGTCCGAGCACTTCGAGCGCGCGAAGTGCTTGCCTGTGGCTTCGTGGGAACGGTTTTTGTCGGAGGGAGGCCAGCCTAGTTAGCCTATGGAGTAGGTCTTAACCATGATAGGTGCAGGGATAAAGAAATTTTTGCTGTGTTAGAAGAGTTCGACCCAACCCTCTGAGAAACCTCAACTTTGGGATATTTGGCCCACTTCAACCCTGCCTTGAGTCAGACCTTACGGTTCACGCCTCAGCCGGCTAGGGAGTTCCTTAACAGTATAGGGGTGATGGGACCGTCGCTTCTTAGAAGCACCCTTCCATCCGGTCCTATGACAAAGGTTGTATCGACGAACCTTAATTGGTACAGGGATGAAAGGCCAAACTCATCCATAACAAGAATCCATCTCGAATCGCCATAGCTCTCTATGAACCCCTTCAGCACCCTGGGGTTCTCGGGCGGGGGAGTCCTTGGGTCATTCAGAAGGCCCGCCCTCTTCAGCACATCCTCGGTCCAGATGTCCACCACGATCACGATGATATCGCTACGATCGCCAACCACACCCCTGATGATGGATGCTACGGAGGCACAGCTTGGACACCAGGCAGCCATGAACCATAGGATGACCGTCTTACCCTTCAAATCGGATAGGCGTACATCCAGACCATCAACACTCTTTGCGTAGAACTCGGGCGCATATAATCCCCTATATGGCCCCCTCTCCCCCTGGGAGACCCCCTTCGTGGGTATGCTTATCGATGGCTGGCCGCCGTGCTCTTGCATACCAGTCTGGAGGTATACCAGTAGGCTCGCCGCCAGGGCTGCTAGGCCCAGACCACCATATAACCAGCGGCGATGCTTGAAACGAGTTTTCACAGCAAGTCTCCGCGAACCCTTCCCCTTCAATTCCGGATGTCCCTTTTCAACTTCACGTAAATGTAGACTAGATTGGCCAGTAGGAGCGAAGCGGAGACAGCGGCCAGCACCCTCCCATAGGGTAGTAGAATGCTCGTAACAAACCCGCTCAAGCCCAAGGTAAAGAGGAGGGTGGTCATCAGACCTCCTCCGCAGCAGGCAAATACGGAGAAGAGGGCGGGCAGTACAGCCAGGCCTCCCAGGTTTACGTTGTAGAGGCACCTGCACGCTGCATACCTGTATGCGTAGAGTAGGGCTCCTACATTGAGGCCGAAGAGCACGGTGAGGGTTGAGGCGGCCAGGGCGGCCTCCAGGCTCACCGACAACACCCAGTATCTATTGAGGTAGATTACCAACCACGGTACCTGCCCCAGGGGGCCCTCAAGAATCAGCTGGACCAGTGGAGTCCTGATCGTCTCTGGGAGGGGGGATGGGAGAATGAAGATCATGCCAACAGCAAGGGCATAGATCAACAAGAAGACGAGGGAAGATGAAACCGCGATGAGCCTGCACTGTCTCACCCCAAGAACCCTATACAGAAATCCCGGGAAGCCTGTAACCAACCTCAAGGCCGAGGTGGATGCTCGGCTATATAAGTGGGAGCCCTTAATGAGTAGAACAAGCCTTGGCCCTCTTTTGTAAATAGAGGAAGGGACAGGCTTCGGCTTAAACTAAGGAATCGGAATCCATGTCGGCGCCCCTCAGCAGTTCCGGCTTCGGTGGGGCCAGGGGATTCAACCCTCATCCTATCACAGGCCAAGTGTGAATCCCCCGAGCTCCACTCTTGGTGGAGAGCCGCCCACCCTTTTCAATGGTTGAAAGTAGATCCCAACATCCTTTCAATGTGGGAAACCTATCGTCCTATTAAGGCGTTGTAGGGGACTGGCCTCGTGCGCCGCTATGACCTTGTCATAATCGGTAAGGGTGCTGCTGCGTTTGCGGCTGCCATCAAGGCCTCGGAGCTGTCGGAGGGTAAGGCCTCGATCCTGATGGTTGGGAAGGGTCCTCTGGGGGGAACATGCGTCAACGTGGGATGTGTGCCCTCCAAGTACCTCCTTGAGCTTTCCCACCGCTACTTCTACGCCAGAAACGCTGATCTGCCCGGCATCAAATTTGGCAGCCCCAGCCTCGACTTCTCCAAGACCATGGGGGCCATAAGAAGCCTGGTCCAGACCCTCAGGGAAGAGAAGTATCACAAAGTAATAGCCAACTACTCTAATGTGGAGGTTGTTGATGGAACCGTGACATTCACATCACCCAGGACGGTTCTGGTGGAGACGGATGGCAGGACATTAGAGGTCGAGGCCGGACATTACGTGGTGGCGACGGGCTCGAGGCCCTCAGTACCCCCCATCGCGGGAATCGATAAAGTGGATTATGTGACCAGCGATACCATATGGCAGCTCGACCAGCTGCCACCATCCACGGTAGTCATCGGTGGTGGCGCCATAGGCCTCGAGCTTGGACAGGCCCTCAGGCACTTCGGAAGCCAGGTGGTGGTGGTCGAGGCCCTGCCCCGAATCATCTACCCAGCCGAGCCGGAAATGTCCCAGGCCCTCCAATCGATACTGGAGCAGGAGGGGATCACCTTCTATCTCCGCTCTAGGGTGGCGAGTATCCAGGGGGGCGACGGGCTGGTGAGGGTGGAGGTGATGACGAAGAGGGGCAGGGCCCTTGTCGAAGGCAGCGTGCTCCTGGTCGCCACGGGAAGGAGGCCGAACACCGAGGGGCTGGGGCTGGATAAGGCGGGGGTGCAGCTGGATGAGAAGGGTGCCATAAAGGTGGATGGTGGAATGAGGACATCAAACCCCCTCATATATGCGGCCGGCGATGTCGTATCCAAGAACCTTATGCTGGAGACCCTAGCGGCCCGGGAGGGTGCGGTCGCAGCCATCAACATCTTCGGAGGCCACGCTGAAATGGACTACCTGAGTACACCCTGGGTGGTCTTCACACACCCCAACCTGGCGGCGGTGGGCCTGAGTGAGAATGAGGTCACCGCCAGGATCGGGGCCTGCACGTGCCGCGTCATAGACTTGAAGCCCGTGGCCAAGGCCCATATCTTGGGCGAGACGAGCGGGCTCGCCAAGCTCATCCTCAACCCCCGGGATGGGAGGATCATGGGGGCGCAGGTGCTCGCACCCTACGCGGCCGAGTTCATCACCGAGGTAGCCCTCGCTATCAGGGCAGGGATGACCTACAAGGATTTGATAGACACCACCCACGTGTTTCCAACCATAAGTGAGGTGGTGAAGATGGCGGCGCAGGCCTTCATCAGGGACATCCGGGCCATGAGCTGCTGTGTTGAATAGCAGGGGTAACGTTAAATACTTGGCGGTGCATAATGCATGGTGACATCCTCCTCCAGCGATGAAGAGCTTGAGGGTGTCTGGGACATCGACTATCACACCAGGTTCTTCGGTAAGCCAGCCGACCACGTAAAATATGGAGCCGAATGCCCCCTTTGCAATAGCCGGGTGGATGAATTCGGCTGGTGCGCCTGCGACGCGGGAGGGAGCTAGAGAAAGCCGGGCCGGGACAGGTTAGCCGTATGTGAACATAGACCACACGGTTAATCTCTCGTATGCTAGGCGCGATTTAGGGCCGGTGGTGATCCCTAGGAGTGTGGCCTCGGGGCTCATGAATGAAGAGGGCGGTGAGATAGGCTGGAGGGGGATGGTGAGTGGCTAGGTACGTTTCTGGGCCCGTTTGGAAACCTGTGCCTTAGCAACATGACTCGGTATCCACTGAAGCTTTTCAATTGGACCTCCCGCATAGAATTCCTGCCACGTCTTTACACATGTACAGCATTTCAGGCAGTTGCTGCACCAGACACATAGTTGTTGTGAGCTTGATACCTTGCACTCAGGGCACTCAGACTTATGGTCTGCTGTTGGGAAGCAGCAGTAGGCCATCCTGATGTTGTGATGAGTCACTGAATTTATCCATGATTGTTTTGAGAGAGTAAATGGTGGGAGAAATACTCGCGGTTACAAAGACCATGTTCATCGCCCCCCTTTGGACACTTCTACGCCTAAAGGAGGGCAGCAGGACTGAACAGGGTATTGCCCGTTATTAATGTGAGTGATGAGTAAAGCGTCCACGACGGAGATGGGGCCGGACTTCTCTTTTCCACGTCTCAACTAAGAGAATCGAGGACGCGGTTGCTCAGCCACCCCTGATAAACCTCCTAAAACATACCTGGCCTTTTCATAGGTTAAGGGGAGAACCGTTGGCCACAACATCAACGCTTGACCATGATGCAGGTTCCCGTCAAACCTTAACATGACGTGCAGATTCCAGTCATATCTGGTTTAAGCGAGTTAACCTTTTTGTCTGAGCCTAAGATTTTGAAGCCAGACTTCCCAAGCGCCTCTTTAATCTTACTCTGTTTAATCACATCCTCATCATATCTAACCTTGACGAGGAGGGAGGAAGAGCCGAGATCAAGAGTGAGATTGGTTGTCACAACCCCTTCTAAGCCCTCCAAGAAACCCTTGACCCTTCCAGCCATCACAAACCCATGTACTTCACCTATCCTGACCGAAAACTCCTTCAAGGAAGCCACGAGAGCTCACCCTCCTTTCCCTTTAGAACACGAATCTTTTAGTGAAGATATAAACAAAGATGCTAATTGTTAGAAAGAAGGGGTGCGAACGGGCACCGCCAAGAAAGACGATTCCGCGAGCCTATTGTCTCGTTTAAGCCCACCCCTCTGCAGGAGGCGGACCAGGCCGAAGGGGGTGATCCACCCTCCATGTGGTCCTCCGAATGGGGTGTGGGCACCACCATATTCAGATGCGAAGGGGCCTCCGCAAGGCGATGGCATAGGGTGTTCCCCCGCCTTTACCTGTCGCGCCGACCTCTGCAGCCGTAAATGAACACATCACCGGGAATCTATTCCCAGCAGTCACGCACGCGGTTCTCGACCTAGGGAGTGTCTAGGGCAGTCTCAGGAAGATGTGGACCTCCTCTCCCAGCCTGACCTGAACCGAATACCTCCCTCCCTTATCGGTGGAAACTATGTAGTCACCTGGAGGCAGGCCTTCAAATCGGGCTATATAGTTGCTTAAAGGACTGCTCTTCACAGCGGGGCCCTCCACCTTCACAACGACACCCTCCCTAACAAACTGTCCGTTCGCTAGGACGTGCACCTCAAGGGCACCTGTATCCGCGCTACGAACACCCTCTTCGAATTCTGGAGAAGCAGCCACGAATGCAACTGCAAGGATGTTGGCCATAACGAGACCCAGGATGATGCTCCTAGCTCCAAAGTTCCTTGTTGTCCTCCTGGATGTCTCCCTGACTAGGTTCGAAGGGTCTACCCTGCTATAAATCCTGTATGGGCCTTCTCGGGTGTAGAAGATGTTTGGGCCAGGGGCCTCCCTATACAACTTAACCCCAGGGTCACCCTTCAAATGGTAGACCTCTTGGGTGAGGTGGGCAACCGATGCTGGAGGCTCCCCAAGCGAGCACTGCCCTGCCCTCCTCAGGCTCCTCAGAGCTAGGAGTATAGCTATGGCTTCCACAGTGAGACCCAACACAGTAAGCCTCTCGCTGTGCAGTATGAGAAAGAACATGGGCCCTGATCCCAGCACACCAAGCATGCTCACCGTTAACGGTGCACAGCAGATTGAGAAGAGGGAAATAACGGCCGAATAGAGGGCACCGGCGAAGCCCACCTTAACGGCTTTGCCGACCCCGACCCTGAGCAGCCCTCTTATTCTGAAGCTGTAATGAAGCAGACCAGCTAGGATGCCCAACACAATAACTTGGCTGTAGAGGTAGATGCCGAAGAACCCGTAGAGCACATGAAGAGCCAGCTTTGGCACCATGAAGCTGTAGAGACCAGACACATAGTATATGGCTAAGGGCAGCATCATCGAGGATAGGGTTGCCGAAAGAAATCCTATAGCTATGGATGTGTGCAGCCCACGGAAGGTCCATGCCATAGGTGTTCACCCGCTAGCCATAATGTTGTCCTGGGTTCCATAGAATGGCCTGGTATATAACCGGTAGCCGGGGAGGGTATTCATGGGCTCCTAAGGGCTCCCAGCAAGGAGCTAGCATGAGCGGCAGGGGTAATGAGACTCGACGCCACCCACCACACCGGCAATGAGAACGCCACATGGGCTATGAACGGTATTACCATGAAGCGTGGATAGGGTAGCTTGACCATCGGCATCATAGAAGGCATCACGGTCATCATGACAGCCCATATGAAGATCCCCCAACCTAGGGTTATGGCAAGGTTTGCGGAGCCGAAGAGCATCATATGTGCGACGCCGAATGTAACGCCTACCACGTAATGCCATAGATAACCTGCGAAGATCACATGCCAATAGGGTATTCCCGCCTCCTCCGCAGCCGATGATAGCCCCCTACTCATGACTCTGTAGAAGAGGGGCCACATGGGCATCCTTGGTATCCACTTGTTCTCCCTACCTGTTTTCATTAAGCTGGCCGAGGCATCACTCTCTGAGAGCTCGGCGCCCAGGCCCCTTTCAGACGGTATGAATGCACTCCTCACGGCGAGACGGGTAGAGAAGGGTGCCGAGGAGGATGGCCGTATGCCTGTGCAGCGTACGTGGAAGGCCTATCTGAGAGAGGGTGGTCAATGCTCGGCTAGAGGACCCTCAGGCCCCGAGGACACAAATGCCGGTGAGGAGTCAGATCAACTGGGAGATATCAGTTTTGAAACGACCTCGAAAGTCAAAGATGATTCTGAGCCTAAGCTAGGAAAGGCGAGTTTCGAACCATATCATTTCTTTATCCTCTCGGCCTTGCCCTCAGCCTTGGCTGGAGCGGAGCCTTCTCTTCCTCGCCCTCCTCTCGCTCGACTCGATCGCGGGTCCACAGCAGTTGCACATACGCTTCCACCCCTTCCTTACCAGTCAAAAGCCTTACGATTTCCACGGAGAAAGCGTCTTGGCCTGAAGCTTTCCCTACATGAAGCCAGGGGAAGCTTCACTCGCCTCTTGTTTGAAGTGGGCTGGCCTGAAGCTTCTCTCGCCTATTATTTGAAGTGAGCCACCCCATCCCTCTTTACCTCTGAATAGAGTGGTAACCATTTATGCCTCTATGCAACACGCATCAACCTCCAAGGACCTGTTTGCCGTCGATGGGCCAAGGATCTGTCTCGACTTACGCTGATTTAACAGGTCAGCTTATCATCCGACGCCACACCAGAGGAGGTGTGAGAATCGTAGAGATGCTCTGCTGTGACATCTGCAAATCATGCTATGGTCGAGAGGAACCCCTGATCCTGCATCTGGAGCTTCAACACGGTGTGCCCGAATTTAAGGCCCTCCTCTACACCACAAAGAGGAGGTATAGGGTGAACTGATATCTTGACTTCAAGGTCAGGCCTGTTATGGCGGGGCGACGAAACCTTCTCATCAGGGGATGTGCGGTGAGGGGGATTCGTAGAATATCGCAAGAGGAAGCTGCTCCCACCGCCCAGATAAGGGTGGAAGACGTGATGTTACGCGAGGTGCCACTGGTGGATTCAGCTGTGAGCGTGAAGGAGGCAGCCGCCATGATGAGGGCCACGGGCTGCGGCTGCCTACTTGTTACTGAAAAAGGAAAGGTTTGCGGTATAGTCACAGAACAGGATATGGTTTACAAGGTGCTGGCTGAAGGGGTCAGGCCTCCTCGAAGGTCGGTCAGGGATATCATGTCCAAGAACCTTGTGGGGATCGAGGCTGAAGCCCCAGTGGAGGCCGCGGTTGAACTGATGAAGAAGCATAGGATAAGACATCTCCCTGTCCTGAGGGGCAACAGGCTTGTCGGCTTGGTCACCATATCCTCCCTGGTCGAAGCCCTGGCGAAGAAATGTGAAGACATAGACCTCCTTCACACACTCCTCGCAGATCTTGAATGGGTAAAGGAGCCCCCAGCCGAACTGTACAGGTAGTATAGTTGGAGGCTGGTCTTATCGATGACTCAAGCCTATCCGGGGAGATGCCTGACCTTCTTAATTGGCTTGGACGGTGACACCCCTCCTCGGGGTGTAGAAGCCTCCCGCCTGTGGAGGCTCAGGGCGCGGTCTGTCTTCAATGGCTAATCACGACATCTCACGGCCGGATGGCCTACCCGATGCCGCCTGAGAGGTTTCCCCTTTCCCTAACAGAAAGTAGTATTGGCGTTCGCCTTAATTTGTGGAGGGCAAATCCTTATCTCCATACTCTTATGTAATCCCCCCACGTGCCTGAGGTACTGGACCTGATAGATTCTAGGATTATAGAGGCGCTTCAGCGGGATGGCCGAATGCTTTACCGGGATATTGCTAGGATCGCTGGCGTAAGCCTGCCTACGGTCAGGGCCCGGATCAAGAGGATGATGGAGCTGGGCGTGATAAGAAAGTTCACCGTAGATATAAACCCGGAGGGGTTTCAGGGAAAGTTTCGCGCCATCATCCTCTTGAAAGTGAGACCCGGTAGACTAGAATCGGTGGTTAAGGAGTTGAGTGTGAAGCCTGAGATTCGAGAGATTCATAAGGTATTGGGCGAATATAACCTGGTATTGAAGGTGGAGGCTAAAGATCTCGAGCTTCTCACGCGCTACACGGAGTCGCCCGATATAGATTCCTCCACGGTACTGACGATCTCATCTACGGCTAAGGAGGAGTATGGGGTGATCGTAGAGCCCAATACCTTCGTACAATTCAGGTGTGAATTCTGTCACATGCCGATCTATGGGAAACCCATCACCAGGGTTGTGGATGGCGTACGCTACTATTTTGGGGCTGACGAGTGTGTGGAGGCCTTCCTCGAGAAGAGGGGGAGGAGATGATTTATGGGCCTCCTAGCCCCATTCTTGTAAGGGGCGGTGGGAGATGGGGGCGAGCGGGGCATCAATGAAAGCGTGGGTGCGAGGATTAAAGGATTAATCGGGACATCGTCCATCAAGCTTATCGTCACCACCTGTTGTTCGGCCGTGTTTCCCGCTTGCCGAGTCTGAGAGCACCCCCTATACTTGAGGTCTATACCGGTTCAGCAGCATAGAATTTGTGACCACGGTGATGGAGCTGGTGGCCATAGCAATGGCAGCGAGAATTGGGTTTAGCAGTATTCCTAGGAAGGGGTAGAGTATTCCAGCGGCGACGGGGATCAGGGCGACATTGTAGAAGAAGGCCCAGAAGAGGTTCTCCTTCATCTTTCTAACGGTCTTCTTGCTGAGCTTGATGGCGAGCACAACATCCTTGAGGTCGTTCTTGACGAGCACTATGCCGCCCGTCTCCTTGGCAACATCGGTGCCGCTTCCTATTGCGATGCCCACATCCGCTTGGGCTAGGGCCGGGGCGTCGTTGATCCCGTCCCCCACCATGGCGACCAGCTTCCCTTCACGCTTAAGCTCCCTTATGACATTGGCTTTATCACCAGGCAGGACCTCGGCCAGAACTCGGCTTATCCCGAGCTTCCTCGCTATGGCGTTGGCGGTGCGCCTGTTGTCGCCGGTGAGCATGTAGACTTCTATGCCCATGCCTCTAAGTTTCTCGATGGCTTCGGCGGAGTCCTCCTTGAGCGTGTCGGCCACCGCGACGATCCCGGCCAGCCTGCCATCAACAGCGAGCAGCATTGCTGTCTTTCCATCCTCTTCCAATGCTCGTAGCCGCTCTTCCACCACTTCCGTGGATATACCGTTCTCCCACATGAGTTTCCTGTTCCCCAAGAGGATCTCTCTCCCCTGGTACGCTGCCCTTACGCCTCTCCCGGGTATGGCGTGGAATGAGTCTGCGTCGGGTGGGTTGAGCCCCCTCTCCCTCGCCCCCCTAACTATGGCCTCGCCCAGCGGGTGTTCAGAGCCCTTCTCGGCGATGGCGGCGAGTCTGAGCACCTCCGCCTCCCCATACCCTTCAAGGGCCACCACATCGGTGAGTGAGGGTTCGCCCTTCGTCAGAGTCCCCGTCTTATCGAAGACGACGGCCTTCAGCCTGTGGGCCTTCTCCAGGTACTCCCCACTCTTGATAAGGATGCCGTGTTGCGCGGCCTTGCTGGCCCCTATCATGATCGCGGCGGGAGTTGCTATACCCAGGGCGCATGGGCAGGCAATGATCAAGACGGCGATCAGGATCGTGAAGGCCAGTCCGAGGGGGAGGCCTGCGATGAAGTACCAGTAGGCGAAGGAGGCGAGGGCCACACCTATCACCGCTGGTACAAAGTATGCGGATACGAGGTCGGCAAGTCTCTGCATGGGGGCCCTGGAGAGGATTGCCTCCTCCACCATCTTCACGATCTGAGATAGGGTTGTGTCGGAGCCCACCTTGGTTGCGCGGACTTTCAACCACCCCGTCTTGTTGATGCTTGCACCGATCACCTCATCGCCGACGTGCTTCTCGACGGGCATGCTCTCTCCAGTCACCACCGACTGGTCCACGGATGAATAGCCCTCGATCACCACTCCATCCACGGGGATCCTCTCACCCGGCCTTACGATGAATATATCACCGACCTCCAGCCGCTCCACCGGAACCTGAACCTCTTGGCCTCCGCGTATGACGGTGGCCATTGTGGGTTGAAGGTCGAGGAGCTTCCTTACAGCCTCCGAGGCCCTGTCCTTCACAACATGCTCCATCAACCTGCCGAGTAGAATGAAGCCTATGATGAGGCTGGACTCTGTGAAATAAACCTGGGGGCCAGCGGCGGCGACCCGGGGGAGGAATTGTGGGATCAGCCCTAATCCTTGGAAGGTGTAGAGGGTGCTGTAGCCCCATGCGGCCGTGGTGCCAACGGCTATCAGGCTGTCCATGTTGGCCTGTCTCGCCCTGACGGCATCCCTAGTACCCCTGTAGAATCTCCAGCCTGCGATGAACTGTACAGGTGTGGCCAGCAGGAACAGCCATACATAGTTGGGCAGCACCCACGAGATTGGAACCACATACTCAAGGACAGCGGTGAGGGAACCCAAGATGAGGGCGAACCCTGTGGCAAGCTTTAGACCTCTCAACTCTCTTTCCGGTGCCAAGAAGGCATCTAGACAGTTCTCGCTGCAGAAGTAGTAGGTCACCCCCCTACGTTCAGCCCTGAAGGGTGTCCTATCTTCCTCGACATACATTCCACAGATTATGTCCTTGGCCATTACCTACCCACGCTCTCGTGCCTCATCGCCCTATAACCGGCCCTCTTTATGGCCGCTCTGATCGTGGACACATCGATGAGTTCGGGATCGTAGTCTACATACACCTTCTGGGTGATGTAGTTGATGCGGATGTTTTTCACACCCTTGATCCCGTAGAGGGTCTTTGAAACTATGGAGGCACAGTTTGTGCAGTCCATACCCACGAGTTGGAAGATCCCCATCGCTTACCCTCTCTTGGTGGCCATCGATGCTGCCTCCTAGGAGTCATACTTAGCCGGGATGTCTACATTGCAATAAACCGCGGTGCTGTGCACCTCTTCATCCAGGCTCCTTAAATTCTATTACGATTGAGTTCTCAGAAAAGGTGAATGTGGGGATGACTCCCGCGTCCCCGAAGAGGGATTGAAGGTAGTGGCTGATGAAGACGGTCCAGTTGAAGCCTAGGCCGTGGAGGAGGGCGAGGGTCAGCCTATCTCCCCTCAGCACCGAGCTCATCTCAAAGAAGTTCGCATAGTCAGCGAGGGACTGTGCGAATCGTATGAATCTAGGGAGAGATGGCAGTCCCTAGGCAATATTATGGCACGGCCCATGGATGCCGCCTCGGCCCTCCCGAAGGGCCTCTTCATCCCAGCTATCAATCCGCTTCATGGAGTCCCTCGGGATCACCATGGAGCCGGCACGGCGGGCGAATTGATGAAACTCCGCGTATCTTATGAAGAGCTGATTGACAAAGGTGTTTAGGCTCACCCGCTGCCTCTCAGCCTCCCTGCTAAGGACTTGAAGTGCCCCCTCGGATACTCGAAATGACTTCGTGACCGTCTTGTTACGGGACGACATGACGAGTTCCTCTGAACCTTTATAGTAGATGGGGTAACGACCGCACCCTAATTACAGGGTTCGCTATGGACTGAAACCAGATACACATCGGGCTGCGCCGGATTGAGTCCAGCTATGGCGGTAAGGTGGACACAATGAAGAGGGCGTAGACCTTGAGAAGCGGGACTGCGCCCACCAATTCCGCCCTTCAGCCTCGGGGGACCGTGTTCTGGGTTAGCCAAGCAAGGCGGCTAGGGGGTGGGCTGGGAAGGGTCAGATGGGGCGCGCCCAGAGAAGAGGTCTCGTTAGAGCAGACTAGGCACCGAATCTTTTGCTTCCCAGACCTAGTCTTAGAAGCAGCTTAATCGGTTGTGTCACCTTCACATTAAAACTAACAAGCTCTGATTAAATTGTGGGGCTTCACTAGAACGGATGCTTCCATGCCCTGTCTGGGTGTGGGATGAAGGGTAGAGATATAGGCGGGAGGGAATCGGGACGGTGGGCGATCGGGCGTGGCAGAGAAGAAGGCCTTCAACTTCCTCGTGGACGGCGGTGAGGTCTCGGCGGGTCCACCCATAGGCAGCTCTCTGGGCCCCCTGGGAGTTAATGTGCTTGAAGTTGTGAACGTGCTGAACCAGAAGACCGCTGAATTCAAGGGGATGAAGGTCCCCGTGACGGTCATTATCGACCTGCAAACCAAACAGTTTGAAGTTTCCGTCGGCACGCCCAGCGCCGCGGCACTCCTGGTCAGGGAGGCGGGGGTGAGCAAGGGGAGCGGGAAGACGAAGACGGAGTGGGTGGGCAACATTTCAATGGAGCAGCTGGTCAAGATCGCCAGGGCGAAGATGAATGACTCCTACGCTTCCACCCTCAAGGCGGCGGTAAAGGAACTACTGGGTACGTGCCTCAGCTTGGGCCTCAAGGTCGATGGTAAGGAGCCCAAGCGGGTGCTCCAAGAGGTGAAGGAAGGCCGGTACGACTATATCCTCTCAGCCTAAGCTGGTGCAGGCCCGACTGAACCGGCGACGCCAGCCATGGAGCAACCACTCTCTCCCAGCGATGTGAGGGCGCAGGTGGTAGCCACCTCGGCAGTGGTCTTCCTAGTGATGTTAGGGGTCGGGATCGTCGCGCCCATCCTACCCCTCTACGCTAGAACCTTCGCCGAATCATATACGCTGGCTGGATTCGTGATCTCGGCCTTCGGTCTCGCCAGGCTCCTCTTTGATGTCCCCTCCGGCTTCCTCTCGGACAAGCTGGGCAGGAGACCAACCATCATCACAGGCATCCTGGTCTTCTCCCTCGGGGGTCTCCTATCGGGGCTGGCTGGGGACTTCTACACCCTGCTGGGTGCCCGATTCCTACAGGGCATCGGGGCCTCCATCTACACCACATCCGCCCTCGCATATGTAGCTGATATCGCGCCCGCCTCGAGCCGCGGCCGCTATCTGGCCTACTACCAGGGCAGCTTCTCTCTGGGTGTGGCTGTGGGGCCCGCCCTGGGCGGCTTCCTGGTCAGGCCTGAGCTGGGTGGCCTCCGGGGCCCCTTCTTCGTGCTATCGGGAATAGCCTTGGCTGGCGCCATCTATGCTTACTTCAGCCTGAGGCCCGGCTCAAAGCGCCGTGAACCTATTGCGGGACGGGCTGGTCCGTCCTCTCTTTCATCCATAGCCCTGAGGATGGTGGGCAGCAGAGACGCCCTAGTAATTAATCTGGGAGCGATAGTTGTGTTTATCTCCACATCTGGTATCCGGGGCACGGCGATCCCCTTCTTCGGCATAGAGCACCTAGCCCTAAATGAAGCGCAGGTGGGTATAGTGCTTGGTGTGGCCGCCATGATGAACTTCCTCTTCATGGGCCGCGCGGGCTCCCTGGTGGACAGACTGGGAGGGAAGAGGACGATCACCTACGGATTTCTATCCACAGGCATCACGCTGATACTCTTCGCATACACCTGGAGCTTCGAGTCCATCGTGCTGGTCGCAGCCCTCTTCGGTCTGGCCACGAGCATCGCCATGTCGTCTGTCGCGGTATCCGCCGTAGAAGTCTCGGATCCCCAAAGAAGGGGATTTTCCCTGGGCATATACCGGCTCTTCAACGACATCGGAATAATATCAGGACCCATCATATCCGGCCTTCTGCTGGAGGGCTATGGCTTCACCTCCCCATTCATCGGAGTAGCCCTCCTCTCACTCATGGTAAGTATCCTAGCCGCGACCGCCATGAGTAAGCAGCAAACTCCAACTCTTGAGGCTGCGCCTGAATGACCATCGAACCACCCAGGGTCTACCTCAACCTAAAAAACCCCTGCCGGCCCACGGGGCCAATTGCCCAGTCGCAGATGTCCAGAGTTACCGATGACAGGTCCTGGGTTCTACATACCACCCTTATTCAAACGACCTATTATCTACCGGGAGATAGCTCCCTCCTGAATGAGCTTGAACCTAGGAATCCATGACCAACCACATATAGGGGACCACCACGTCCTTGACATTTCCTTTTGAAGGTCTAAGGGCATCTAGAGCTGCTCCCTAGGCCAGTATTGGAATCTTCGATCAACATGTTGTGGAAGGGGCCCCATCGCACTTAACCATCTGCTATTCCCTCTACGGTGGGTACTGGCCCTTCAGGTTGCTCTGCTGCGGTATTTTCCCTCTCGCTAGAGGCCCAGATGTCCTTCTAGGAGCCTCATGGCCATCTCAAGGACCCTCGATGCCCCTTTAATGGCCTCGATGGCGTCCTCCCTGCTGACCAGCTCCTCCGGTGAGAGCATTGCCTCCTCACCCCCATAGAAGCTTATCTCCCTCTTGGCACACAACCTCTTGGACACGCTGGCCATGAACTCAACTTCATCCCTGAACCATGGGGGAAACCTATCCCTGTATTCAATCAAGATGTCTGAGGGGTCATGCACCTTAGGGTAATCGATGCCCACGAGGCGTAGACAGGCCTTCAGGCTCAGCTCAACACACTCCTGGCAGAGCCTCGTGGCGTAGGGATAGTTGCCCTTCTCCACAGCGCCTCCCGCATCCTCCAACCGGTCCTGGGCCTGCCTTATGTAGGCCCTGGCCATCTTATGAAATGGGTTCAGCCGCTCCATAGCCCGGCGGCCCTGGGCCCCAAATCCCAGTACCAGCTCCCATCCTGGCGGGTGATGCGCCTCGCCCCCAGCAACTTTAACCTGGCCCTCAGGCTCGATAGGAGGGATTCCATGAAGCCGTCGTCAACCACCAAGGCTGCATGGTAGGCCATGTCCAGCAGTAGAGGGGGTAGCCTCTCAGCCTCCCCCTTCCTCAAGGGGTAGAAGCTCAGCCTCGTATGGATGTTTTGGGAACGCAGGAACCTGAGCTCTCCGAGCACATCGGGCTCCTGCTCAACCCTTAGAAGCCCGTCGATCCTGGAGGATATGCTGCCCTCCAGCCTGTCAGATATGATGAGGAGGTCCAGGTCGCTGAAGCTCCCAGCCTCATTCCTCGCGACGGAGCCATAGACCACCAGCGATGACACAGCCCAGTCCCTTATCAGGGTCCTCGCAACATCGAAGACCAGCTGGACGTACTCCCCCTGAATGTTGGACGGCCTCCTAAGGCTTCCCGAGGCGACGAGCATGAAGCTCCTCGGCTCCAGCAGCCTGTAGAGCCTGGGGATACCCCTCCTAAAGTCTATGAGGGCCCCCATCTTTCTCAGGTAGCTCAGGGCCAGGTGTGTCCTACCGGCTTCAGAGTTCAGCGCTTCTAAGGCTTCCCTGAAAGTAAATATCCCACGGCCATATCTCGCGTAGAGCTTCGCGTAGCTCTCGCCGAGCCATCTCTGAAGCCACACATACAGATATGGTCTTTGATAGTTAGTTAAGCTTTACTAATAGTAAATCTTATCAAGCGAGCTTACGGCGATCTTTGCCAGTTCCCCGTCTTCCTTCAGCTATTCCAAGCGGACCTGCCTCATCAGCTCGCAGGCTTTAATGATCCTAGGGTTTGCGGCCCTCTAGTATGTTTTGACCCCCCTCGACTCCGTCCAGCAACACCCAGCTTAGTAACCTCATCACCAATCCAAGAGCGAATAACTGCGTGGTCAGGGAGGACCTGATCTACAGGGTAGAGGGCTGCAGGGGCATAGCCGTCACCCACCCGACGGCAACAACATCGAGATAGTCGTTAGGATGTCGACAATTGAACATAGAGTGAGTTCGTGGTATTTTGGCTGGATTATCCAACCAAACTATAAAAAACTAGGCTGCAACGACCCCGCGTGCACCCATACACGTCCCACAGGGGCCCAGTTCCGTGCGGTGTTGTAGGAGAGGCACTGCTGCTCTCGGAGGGCATTGAAGAGCTGGCCAGAGAGATCCTCGCGACACTCGGTGAGATCGTGCAGCGGGAGAGGCCTCAGTCCCTGCTCCTCTCGGGGGGTGTGGACACTAGCCTCCTCGCCTACGCCGCCTCCAGATACTACAGGCCCACAGCCCTTACGGTGACCTCAAAGCACTCTGAGGCCCCAGACCTCCGCTACGCGAGGATGGTGGCAACCACGTTGGGGCTGAAGCACGAGGTCGTCGAGCTCACACGCGAGGAAGCCGTATCCCTCATCCGCCCCGTGGTGAAGGTGACGAGGTCCTTCGACCCCATGGAGATCCGGGGAAGCATCCCCCTCTACGCCGGCCTCCTCAGGGCTAGGGATATGGGCTTCGAAAGCATCATGCTGGGATACGGCGGCGACGAGCTCTTCGCCGGCTACCCCTACATGATCAGCATGGATGCCAAGACCCTAAAAGAATACATCGAATACATCAGCCGGGTCATGGACTTCTTCTCCAGGAAGCTTGCCGACTCAGTGGGCATAAGGGCTGTGGAGCCCTTCCGGGACCCCAGGATGGTGAGCCTCGCCCTGAAGATAGACCCCACCCTCAAGGTCCGGGAAGTCGATGGAAAGAGGTATGGGAAATGGATCCTAAGGGTCTGCCTGCAAGGGGTCCTCCCCGACGAGGTGGTGTGGAGACAGAAGGAGAACATCGGCACCGGATCAGGATTCGGCGACCTAGGCAGCTACATAGCATCCCTCGTGTCCGATGAAGAGTACAGGGCCCTTACATCCAGAGCCAAGGGAAGACCCAGAGA